>Ga0182739_1000504_pt1 | contig 49563 bp, 43 predicted proteins | sample eDN5th30CBELigBY_FD_128873 | JGI IMG/M metagenome (GOLD analysis project Ga0182739, IMG submission 128873) | Enriched backyard soil microbial communities from Emeryville, California, USA - eDNA 5th pass 30_C BE-Lig BY (version 2) (version 2) | ecosystem: Environmental > Terrestrial > Soil >... | reverse complement strand
TGCCCTCGTCGCCCTCGCCAGAAAGCTCCTCGTCACCATCAACGCCATCATGAAAACCCGAACAAGCTTCGCAACCTGAATTACAGTTGCCGGATCTTCGCCCGGGGAAGTGCGGGGGTGGGGTGAGGGAGGTGGGGGCGGGAAATAACGAGAACGGAGTGAGAGGCAAAGGTCGCGAGGCTAGCCGAATTGCGTGATTGCGCCAGCAGGTCTCCCTCCCCCTTGCGGGGAGGGGACAGGGGTGGGGGTGTCTCGAACACGGAGCTTGAGCTCACCCCCACCCTCGGCCCCTCCCTACAGGGGGAGGGAGGCGATGGAGCCAGGAAAGCGGTGATAATGCGATGGATAGCTCCGCGCCTCTTGCTCACCCCCACCCCTGTCCCCTCCCCGCAAGGGGGAGGGAGACCTGCTGGCGCGATCGAGGGCGAGAGGCCGCCGGGAAACAGGGCTACGCGGCGCCCCTATCGCCCCGCATGTTCCTTCAAGAACTCCTCGGCGCCCAGGACGATCTCGTCGTCAACCTTGCCGATCTGCTTGTCGTCCTTGCCCTGGAAGTCGAAGCCGCGGAGGACCTGGCGGATGACGCTGAGGCGGGCGCGGCGTTTGTCGTTGGCGCGGATGATGGTCCAGGGGGCGTAGTCGGTGTCGGTTTCCTCGAGCATGCGGTCGCGGGCCTTGGAATAGGCGTCCCAGCGCGGCAGGGCTTCCATGTCGATGGGCGAGAGCTTCCAGACTTTCAGCGGATCGTGGCGGCGATCGTGGAACCGCTTGAGCTGCATTTCACGGCCGATATCGAGCCAGAACTTGTGGAGATGGATGCCGTCGGCGACCAGCATGCGCTCGAAGCGCGGGGCCTCGATGAGGAACTGTGCGGTCTGCTCGGGCGTGCAGAAACCCATGACCGGCTCGACGCCGGCGCGGTTGTACCAGGAGCGATCGAAAAGCACGGTCTCGCCGGCAGCCGGGAGCCAATCGACATAGCGCTGGAAATACCATTGCGTGGCTTCGCGGTCGCTGGGCTTGGGCAGCGCGGCGATGATGTTGTAGCGGGGATTGAGATTGGCAAGGTAGGTCTTGATCGTCCCGCCCTTGCCGGCCGCATCGCGCCCCTCGAAGACCAGCATGATGCGGTCGCCGCCCTTAGCCAGGTGGCTTTGCAGCAAGACCAGCTGCTTCTGGAGCGCGAGCAGTTCGTCCTCGTAGACGTCATCGTCGAGCTTGTCGGCATAGGGGTAACCGCCCGAGGTCATGGCGGCTTTCTTGATCGCCTTGGGGAGATCGGGATTCTCGATATCGAAACTGTCGTAAGGGTCTGACACTCTGGGCACTCCTTTGCTCGCGCCACCGTGCTATGAAGCCGGCTGGCGCGCAAGACGGCCCCTCCCCGACGACCAGGAATTCGGAATGACCCAGGATACATCCGGCAAATCCACAGACCCGATCCCCGGGTGGAAGGAGATGCTTTCGCGCCGCCGCGCGTTGCTGCTGGTGGTGGCCATTGTCCTGCTGGTCATAGCGCTGGCGGGCGGGGCGACCTATTGGGCCATGGCGATCGCCTTCCTTGCCATTGCCGCGGCCGCCGCCTTCATTCCGTCGGCGCCGGCAATCGGGGGGGCAGAGCCGGTGGGCGTGGCGGATACGCAGCGGGACGCACATATCATTGCCTTTGCCGATGCGCTGGGCGACCCCTGCCTCCTGCTCAACCGGCGCGGCATCATCGTGCATCGCAACCCGACTTCCGCACGTGAATTCCCCGGCGCGCGGCTGGGCGACCCGGTGGCATTTTCCTTCCGTACGCCGGCCGTGCTCACGGCGATCGACGCAGCGATGCAAACCGACGTGCCCCAGACGGTGGAACTGCACCTCACCGTGCCCAACGAGATCTGGTACAAGGTCGTCATCTCCCCGCTGCGCACCAATGGGCCGGGCTCGGACCCCAGCCTCATGATCGTGACGCTGCAGAACCTGACCGAGCAGAAGCGCGTGGAAGCCATGCGCTCGGACTTCATCGCCAATGCCAGCCACGAGCTGCGCACCCCCCTCACCTCGCTCATCGGCTTCATCGACACGCTGCTGGGGCCGGCCTCCAAGGACCAGGCGGCGCGCGAGCGGTTCCTGGGCATCATGCGGGCGCAGGCGCAGCGCATGTCAAAGCTCATCGACGACCTGCTCTCGCTCTCGCGCATCGAGATGCGCCAGCACGTGCTGCCGCGCGGGACCGTGGACCTGGGGCTGCTGCTGCAGGAGGTGAGCGAGGGGCTGGAAAGCCTGTCGCAGGATGCAGGGGTGGAGGTGAACGTCACGGTGCCGGAGGAAAAGGCAACGGTGACGGGAGAGCGCGACGAGCTCTACGAGGTGTTCGAGAACCTCCTCGAAAACGCCATCAGCTATGGCGGGGACGGCGGGAAGGTGGATATCGCGCTGGCGCCGGCGATGGGGCGACCCGGCTATGACTATCTCGTGACAGTGACCGATTACGGCCAGGGCGTGGAGGCCCAGCACGTGCCGCGCCTGACCGAGCGGTTTTACCGTGCGGATTCAGAGGCCAAGAAGAAAAAGGGCACCGGGCTCGGTTTGGCGATCGTCAAGCACATCGTGCAGCGGCATCGCGGAATCCTCACCATCAGGAGCCAGAAGGGCGAGGGTACGCGCGTAGAAGTTCTGCTGCCGCGATAGGCCCCTGGCCCCGTTCGAGATCATGGAATTGACTGGCCCCAGGCGAGGTCGATGGGGGAATCCCTTTGGCCGGACAAATGGCGGCTTTGTCATTTTCCACCGGATTTCGGAATTGCCGCCAAAAATTATCTCGGTATTTCAGTCGCTTAAATTGTCACAGAACTGCAATTAAACTGACATAAAACCATAGCGACGGGCTCATAGGTTGCCCCCGTCAAACACGGGACCCCGGTCTGAAAGAGCAGGTAACCGGCTCACCGCCCGGGTTTGGGGACCCAATGTTTCCTGAAAGGAAAAACCTCATGAAGACCGCTCTTTATGCCGGCGTTGCTCTCGTGGCCCTGTCGGCCTTCGGCGCCACTTCCGCTTTCGCGCGCGACCAGATCCAGGTTGCCGGCTCGTCGACCGTCCTGCCCTATGCCAAGATCGTTGCCGAGACCTTCGGCGAGACCTATCCCGACTTCAAGACCCCGGTCGTGGAATCGGGTGGTTCGGGCGCCGGCATCAAGCAGTTCTGCGAAGGCGTGGGCGAAGACAAGATCGACATCGCGAACGCTTCGCGCGCGATGAAGAAGGAAGAGCTCGAGACCTGCAAGACCAACGGCGTCGCCGACGTCGAGGAAGTCCAGATCGGTTACGACGGCATCGTGTTCGCCTCGGACATCAACGGCCCGGATTTCGCGATCCAGCCCGTCGACATCTACAAGGCCCTGGCTGCCAAGGTCGTGGTCGACGGCAAGCTCGTCGACAATCCCTTCACCAAGTGGAACGAAGTGAACCCGGCTTTCCCGGCTTGGGATATCGCCGCCTACATCCCGGGCGAAAAGCACGGCACCCGTGAAGTCTTCGAAGAGAAGCTGATGACCGGTGGCTGCGACAAGGCTGCCCTGACCGCCGCCGGCGTTGCCGACGCCGATGTCGCCAAGACCTGCATCGCCATCCGCAAGGACGGCAAGGCTGTCGATATCGATGGCGACTACACCGAGACCCTGGCCCGCATCGACTCCAACAAGACCGGTATCGGTGTCTTCGGCCTCGCCTTCTACGAAAACAACGCCGACAAGCTCAAGGTTGCTACCGTCGGTGGCGTGACCCCGTCGGTCGAGACCATCGCTTCGGGTGAGTACCCGGTTTCCCGCCCGCTGTTCTTCTACGTCAAGAAGGCTCACCTGGGCGTCATCCCGGGCCTGAAGGAATATGTCGAGTTCTTCCTGTCGGACGAAATGATCGGGCCGGATAGCCCGCTCGCCCAGTACGGCCTGGTCGCTGCCCCGGACGCAGAGCGTCAGGCCCAGCGCGACAAGTTCGCCGCCGGCACCACCATGTAATTTTCGGCAAGGCGCGGCGAAAGCCGCGCCTTCCTCCTCCAACCACAAGCGCCCGCAAGGCGCGCACAACAGGGAACAAAGATGTCGGCAACCCTGGTTCTTGCCATCATCGTCGCGATCGGCGTGGTCGCATTCGTGATCGGACGCCAACGGGCCGTGGCCCAGCGCGATGGAGCGGCCAAGTCGCATTCGCTTCCCAGCTATCACGGATGGTGGGCTTTCCTCCTGGCCACCGTTCCGGCCATCCTTTTCCTCCTGGTCTGGGCCCTCGGCTCGAACCTTTATGCAGACAACCTCATCGGCTCGCAGCTCCCGGCCAATATCAGCACCGGTGAGCGCAGCCTTGCCCTGGGCATGATCGACCGGACGGCACAGGCGCTCGGCGCCCTCGAAATCCACAATGCCGATGCGCTGCCCAAGACCTATGCCGAGCTCATCCCCCAGGCCTCGCAGGTAGGCGTACTTCTCGCCAGCCAGGGTCAGGACTACATGCTGCCGATCGCGCTGAGCGTGAACGAGACGGCCCTGTTCCTAGGGCGCCTTGGCGGCGGCATCGCCATCATCCTCGCGCTGGCCGGCGCCGCAATCGGGCTCTCCATGGTCCAGCCGCGCGCCCGGGCGCGCAACAATGTGGAGCGCATCATGCTCTGGGCGCTCTTCGGGGCCTCGGGCATCGCCATCGCCACCACGATCGGCATCGTGCTCTCGATGCTTTCGGAAACCATGACCTTCTTCTCGGAGGTCAATCCGATGAACTTCTTCTTCGGCACCGTCTGGGACCCGCGCTTCGCCGCGGCCGGTTCGGGCGGCAGCGAAGGTCAGTTCGGCCTCATCCCGCTGCTGGCCGGTACGCTCTATATCGCGCTCGTCTCGATGCTGGTCGCCGTGCCGGTTGGCCTGATGTCGGCCATCTACATGGGCGAATACGCCTCCCCGCAGGTGCGCTCGATCGTCAAGCCCGTGCTCGAGCTCCTCGCCGGCATCCCGACCATCGTCTACGGCATCTTTGCCGCCGTGACGCTGGGGCCGTTCCTGCGTGACCTTTCGGCGGCCCTCGCCGGCGGCACCGGCTTCATCCAGGCGCAGAGCGTCTTCACCGCCGGTTTCGTGATGGGCGTGATGCTCATCCCGCTGGTGTCCTCGCTTTCGGACGACGTCATCACCGCGGTGCCCCGCGCCATGCGCGACGGCTCGCTGGGCCTGGGCGCCACGCGGTCGGAAACCATCAAGCGCGTGATCCTGCCGGCGGCACTGCCGGGCATCGTGGGCGCCCTGCTGCTCACCGCCTCGCGCGCCATCGGCGAGACCATGATCGTGGTGCTGGCCGCCGGCGTGGCCGCGCGCCTCACCATCAACCCCTTCGAGGCGATGACCACCATCACGGTCAAGATCGTCAACCAGCTCACGGGCGACCTCGAGTTCAACTCGCCCCAGACGCTGGTGGCCTTCGCCCTCGGCCTCACCCTCTTCGTCATCACGCTGGGCATGAACGTCTTCGCCCTCTGGATCGTCCGCCGCTATCGGGAGCAGTACGAATGAGCCAAGCTGTCATGGACTCGCAGGCTTCCGCCACGGCCGCTCCGGCCCGCCGCGATATCGGTCTCAAGCGCCGCTATGCCGCCGAACAGCGCTTCCGCGCCATGGGCATCGCCGCAATCGCCTTCGGCGTCATCTTCCTCGTGATCCTGCTCGGCTCGATCATCTCGAAGGGCTACACGGCGTTCGTGCAGACCTCGATCACCATCCCGGTGACGTTCGCGGCCGATATCATCGACAAGGACAACAAGCGCGACACCGACCCCAAGGTGCTGGTGACCGCCAATTACCCGGTCGTCGCCCGCAACTCGCTGGCAGCCGCGCTCGGCGTCGATACGTCCGATGCCAAGGCGATGAAGCAGGTTTCCGGCATGGTTTCGGACTCGGTGCGTGGTCAGTTGCGCGCCATGGTCACCGCCGATCCCTCGATCGTGGGCACCACGCAGAACGTGGCGCTTCTCGCCGCCGCCGATATCGACAGCGCCAACAAGGGCCAGATCGACCTCAACGTGCCCGAGGCCAAGCGCAAGGTTTCCGACCAGCAGGTCGCCTGGCTCGAAGAGCTGCGCCAGCATGGCCAGATATCGACGCCGTTCAACTGGGGTCTGTTCACCTACGGTGCCTCCAGCCGTCCGGAAGCTTCGGGGCTGGGAGTGGCCATGGTCGGCTCCGCCTACATGATGCTGATCGTGCTCATCGTCGCGCTGCCCATCGGCGTGGCCGCTTCGATCTATCTCGAAGAATTCGCCCCCAAGAACCGGGTGACGGACATCATCGAGATCAACATCAACAATCTCGCCGCCGTGCCCTCGATCGTCTTCGGCCTGCTTGGCCTCGCCGTCTTCATCAACTTCGCGGGCCTGCCACGCTCGGCTCCGATCGTGGGTGGCCTCGTGCTCTCGCTGATGACGCTGCCGACGATCATCATCGCGACCCGCGCCGCCCTGCGCTCGGTACCGCCCTCGATCCGCTCGGCCGCCCTTGGCCTGGGCGCATCGCGCATGCAGATGGTCCTCCACCACGTACTGCCGCTGGCGATGCCGGGCGTGCTCACGGGCACGATCATCGGCCTGGCGCGCGCTCTGGGCGAGACGGCTCCGCTCCTTCTCATCGGCATGGTGGCGTTCGTGGCCGACTATCCGGCTACCCCGCTGCAGCCGGCGACGGCCCTGCCTGTGCAGATCTACATGTGGTCCAACGAAGCCGAACGCGCCTTCGTGGAACGCACCTCCGGCGGTATCATCGTGCTGCTGGTCTTCCTTGCGGTGATGAACCTCACCGCCATCATCCTTCGCAAACGCTTCGAGCGCCGCTGGTAGGACCGACAAATGAGTGAAGCAATGACCCTCGAAACCGCCCCGGCGCCCGTAAGCACCGTGCCCGTCAAGATCCGCGGCGACAAAGTCTCGGTGTTCTACGGCGAAAAGCAGGCCCTGTTCGACGTCGATCTCGACATCGAGCGCAACCGGGTGACCTCGCTGATCGGCCCGTCGGGCTGCGGCAAATCCACGTTCCTGCGCTGCCTCAACCGCATGAACGACACGATCGACTCCTGCCGCGTGACCGGCAAGATTATGCTCGACAACGACGACATCTACGACCGCAATATCGACGTGGTCGAGCTGCGTGCCCGCGTCGGCATGGTGTTCCAGAAGCCCAATCCGTTCCCGAAGTCGATCTACGAGAACGTGGCCTATGGCCCGCGCATCCACGGCCTGGCTCATTCCAAGACCGAGATGGATGAGATCGTGGTCTCCTCGCTCCGCCGCGCCGGCCTCTTCGAAGAGGTCAAGGATCGACTCGATGCACCCGGCACCGGGCTTTCGGGCGGTCAGCAGCAGCGCCTGTGCATTGCGCGCGCCATCGCGACCAAGCCGGAAGTGCTGCTGATGGACGAGCCCTGCTCGGCCCTCGACCCGATCGCTACCGCCATCATCGAAGAGCTGATCGACGAACTGCGCGAAAACTTCACCATCGTCATCGTGACCCACTCGATGCAGCAGGCTGCCCGCGTGTCGCAGAAGACCGCGTTCTTCCACCTGGGCAAGCTCATCGAGGAAGGCGTGACCGAAGAAATCTTCACCAACCCTGTCAACAAGAAGACCCAGGACTACATTACTGGCCGTATCGGCTAAGGAGCCCTAGATGCCTACCCTCCAGAGCGAACACATCGTCTCCTCCTACGAGGATGAGCTGACGCAGCTGGCCCGGTCGATTTCCGAAATGGGCGGCGAAGTGGAAGCGGCGGTCCAGAATGCGACCACCGCCCTGCTCAAGCTCGACCACAACCTCGCCCGCCAGACCGTGGCTGCCGACAAGCGCATCGACGAGATGCAGCGCAAGATCGACGAAACCGCGGTTTCGATGATCGCCCGCCGCCAGCCGATGGCGACGGACCTGCGTGCCATCATCACCTCGATCCACGTGGCCAACGACCTCGAACGCGTCGGCGACATGGCCAAGCAGGTGTCGCGCCGCGCCCTCCAGATCGAGGGCCTGGCCCTTGCGCCCAAGTTCTACAACGGGCTCAAGCACATGACCGACCTGATCCTGGCCCAGCTCCAGGCGGCACTCGACGCCTATTCGACGCGCAATGGCGCGGCGGCGATCGCGGTGTGCAACCGCGACGACGAGATCGACGCGCTCTACACCTCGATCTTCCGCGAGCTGCTGACCTACATGATGGAAGATCCGCGCAATATCACGCAGTGCACCCATCTGCTCTTCTGCGCCAAGAACCTCGAGCGCGTGGGCGACCACGCCACCAATATCGCGGAAGCCGCCTTCTACCTCGATACCGGCCGCTATCTTTCGAGCGATGTCGAGGACCTGCACCGGACCCAGGTCCGCGAGTAATTTCGCGGACCGCCAGCCTTTCCCCGAACCGGAACCGCTGCAATGCCTGCAACGATCATGATCGTCGAAGACGAGGCCGATCTGGCGCTGATGATGCGCTACAACCTCGAGGCCGAAGGTTTTACCGTGCTCTCCTCGGCGAGCGGCGACGAAGCCGCCGACCAGATGCGCGAGAAGATCCCCGACCTGATCCTCCTCGACTGGATGCTGCCCGGCCTTTCGGGCATTGAACTGTGCCGCCGCTGGCGCGCACGAGAAGAAACGGCGCGCGTGCCGATCATCATGATCACCGCGCGCGGCGAGGAAGAAGAACGCGTGCGCGGCCTTGCGACGGGCGCGGATGATTACGTGGTCAAGCCGTTCTCGATCCCCGAGCTCCTGGCCCGCATCAACGCCCTGCTGCGCCGCTCGAACCCGCAACTGGTGACGACGGTGCTCAAGGCCGGCGACCTCGAACTCGACCGCACCAGCCACCGCGTCCGCCGCTCCGGCCGCGAGGTGCATCTGGGGCCGACGGAATACCGTCTGCTCGAATACCTCATGCGCCATCCGGGCCGGGTCTATTCGCGCGAACAATTGCTCGATGGCGTCTGGGGCAATGACGTGTACGTGGACGAACGCACGGTAGACGTGCATGTCGGCCGCCTACGCAAGGCCATCAACCGCGGCAAGAGCGCCGATCCGATCCGCACGGTTCGGGGGGCGGGGTACTCATTCGACGAGCAGTTTGCCGCGGTGACGAACTGAGGGTGGTTTGGTGGGGTGGAGCGCGTGGCACGCGCGCCATCCCCCTCCCTTCTAACCTAACCTCAACCAAGGAACTTCCCCGGGCGAAGACCCGGGGCCTATTGCACCGCTCCACTCGAGTGGAGAAATCCGGGGCCCCGGCTCTGCGGCCGGGGAAGTGCGGTGGGTGGGTTGAGAGCTGGGCAGTAAAACTTGGGCAAGATCGTGCCGTAACGTCCTTCTCCCCTTGAGGGAGAAGGTGGCGCATAGCGACGGATGAGGGGTCCGCGATGCTGGCCAAAACCCCTCACCCGCCCTTCGGGCACCCTCTCCCTCAAGGGGAGAGGGGAAGCCGGTGCCCTGGGCATGCGATGAGCGAAGCTGAGGCTCTACCCGCGCTCCACAGAACCCATGCGTTTCTCGGCAGTCGCCCACGCCAGTTCCGTGCACCGGGCAATCAGCGCTTCGGTGAGCGCAAAGACCGCCGTGTTCGCATCCCAGGTCCGGTCGACCGCGATGCGGCATGGCAGGACCACCTTCGCATAGCGCGAGACAGGCGAAATCCATTCGTCGGTTACCAGCAGGATAGAGACGCGGCGGGCCGAGAGGGTTGCCGCCAGGGCCAGCAGATCGGCGTCGTAGCGGCGGATGTCGAAGATGACCATGGTGTCACCCGGACGGATGTCGAGCATCTGGTCGGTGCGGGCGGCGGGGCGGCCGTCGAGGCGGCGGATGCCGGGACGGACGAGGCGCAGGTGGGCTTCCATGTAGCCGGCCATGGCATCGGTGAAGCGGCCGCCGGCGATGTGGCAATTGCGCTTGATATCGGCGAGACGGAGGCTCGCAGCCTCGAATTCGGAGGTCGGGATGCGCGAGACGGTGGCCTGCATGTTGGTCGCGAGCTGGGCGAAGTAATCCCCCAGGAAATTGCCGATGGCCGTTTCGTGCCGGACGGCGGCCAGGCTGCGCTGGAGCGGAGACTTGGCGCGCTGCTCAAGTTCCTCGCGCAGGCAACGCTGGAAATCAGGGTAGGATTTGAAGCCGAGTTGAGCGATGAAGCGCAGGATGGTGGCCGCGCTCGCGCCGCTCTGCTGGGCAAACTCCGCAACGGGGGCGAGGCCGATCGTGGGGTAATTGGCAAGGAGCCCGCGCGCGGCGCGCTTTTCCGCTGCGGTCAGCCGGTAATTGATCTCGTGAATGCGGGCTTCGACGCTGGGACTATCCATTTTCCCTCCCCCAACACTGAAACGAGAATTTCATTATTGACAGATATCGGCAAGATGGAACAACTGTTACAGACGTTAACCGAACGTGAAACGCGTGTCGCCATGGACGACGGGTCGAGGCTGCAGCCGGTTCAGGTCAACAATGCCGAAGGGCGCTCGCCTTTCGTCCTCGTCTGCGATCACGCTTCAAACCGCATTCCGCCCGAATATGGCGACCTGGGCCTGACACCCAGCGAACGCGTGAGCCATGTCGCCTGGGACCCGGGCGCGCTGGGCGTGGCGCTAGGGCTGAGCGAGCGGCTCGATGCGCCGCTGGTCTACTCCACGGTCAGCCGGCTCATCATCGATGCCAACCGCGACCATGACCGGCCGGACCTCATTCCGGCGCTCAGCGAACGGACGGTCATTCCGGGCAATGCGCATATCGAACCGCTGGAGCGGGCGCACCGCATCGTGGCGTTCCACAACCCTTTCCACGAAGCGATCACCGCGCTCCTCGACCGGCGTGCGGCGGAAGGGCGCGAGACCATTCTCGTGACGGTGCATTCCTTCACGCCAGTCTACATGGACGTACCACGGCCCTGGCCGATCGGGCTGATACATGGGGTCGACCCCACCTACACGGCGGCCCTGCGCGTAGCACTGCTCATGGAAGACGGCGGGCTCAATGTCGGCTGGAACGAACCCTATGCGGCGCTCAACGGGGTGACCTATACGCTCGAACACCATGGCGACGAACGTGGGCTCGCCTCGACCATGATCGAAATCCGGAACGACGAAATACTCGAACCATCGGGCGTGGACCTGTGGTCCGCCCGGCTGGCCCGGTGCCTCATTGCCGCACGAGGGACTATGGCGGCGGCGCCGGTACTTCCACCATCGCACCAGGGGCAACCATCAGGAGGGACAAATGGCTGAAACACCCCTAGTCGGTCGCGGGGGCGTGAAATACGCCTCTCGCGACAAGTCGTATTTCGAAAAGCGCGGCCTGCAGCGTTACGCGGGGATCTGGTCGCTGTGGGCGCTGGGCGTCGGCGCCGTGATCTCGGGCCACTTCTCGGGCTGGAACTTCGGCTTCGCCACCGGCGGCTGGGGCGGCATGCTCGTGGCCGGCATCATCATCGCCATCATGTATCTGGGGCTGACCTTCTCGATCGCCGAGATGAGCCCGGCATTGCCCCATACGGGCGCGGCCTATTCGTTCGCGCGCACCTCGATGGGCCCGTGGGGCGGCTTCATCACCGGCCTTTTCGAGAACGTCGAATACGTGCTGACGCCGGCGGTGATCTGTACCTTCATCTCGGCCTATTTCGGCTCGATAACGGGGCTCGATACAGCGCTCTACCCAGTGCTCTGGGTGGTGTTCTACGCGATCTTCCTAGGCCTCAACATCTTCGGGGTGGCGCTCAGCTACAAGGTGACGCTGGCGGTCACGCTGATCTCGCTGGCGGGCCTGGCCTTCTTCTACATCAACGCCTTCGGGCATATCGACTTCTCCCGCTGGGCGCTCAACATCGCGCCGGACGGATCGGAGCTGCCGGAAGGCGGCGGCTCGTGGTTCCCGATGGGCTTTGGCGGCGTGCTGGCCACCCTGCCCTTCGCGGTCTGGCTGTTCCTGGCCATCGAGCAGGTGCCGCTGGCCGCCGAGGAATCGGTCGATCCCAAGCGCGACATGCCGCGCGGCATCATGCTGGGCTTTGCCACGCTGGCGCTCTCGGCCTTCCTCGTGGTGCTGCTCAACCCCTCGATCGCAGGGGTGGGCTCGTTCGCACTCAGCTCCTCGCTCGAGCCGGCGCTCGACGGCATCCGCGCCATGTTCCCGGATGTGGGCTGGGCCGCCACGGCCTTCGGTGTCGTTGCCCTGATCGGCCTCGTCGCCTCGTTCCACACCATCCTCTACGCGCAGGGCCGGCAGGTCTATTCGCTCAGCCGCGCCGGCTATTTCCCGTCGGCGCTGTCGGTGACCCATGCCAAGTACAAGACGCCGCACCTGGCCATGATATCGGGAGCCGCGCTCGGACTTGGCGTGATGCTGGTGATCTGGTTCGCCAATGGCGGCGGCGGGTCGGGCGAGACGCAGTTGGGTGATGACATCATCGGCTCGGTGCTGCTCAACATGGCCGTGTTCGGCGCAATGCTCAGCTACATCATGCAGGCGATCAGCTTCATCCTGCTGCGGCGGAACCTGCCCAACATCAACCGGCCGTTCCGGAGCCCCGTGGGCGTTCCGGGCGCAGTGCTCACCATCATCATCGCGCTGGTGACGCTGTTCTACCAGGTCCAGGACCCCAACTTCTTCAGGGGCGTGATCTGGGTCATCGTCTGGTGCGTGGTGGGTGTCCTCTATTTCGCGGCTGTCGGCCGCAACCGGCTGATCCTGTCGCCGGAAGAGGAATTCGCCCTCGAGCATCGCAACAAGGCCTGACGCCTTCCTCCCCTCGGGAGGGTCGCGGGAGAGGGGTTTCCCGCGGCCCTCCATTCCAAGGCAATGAAAAGAAAAGGGAGCCAATGCCATGGCCGGAGCCTATTCGCTCGACGCGCTGAAATCGGACGTTTCCAAGGGCCTGATCGACACCGTTCTCGTCGCCTTCCCGGACATGCAGGGTCGGCTGATCGGCAAGCGCTTCCAGGCGCAGTTCTTCCTCGATGGCGCGATCGACGAGACGCATGGCTGCGACTACCTGCTCGCCAACGACATCGACATGGAGCCGGTGCCCGGCTACCAGGCCGCCAACTGGGCCAAGGGCTACGGCGATTTCGTCATGAAGCCGGATGTCTCAACGCTGATGAAGGCGGCGTGGCTGGACGGCACGGCGATCATCCTTGCCGACCTTGTCGACCACCACCATCACCAGCCCATTCCGCACTCGCCGCGCGCCATCCTCAAGGGACAGCTGGCCCGGCTCGAGAAGATGGGCTTTTCCGCCAATTTCGCTTCCGAGCTCGAATTCTACCTCTTCGACGAGACGTTCCGCGGGGCGTACGAGAAGGGGTACCGGAACCTCACCACCGCCGGCTATTACATCGAGGACTACCACATCTTCCAGACCACCAAGGAAGAGGGCGTGATGCGGCTGGTGCGCAACCAGCTGCAGGCCTCGGGCATCCCGGTGGAGAATTCCAAGGGTGAATGGGGCCCGGGCCAGGAAGAGATCAACGTCCGCTACGCCGAGGCGCTGACCATGGCCGACCGGCACGTGGTGCTCAAGAACGCCATCAAGGAGATTGCCCACGGACAAGGCAAGGCCGTCACCTTCATGTCCAAGTGGGACTATTCGCTGGCCGGCTCTTCCAGCCACATCCACATGTCGCTGGCGCGAAACGGCAAGCCGGCCTTCCTCGACGAGAAGGCCGAGTACGGCATGAGCACGCTCATGAAGCATTTCGTGGCCGGACAGCTCGCCCACGCCCAGGAGATCACCTATTTCCTGGCGCCCTATATCAATTCCTACAAGCGCTTCCAGGTCGGCACCTTCGCGCCCACCAAGGCGATCTGGAGCCGCGACAACCGCACGGCCGGCTTCCGCCTGTGCGGCGAGGACACCAAGGGCATCCGCATCGAGTGCCGGATCGGGGGCGCGGACCTGAACCCCTATGTCGCTTTTGCCGCGCTGCTTGCGGCCGGCATCGACGGGATCGAAAAGGAAATGGCGCTCGAGCCCGCCTATTCAGGTGACGCCTATAACGGCAAGCGCCTGCGCGAAGTCCCCAAAACCCTGCGCGATGCCACCGAATCCCTGCGCAAATCGAAGATGCTCAAGGAGGCGTTCGGCGAGGACGTCATCGCCCATTACGTGCACACGGCCGAATGGGAGCAGTTCGAATATGATCGCCGGGTGACCGATTGGGAGTTGAAGCGCGGGTTCGAGCGCACCTAGGCAGCGCGGCAGGCGCAGCTACACTCAAGCCAAAGACGGGCGCGCGGCTGCGCGCCCTTTCGTGACAAGCAGGGGACTTTTCCATGACCGATACGGTCAAGATCATCTCGCCCATCGATGGCTCCGTCTATGCAGAGCGACCGGTGGCGAGCGCGGCGGAGATCGAGGCGGCAGTCGTGCGCGCCAGGGCCGGCAAGAATGCCTGGGGCGAGGTGACCATCGCCGAGCGGGCCAAGGTCATGACGCATTTCGTCGATGCACTGATCGGCATGAACGACGAGATCGTGCCCGAACTCGCCTGGCAGATGGGGCGCCCGGTCCGGTTCGGGGGCGAAAAGCGCGGCGTCGAGGAACGGTCGCGCTACATGATCTCGATTGCCGATGAGGCGCTCAAGCCTGCGGTCAAGGACGGCAAGGAGGGCTTTACGCGCTATATCACCCGCGAGCCGCTGGGGCTGGTGATGGTAATCGCGCCCTGGAACTACCCCTATCTCACCGCCGTCAATTCCATCGTGCCGGGCCTGATGGCGGGCAATGCGATCCTGCTCAAGCACGCCAGCCAGACGCTGCTGGTCGGCGAGCGCTTCGCCGAAGCGGCGCGGCGCGCCGGATTGCCGGACGGGCTTTTCCAGAACCTCGTCATGAGCCATGGCGACACCGAAAAGCTGATCGGGTCGGGCGCCATCGACCACATCAACTTCACCGGGTCGGTCGAGGGTGGACGGCGGATCGAGAGGGCGGCGGCCGGGACGTTCGCAACGCTTGGGCTGGAGCTGGGCGGCAAGGACCCGGCCTATGTGCGCGAGGATGCGGACCTGGCCCATTCGGTCGAAAACCTGGTGGATGGCTCGTTCTTCAATTCCGGGCAGAGCTGTTGCGGGGTCGAGCGCATCTATGTGCATGAGGGCGTCTATGACGCCTTCGTCGAAGGCTTCATAGACAATGCGCGCGGCTGGACGCTGGGCAATCCGCTTGAGGAAAGCACGATTGTCGGGCCGATGGCGCGGCCGCAATTCGCCGATGCCGTGCGCGGCCAGAAGGAAGAGGCCCTGCGCAAGGGCGCCACGGCGCATCTGGGCACGCGGCACGCGCTGGACAAGGCCGGCTCGCCCTATCTCGCGCCCGAAGTGCTGACCAACGTCAACCACCAGATGGCGGTGATGCGCGAGGAGAGTTTCGGGCCGATCGTGGGCATCATGAAGGTCAAGGACGACGCCGAGGCCATCACGCTGATGAACGACAGCCCTTATGGGCTCACCGCCTCGATCTGGACCCGCGACATCGACGCGGCGGCGCGGATCGGCGCCAAGGTCGAGACCGGCACGGCCTTCGCCAATCGCTGCGATTATCTCGACCCCGCCCTGGTCTGGACCGGCGTCAAGGACACCGGCAAGGGCGGCGCGCTTTCCGAGATCGGCTATGCCAATCTCACCCAACCCAAATCCTTCCACCTGCGGCACATCTGAGAGACCTTCGATGACGACCAAAGCCAATTGGAACTATCCGACTTCCGTGCGTTTCGGCGCTGGCCGCATCGCAGAGCTGCCGGAGGCCCTCAAGGCCGCGGGGATCAGCAAGCCGCTGCTGGTGACAGACGCGGGCCTCGCCAACCTGCCGGTGACGGCGCGCGTGGTGCAGATCCTCAAGGATGCCGGCATCCCGGTGGAAGTGTTCTCCGACGTCAAGCCCAACCCGATCGCGGCCAACGTCAATGCCGGCATCGAAGTGCTGCGCAAGGGCGGCCATGACGGCGTCATCGCCTTCGGCGGCGGCTCGGGGCTCGACACGGGCAAGGTCATCGCCTTCATGGCCGGGCAGACACGGCCGGTCTGGGATTTCGAGGATATCGGGGACTGGTGGACACGCGCCGACCCCAAGGGGATCTTTCCCATCGTGGCGGTGCCGACCACGGCGGGCACAGGCTCGGAAGTGGGCCGCGCCGGCGTCATCACCGACGAGCGGACGCACACCAAGAAGGTGATCTTCCATCCGCTGATGATGCCGAAAATCGTCATCGCCGATCCGGAGCTGACGGTGGGTATGCCCGCCTTCATCACGGTGGGCACCGGGTTCGACGCGCTGGCGCATTGCCTCGAAGCCTATTGCGCGCCCTGCTACCATCCGCTGGCGGACGGCATTGCCGTGGAAGGCATCCGGCTGGTGCTCGAGAACCTGCCCAAGGTGGCGGCCAATCCCAATGACATCGAGGCGCGTGGACATATGATGAGCGCGGCGGCCATGGGAGCGGCGGCGTTCCAGAAGGGGCTGGGCGCCATCCACGCGCTGTCGCACCCGGTTGGGGCGCTGTTCGACACCCATCACGGCATGACCAATGCCGTGTTCATGCCCTATGTGCTGATTGCCAATCGCGAAGCCATCGAGGCGCGGATCGCGCGGCTGGCGGCCTATTGCGGGCTGCCGCCGAGCTTCGAGGCCTTCCTCAACGCCGTTCTGGCGCTGCGGCAACGCCTCGACGTGCCGCATGCGCTCAAGGATTTCGGCGTGACCTCGGACAAGCGCGACATCATCGGCGACATGGCGATCGTCGACCCCACGGCGGGCGGCAATCCGGTGACGCTGACGCGGGAGCTGGCCTTGGTGATGTTCGACAAGGCCTATGAGGGGCGGTTGTAAGGCAGCGCCTTTGGCCCACCCCCTCCCTGCCCTCCCCACAAGGGGGAGGGTGGGCGCCTTTGGCGGGAATTGAGCAGGGCCGCGATCCCTTCACCGGTTGCTCGTCCGCTCCTTCCCCGGCATAAGTCTCACCATCAGTTAGGGGAGCGAATCCGTGGCCAAACGCTTTGTCAGCATCGGCGAATGCATGCTCGAAATGTCGGGCGGCGAAGGCGGGCAATACAAGTTCGGGTTTGCGGGAGATACGCTCAACACCGCCTGGTACGCCAATGCCCTGCTCGGCAATGACTGGTCGGTCGACTATGTCACGGCTTTGGGCGACGACCTTTATTCCGGGCAGATGCGCGAGTTCATGGGCCAGGCCGGCATCGGCACCGGGCATATCCAGACGATCCCGGGCAAGCGGCCCGGGCTCTATCTCATCCACCAGGCGCATGGGGACCGGCACTTCACCTATTGGCGCGACACATCGGCGGCCAAGCTGATGATGGAGGACCGCGAGAAGGTCGAGACGGCGCTGATGGGGGCCGATTTCATCTATTTCTCCGGCATAAGCGTCGCGATCCTGGCGCCGCGGATGCGGGGGCGCCTGCTCAAGGCCATCGTCAAGGCGCGCGATGCGGGTGCACGCGTGGCGTTCGACCCCAATCTGCGGCCGGCGCTGTGGAGCGGGCCGCGCGCCATGCAGGCCTGCATCATGGCGGCGGCGACCGTCGCCGATATCGTGCTGCCGACCCATTCGGACGAGGCCCCGGTCTTCGGGGACAAGGACGCCGAGGCGACCGCGCAGCGCTATCTCGATGCGGGTGTGGCCGAGGTCGTGGTCAAGGACGGGGCCAAGGCCGCGCTCGGGGCGACGCAGGGGTTGCGTGAAACCGTGTCGCCACAGCCGGGCGCCAAGGTGGTGGACGCCACGGGCGCCGGGGATTCCTTCAATGGCGGCTACCTTTCGGCCCGGCTCAATGGAGCCGATATCGCCGAGGCCATGGCGCGGGCGCATCAGGTGGCGGGGGTCGTCATCGGACACAAGGGCGCGCTTGTCGATCCGGCGCTGCTGCCCTAGCAGCCTTTCCTAAACAAGGAGCGATTCACCGCCATCGATCCAGACCGGGGTGCCGGTGATGTGGCTGGCGCGATCGGAGGCGAGGAAAGCGACGAGGTCGGCGACTTCGGCGGCGGTGCCGGGCTTGCCGCCGGTGAGCGGCACCTTGCCTTCGGGGAAGACCGAGGGGAACTTCGCCTCCTCGGTGTCGCGCTTGACGGTGTTTTCCGAGATCTCGGTGGCAATGGCGCCGGGACAGACGACGTTGACGCGAATGCGATCCTTGGCCAGCTCCAGCGCCAGCATCTTGCCCAGCGCCAGCTGACCCGCCTTGGTGGTGGAATAGGCTGAAGCGCCGGCGGAGGTGAAGGTGCGCGTGCCGTTGATCGAAGCGGTAATGACGATCGAGCCGCCCTTCTGCCGCATCAGCGGAACTGCATGGTGGATGGTGAGAAAGGTGCCGCGCAGGTTAATGCGGATGGTCTCGTCCCATTCGCTGGGCTTGAGTTCGTCGATGGGCGCCCACACGCCGTTGACGCCGGCATTGGCAAAAAGGATGTCGATGGTATCGAATTCTTCGCGCACGAAGTTGAAGAGTCGCGACATCGCAGCGTCGTCAGCGATGTCGGCGGCCTGGACGACTGCCTTGCGTCCCAGCGTGCGGACTGACCTGGCGACCTGCTCCAGTTCGTCGGCGCTGCGCGAGACGAGGATGAGGTCGGCGCCTTCCTCGGCCATCCGCAGGGCCGCCGCCTCGCCAATGCCCGAGCCAGCCCCGGTGACCAATGCAATCTTGCCTGCCAGTTCCATGACCTCGCCTCCAAGCTGGTATGGGGAGGGAATGTCGTGGCGCGGCGCGGGTTCCGGTCAGGCGCCTTTGACGTGGTAGCAGAAGTTGCACTCACCATCGCCCGCCATGCAGGTCTTGGTGCGCTCGAGCCTGAGGCCGAGTTCGTCGGCCATGGCGAAGTCGCTGTCGCAGATGAGAAGCGTGCCGAGGTCGCGGGCGCCGATCTGCTCCATGAACTCGGCATAGTCGCAATGGCTGACGCTGTTGCGCAGCAGCGTGTCCGTCTTCTCGACGGTCTCGAATTCGTAGCGGATGCCTTCGCCGAACCCGGCGAATTCCGCATCGAGGGTCGGGATATCGAGGAGGCTCCCGCGCGCGCCGACGGCCTTGCGGTTGGCGGCGTCGAGGGCTTCGCGCACGAGCTGGTGGGCGCGCTCCTTGCCCAGTTCGCGCTCCATGGCGCGCACGATGGGGATCTGGGCCTGCACGGCCTGGGTGATGCGCTCGAAGGGGGTGAGCTTTTGCTCGCCGGGCATTAGGGTCTCCAAGTCGATAGGCGCCGCGGTCCAAGCCATAGGCAGGACAGCGGATTTTCCCAAGCTAAACACAGGACGCGTGCGTTGAACATGCCCAACCCGCCCTCACGGCAGCCGATCGCGACCGAACGCCTGGTGCTCCGCCCGAGCGTGGCCGGGGACACGGAACGGGCTTTTGCCATCCGCTCGGACTGGGAGGTGGCGCGCATGCTCAGCCGGGCGACCTTTCCGCCGGAACGGGCGGCTATGGCGGCGTGGTTCGGAGAGCATGAGCGGGAATGGCGGGACGGCCGGGCCTATCGCTTCGCGGTGGAGCGCGACGGGCGTGTGATCGGGATCGTCGACATAGACGGGGTCGCCGATGGCGAGGGGGAGCTCGGCTATTGGTTCGAGCGGGCGAGCTGGGGGCAGGGGTTCGCGTTCGAGGCGGCGAGCGCGGTGGTGCGGTTCGGGTTTGATGTGGCCGGGCTACGACGGATCAGGGCCGGGCACGCGGTGGATAATGCGGCGTCCGGGCGGGTGCTGGAGAAGCTGGGGTTTTGGGCGGTGGAGACGGTGTGGCGGGAGTCGGTTTCGCGCGGGGAGAGTGTGGAGGTTCGACGGCTGGTGCTGGCGCGGGAGACGCTTCGGGAAGTGCGGTGGCGGGTGGAGTGAGGGGGGCTAGGTTGGAGTTCGCGACTCCCCCCTCCCGGCCTCCCCCGCAAGGGGGGAGGTGCTGATCGTGGTTGTGGGTCTATCAGTGTTCAAGCAACTGGATCGAAACACCTCCCCCCTTGCGGGGGAGGCCGGGAGGGGGGTAGGCCAAAGGCGCAGGGCTTGTTGCCTGTCCCCCACCCTCGGTCCCTCCCCACAAGGGGGAGGGAAGCGTTTCTGGTCAGGCTTCCAGCCACTTCACCTGTTCGGGGGTGAGGTTGATGTCGAGCGCCTTGAGGCTGTCGTCGAGTTCGCCCAGCGTGCGCGGGCCTATCAGGGGGATGACCGGGAACGGCTGGTGGAGGACATAGGCGAGGGCCACGTGGATGGGGCTCTTGCCGAGTTTTCCGGCCAGCTCGATGGCGCGGTCGCGGCGGGCGAAGTTCTTGTCCGAGTACCAGACGCGGACCAGCTCGGCGTTGTCGCGCTTGTCGCGGCCGGCGCGGTCGGTGAAGAAGCCGCGGCCCTGGCTGGACCAGGCGAAATTCGGCACCTGGCGCGACAGGAACCATTGCTTCCAGGCCTCGTCCGAGGACGAGATGCACCCGTCCCAGATCACGTCCTGCATTTCGGCGAGGGCGAAGTTGTTGGAGAGCGCGCCCGGCTTCTGCTTGCCGTTCTTTTCGGCATAGGCGACGGCCTCGTCGAACCGCTCGCGCGTCCAGTTGGAACCGCCGAAGATGCCGCGGATGCGGCCCTTCTTCACTTCGGCATCCATGGCGTCGACGAATTCGCCCACCGGGACATCGAGGTTGTCGCGGTGCATGAAGTAGACGTCGACATAGTCGGTCTGGAGGCGATCGAGGGTCTGCGTCAGCTGCTTGCCGATGACGTCCGGATAGCAGAGCGGGGAATGCGCGCCCTTGCCGATGACGACGGATTGCTCACGCACGCCGCGATTGGTCAGCCATTCGCCGAGCAGCTTTTCGGTATAGCCCGAGCCATAGACCCAGCCGGTATCGAAGAGATTGCCGCCCGCCTCGTAGAAGGCATCGAGCAGGATGGCGCCCGAGGAGAAGGTGCGGAAATCCTCAAAGCCGAGGGCGACGACCGAAAGGTCCTTGCCGAGGCCGGCGAGCTTGCGCTTGGGCACCTTGGTGCCGCCGGACTTGAGCGGGCGGCCCGAGAGGGTGAGCTTGCGGTTGGCGGATTTTTCGACGCTGAATTCGATGCCGGCATCGGTGCGCCACTTGTCGAGGACGCGCAGGTTGCCGAGCGTATCGGCCCAGCTCATGCCGGGGGAATCGAATTGCTGCTTGCCGGCGAAGATGGCTTCGGCAGCAGCATCGGCCTCGAACGAATAGAGGTGGCGCTGCTTGCCGGTGGTGATGGTCTCGGTCTTGCCGCCCTTGATGATGTCGATGCGCCCTTCCCCGCCGGCGCGGTCGCCATTGGCGAACCAGAAGTCGGGGACTTCGATGCGGCCTTCGCTGCCGATGATGCGCAGGACGTTGTCGAGGTTGGCCATGACGGCGCAGCTCACCTCGGCGATGAGGCCGGTTTCGAACTGCAGGAGCGCCGAGGCCCAGTTGTCGGTGCCTTCGGCATTAAGGTTCGCCATGCCCGATACCTTGACGGGATCGAGGAAGGGCTTGCCGACGGTGGCTCCGGCGATGAAGCGGGCCATGGAGACCGGATAGCCGCCGACATCGAGGATGCCGCCGCCGGCGAGGGCGCTGGCGAAGAGGCGGTGGTCGGGGATGAAGCCGGGCATCTGGAAGCCGAAGCTGGCCTTGATGGAGCGGACCTCGCCGATGGCGCCGGAGGCGACCAGATCGTAGATCTTTTTCGTCTGCGGATGCAGGCGATACATGAAGGCCTCGCCCGCGAAGGTGCCGGCCTTGCGGTGGGCATGGAAGACCGCGTCGGCCTCGAAGGCCGTGAGCGCAAAGGGTTTTTCGACGAGGACGTGCTTGCCGGCCTCGGCGGCCTTGATGGCCCATTCGGCGTGGCCGACATGGGGCGTGGCGATGTAAACGGCGTCGACGTTCGGGTCCTTCAGGATGGCGTCATAGCCATCCAGGATCCGGGCCTCCGGGAAATCCTGGGCAAGGCTGGCCTTGCCGGGATTGCGGGTGGCGATGGCTTCGAGCTTGCCGAGGCGGGAGTCCAGCACGCCACGACGAAAGTCCTTGGCGATGGCACCCGGCCCGATGATGCCCCAGCGCAGGGTTTGGGAAGTCACTTGGTATTCCTCTTCAATCGATAAAATTTGAAAACTTTTCGGGGGATCAGCGCAGACGGTTTCCGGCGCTGTCGAAGACGAGCGCCTTGTCGGCGGGGATGGCGACGGTGAGGGTGTCGTCCTCGCCGGCATGACGGTCTTCCCGTTCGACGATGACCTGCTCGCCTGCGGCGGTGTTGGCGTAGATGTAGGTGGTCGAGCCCAGGTGCTCGGCGACGTCGACCTTGAGGGCGATATCGGCGGTGCCCGTGCCGGCATCGGCGAAATGCTCGGGACGAACGCCGATCATGACCTTGTCGCCCTTGGCCGGCAGGCGGCCGGACAGCGAGCGGGTGAGGCGCACGCCGCCCTGGTTGACGAGCTGGGCGACGAAGGCGCCGTTGCCGGCTTCGAGCACTTCGCCCTGGAAGAAGTTCATCCGGGGCGAGCCGATGAAACCGGCGACGAAGAGATTGTCCGGATCGTCGTAGAGCTGGAGCGGCGTGCCGACCTGGGCGACCTCCCCCTTGCGCATGACCACGATCTTGTCGGCCAGCGTCATGGCCTCGACCTGATCGTGGGTGACGTAGATCATGGTGGTCTTGAGCTCGCGGTGAAGGCGGGCCAGCTCGATGCGCATGTGGACGCGCAGCTCGGCATCGAGGTTGGAGAGCGGCTCATCGAAGAGGAAGACCTCGGGATGGCGCACGATGGCCCGGCCGATGGCGACGCGCTGGCGCTGGCCGCCCGAGAGCTCCTTGGGGAGACGGTCGAGAAGCGGCTCGAGCTCGAGGATGCGCGCCGCTTCCCCGACCTGGCGGGCGATCTCGGCCTTGGGCTTGCCGGCGAAACGCAGGGCGAAGCCCATGTTGTCGCGCACACTCATATGCGGATAGAGCGCATAGGACTGGAAGACCATGGCGATGCCGCGCTTGGAGGGGTCGGCCTCGTTGACGCGGGTGCCGCCGATCTCGATGTCGCCGGACGTCGTCGATTCAAGGCCGGCGATCATGCGCAGCAGCGTGGACTTGCCGCAGCCCGAGGGGCCGACGAAGACCACGAATTCGCGGGCGTTGATATCCAGGTCGACGCCCTTGATGACTTCGAGGGTGCCAAAGGACTTACGGACGCCCTTCAGTTTCAGGCTGCTCATAAGCGTATCCCTTATTTGACCGCACCGAGCATCCCCTGCACGAATTGCCGCTGCAAAACGAAGAAGATGACGAGGGTTGGAAGTGTTGCCATCACGGTGGCCAGGAGGATCACCCCGAAATCGGGCGCGTAGGCTGCGGTAAGCGCGGAGATGACCAGGGTGATGGTCTTGTTCTCGGGCGTCTGCAGCACGATGAGCGGCCAGAGGTAATTGTTCCAGGCATTCATGAAGACGATGATGGTCGCCGCCGCGTAGGTGGAGCGCATGGTGGGCAGATAGACGAAGAGGAAGATCTGCCATTCCTTGAGCCCGTCGACGCGGGCCGCGTCGCGCAGCTCGCCGGGGAAAGCCTTCGTCGCCTGACGGAAGTAGAAGATGATGAAGATCGAGGCGATGCCCGGCAGGATCACCGCCGTGAAGGTGTTGGTGAGCGAGGCCCGCGAGATCATGACGAAAAGCGGGACCATGAGCGCGGCGAAGGGGATCGAGAGCAGCAGCAGGAGCAGCTGGAACACCCGTTCGCGAACGCGGGAGCGGAAGATCTCGAAGCCGTAGCCGGCGATCGAGGAGACGGCCAGGGTCAGGATGGTCGAGACGATGGCCAGCAGGAACGAGTTCCCGAAGATGCGCACCAGGTCGACCTGGGCTGCCAGGCTCTGGAAATTGGCCACGAGGTTACTGCCCGGGGACAATTGGCCGGTGGTGATGTCGATGGACTTGTTGGTGGCGCCCACCGCCATCCAGTAGAACGGGAAGACCGAGAGGAACGCGGCGACGGAGAGGAAGAGGTAGATCCCACCGCGCCTGAGCAGGGCGAAGCTCATGAGGGCCTCCTGCGGTCGCGGGCGATCATGAACTGGATGAAGCTGAGCACCGCCACGATGAGGACGATGACCCACGAGACCGTCGCCGAATAGCCGAAGCTGGGCATCATTCGGAAGCTCAGGTTGTAGATGTAGAGCGACAGGGTCAGCGTGGCGTTGGCCGGGTTGCCCTGGGTAATGTTGTTGACTTCATCGAAGAGCTGCAGCGTGCCGATGGTCGAGAGGATGGTCGTAAAGAGGATCACCGGCTTGAGCATCGGGATGGTGATGCTGGTGAAGCGCGCCCAGGCGGGTACGCCATCGATGCGGGCGGCCTCGTAGATCGACTTGTCCACGTTCTGGAGAGCGGCCAGGTAGAAAATCATGTTGTAGCCGGTCCAGCGCCAGGTGATGGCGACGATGATCACGACCTTGGCCCAGAAGGGATCGCTCAACCAGGGTATGGGTGCGCCGATGATGTGGAGCGCCAGCAGGGCCTGGTTGATGATGCCGTCGTTCGAGAACATGGACTTGAACAGCGACGAATAGGCGATGAGCGAGGTCACGCAGGGCAGGAACAGCAGCGTCCTGAACAGCCCCCGGAACCTCAGGGTCGGATCGTTGAGCGCCACCGCAAAGAGCAGCGCCAGGACGATCATGATCGGCACCTGGATGATGAAGAAGATAAAGGTATTGGTCAGCGCCTGCTTGAAAAGCCCGTCATTGGCGAGCCGCTGGATATTGGCCAGCCCCCCGAACGAGAAATTGGCGCCGCGGCCGACCTGGAAGCTCATCCAGAGCGACCAGATGATGGGATAGATCATGAAGATGCCGAGCAGTACCAGAGCGGGCATAACGAATGCCCAGCCGTTGATCTGCTCGCTACGGTCCAAACGAGTCTGCGCCATGCCCCCTCCGATTCATGGTCGACAGCACTGCCGGGCGGCCAGGGCCAGCCGGGAGGCGCCGGAACGAGGCGGGCCGGAGCCCGCCCCTTCTGGGTTCGGAATTACTGCATCTGCTGGCGCAGCTGCGCGTCGATAGCCTTGAGGGCGTCATCGATGTTGCCGCCCGACGCGATGCCGGGCATCTGCGCCCGCACCGCGAGGCGTGCTTCGGGCGTGAAGGTGCCGAAATCGACGGCGGGAACCTTGGCCAGCCAATCGGAGAAGTTCTGCCAGACGGGTTCACCGTTGAAGAAGTCGTCGCTGGCCTTGAAGGCAGCGCCTTCGCGCGCGGCGAGGAGCGAACCCACGGCGCCCTGGTTGATCAGGATGCCCTGGTAGAAATCGACGTCCTCGGCCCAGACGGTCTTGAGGAAGTCGGAGGCTTCGGCGGCATTCTTGGAGGAAGCGAGGACATACCAGCTCGAGCCGCCATTATTGGTGAAGTGGGTTGCCCCATCGACGCCATCGAGGGCCGGCATCGGCGCCACGCGCCACTTGCCCTTCTGCTCGGGCACGGACTTGATCGTGCCCGTGATCCAGACGCCCTGCGGAACCATGGCGATTTCGCCGGAGGTGAAGGCGCCGGTATAGTCGGTCCAGTTCGAGATCGGCTTGACGAGGCCGGCCTTGTTGAGCTCCTGGAAGGTCGTGAGCGCCTGCTTGAGGGCCGGGTTCTCAAGGATGTTCGGCTCGGTGCCGTTCTTGAGGTACCACTGGCCGGCGGACTGCATCATCATGATGATGATGCCATCGTCATTGAAGTCGACGTCGATGAGCTGGTGGCCCGTCTTGGAGAGGACGTCCTTGCCGATTTCGATCAGCTTGTTCCAGGTGATGTCCTGGAGGTCTTCGGGCTTGTAGCCGGCCTGCTCGAGGTAGTCCGAACGATAGAAGAGGCCCGCGACGCCGGAGTCGAAGGGCAGCGAGTAGGACTTGCCGTCAAGGGTTGCGGCGGCAACCTTGTACTGCGCGAACTTGCTCATATCGATGGAATCGGACAGCGGCACGAAGGCGCCGGGGAACGATTGGAGGAAGCGCTGGATGTTGTCGTCCTGGACCAGCACGATGTCGGGCAGACCATCGGTCACGCCGGCGAGGAGCTGGGTCTGGAGCTTCTGGTTGATCTCGTCCTGCGAGATGTTGTTGATGTTGAAGGTGGTTTCCGGATGCGTCTTGGTATAGCGCTCGCCGGCATCCTTCATGGCCGGGATGTTGAAGTTGGGGTCCCAGCACCAGACCGTGAGTTCGGCGGCCGAAGCGGCGCTGATCGACAGCAGGCTGACGCCGAGCGCAAGACCAAGCATCTTCCGCCACCGCGAATGCGTGCGTTCCATAGTGTTCCTCCCTTTTCTTTGCTCGTTGAGCATGGGTAGACTATCGTGTCCCAACGGTGTGTCCGCGCAAAAGGGAATGTCGAGTTGCCGGAAAGTAAGGTGCGCCCGATCTACCAGCCCGGGGCCAGTAGCGTTGAAGGGCTGCCGACCAGTTTCCAGATGTTCCACAACACCCCGCTGGTGATGGTGAAGCCGCATTGGCACGCACAGGTGGAAGTCAATTTCATCGTCCGCGGCGAGGTGCATTACCGCATGCACACCCACGAAATGACGTTGCAGGCCGGGCAGATGTGCCTGTTCTGGGGCGGGCTGCCGCACCAGATGGATGACCGCTCGGAGGATGCCATCTATGCCGGCGCCCACCTGCCGCTGATCCATTTCTTCCGCCTGCGCCTGCCCGAGCACGTGCCCCAGCAATTGATGCAGGGCACGACGCTGTTCACCCAGGCGACGGATGCGTCTGACGATCACAATTTTGCGCGGTGGAACGCCTATGCGCGATCAGGCGATGGCGTGAAGGCCCAGCACGCGGTCAACGAACTCCTGCTACGGCTCGAACGCGTGCGTTTCGAGCCGTTTTCGCTGCTGGGGGGCAGTTCGGAGAGCGTGGAGGGTGCGCCGAGCGAAGCGTTCGACGTGCAGTCCTCGCGCACCGTGGGCAAGATGTGCGATTTCATCGCCCAGAATTTCCTCAACGACATCGACTCGATCGACATCGCCACGGCGGCGGACCTGCACCCGAAATACGCGATGAGCATCTTCAAGCGCTCGACCGGAATGACGCTCAACGAATATGTCAGCCTGCTGCGCCTCTCCTACGCGCAGGCGCTGCTGCTGCGCGAGGACGCGAACGTGCTGCACATCGCGATGGAGAGCGGCTTCGGCTCGCTCAGCGCATTCAACAAGTCGTTCCGCAAGATCGCAGGCATGTCGCCGTCCGATTTCCGCCGGGATGCCGGCGCGTTTCCGGAGCAAAGGCAGGGGTGGAGCTGAGGGAGCGCGTGTTGGTGCCACACCACCTTCGCACTCTTCTCCTCCTCCTCCTCCTTCCCCTCGCCCTCCCCACCACGGGACTTCCCCGGCCGCAGAGCCGGGGCCCACGGGTCGCTCCACCCGGGTGGAGTGGTGCAATGGGCCCCGGGTCTTCGCCCGGGGAAGTCCCGTGGGTTTGGCGAGTAATGAGGGTAGTGACGCGGGATGGGCAGAGGACGTGGATGGTATTGACGATGCGGAATAATGTAGCGAACCCAGGATGGTGCAGAGCACTCGGAACCACCGCAAATCACCCCGCCCTAGCTTTTCCCCGCCCGGCCCCTTAATTAATGCGTCGCAGCTTTGGGACGCATTATGACCAGAACCGATATCGCCAGGCGGGTTTACAACCACACCTGGAAGCTGGACCCCATCATCCGGTCGCTACTGGATACGGATTTCTACAAGCTCCTGATGCTGCAGATGATCTGGGGGCTCTACCCCCATGTCAACGCCACGTTCTCGCTGATCAACCGCACCACCTCGGTGCGGCTCGCCGACGAGATCGACGAAGGCGAATTGCGGGCGCAGCTCGACCATGCGCGCACGCTGCGCTTCTCCAAGAAGGAGATGATCTGGCTGGCCGGTAATACCTTTGCCGGGCGCAAGCAGATTTTCGAGCCGGAATTCCTGGCGTGGCTGGAGAACTTCCAGCTGCCCGAATACGAGCTGCATAAGCGCGACGGGCAATATGAACTGACCTTTGCCGGCCGCTGGGTCGAGACCACGATGTGGGAAATCCCGGCGCTCGCCATCATCAACGAATTGCGCTCGCGCGCCGCCATGAAGCAGTTCGGGCCGTTTGCGCTCGACGTGCTCTACGCGCGGGCGAAGGCCAAGATGTGGGCCAAGACCGAGCGGTTGAAGCAATTCCCGGACCTCAAGATTTCCGATTTCGGCACGCGCAGACGACATTCGTTCCTGTGGCAACGCTGGTGCGTGGAAGCGCTCAAGGAAGGGATCGGGGAGAGCTTTACCGGCACTTCGAACGTGCTGCTGGCCATGGACACGGACCTGGAAGCGCTGGGCACCAATGCCCATGAGCTGCCGATGGTGCTTGGAGCCCTTGCGACGAGCGACGAGGCCTTGCGCGCCGCGCCCTACGAGGTGCTGCAGGACTGGCGCAGCTATTACGGCGGGAACCTCTTGATCGTGCTGCCGGATGCCTTCGGCACGGCGGCGTTTCTGCGCGACGCGCCCGATTGGGTCGCGGACTGGACCGGGTTCCGGCCCGACAGCGCCCCGGCCATCGAGGGTGGCGAAAAGATCATTTCGTGGTGGAAGGCCAAGGGGAAGGACCCGCGCGAAAAGCTGCTGATCTTCTCGGATGGGCTCGACGTCGACATGATCATCGAGGCGTACGAGCATTTCGAGGGCCGCGTGCGAATGAGCTTTGGCTGGGGCACGAACCTCACCAATGATTTCGAGGGTTGCGCGCCGGTGCCGACCAATGGGCTCAAGGCAATTTCGCTGGTGTGCAAGGTGACCTCGGCCAATGGGCGACCGGCGGTCAAGCTTTCGGACAATCCCGAGAAAGCGACCGGAGATCGGCGGGAGATCGAACGGTATCTGCGGGTGTTCGGCGAAGAAGACCGCGTGGCGCATGCGGTGAAAGTCTAGGGACGCCGCACTTCCCCGATTTTTCTCTCCAGTTCCGCCACCACGGAACTTCCCCGGGCGAGACCGCGGGGCCTATTGCAGCGCTCCACTCGAGCGGAGATATCCGTGGGAAGTACGGTGGGTGGAGAGAGATAGAACGCCAACGCGCGAACTCGCGTTTACGCCTCAGTCAACCGCTCCACCGGCTTCCCTGCCTTTCTTAACGACATGCGCAGCAGCGGCGCCGTCATCACGGTGGTGCACACCGCCATCACCACCAGCATGGTGAAAACCTTTGGCGGGATGATGCCCAGGCTGAGGCCCAGGTTCAGCACGATCAGCTCCATGAGCGCCCGCGTATTCATCAGCACGCCGAGCGTCGAGGCATTGGCCGGATTTACGCCCGCCGCCCGGGCGGCCAGCGTTACCGGCACGATCTTGGCCAGCACAGCGACCGCGACGATCAACAGGCACCAGGCCCAGTCGGTGAGCGTCGTCAGGCCCAGGATGTTGGTGCGCAGGCCCGTATAGGTGAAGAAGATCGGCAGGAAGAAGACCAGTACGAACTGGCCGATCTGCCGCCGCCAGGCCTGGGCGAATTCCTCGTGCCGGTGGAAGAGCAGGCCGAGGAGAAAGCCGCCGAAGATAGTGAAGACTCCAAGCCGCTCGGTGGCAATGCCGGCGAGGAAAATGCCGGCCAGCACGATGGCGAAGAGGTTGGAGGGAATCTCGCCGTCCTTGATCGGCCAGCGCTTGAGCAGCCAATCTGCGATCGGACGGCCGAGGAAGAAGAGGACGAGCATGAGCACGATCAGGCCGCCTACCTGCAGCGCGGTATGCGTCGGTGAAAAGCTCGAAGCGGCGTAAGCGGCGACGCCCGCCAGCAGTACCCAGCCCGTGACATCGTTGATGGCTGCGGCCGAGATGGCGACGACGCCGATCTCATCGCGCGTGAGGCCGTATTCGCGCAGGATGCGGCCCATGGTGGGAAGCGCCGTGATGCAGAGCGCCACGCCGATGAAAAGTGAAAAGGCCAGCCGGTCGATTTCTGGCGCCAGCACCGGGGCGATGAACCACCCGAGAACGGCGCCCGCAAGCGTCGGCACGATGATGCTGGCAGCCGCTACATAGCCGACGGCGCGGCTGTTATGACTGTGACGCAGGTGACGGAAGTTGAAATCGCAGCCGAGCTGGAACATGAGGAAGATGAGCCCGATCTGGCTCAGCACCAGCATGGGCGTGGCAGCGACGGGATCGAAGATGGCGGCCGAAAGATCAGGCCAGAAATGACCGAGCAGCGACGGTCCCAGCAGCAGCCCGGCAATGATCTCGCCCACCGCCCGCGGCTGGCCGAGGAGGCGCGCAAGATTGCCCGCCAGGCGCGCCGCCGCCACGATGACGATGAGCTGGAGGAGCGTGGCGACGACGAGCAGCTCGGTTTGCTGGACGTTCTGCAAGGTTTACTGGCAGCCCTTGGCCTTTTCGACCGACTGGATGGTGGCGACGTTCTGGCGCTCGATGGCGTTGAGCTTCACGCCCGCCTGATCATCGACATAGCAGCCCTTGTTGCCGAAATAGCTGATGGCGCGCTGGGTTTTGAAGCAATAGCCGTTCTGGTGGTAGATGGAATTGCGCAAATCCCAGAGGACCTGGCACGAAAACTGGCGCAGATCGATCTTGCGGAAGGTGTCGCTGTCATCGCAACCGATCTGCTCATAGCAATTGGCCATGGCCGGACCAGCCGCGAGAACCATCGCCAGGGTGACGGCTAAAGTCCTGATATGCATTGGAAGTCCCTCCCTTGCCCCCACTCTAGTGAGCACGAAATCGCTGGCGCGGAAAGCGGCAACACGCCGGTGCGGTTTATCGAACAATGCCTTCGGTTTGGCTTACATGGTCGAACGGCATGGTTGGGACTATATCTTGGGGCAATGATGCGGCGCTCCCCGAGGAGGCCGGAAGGAGACAAAGATGATTGATGCAAGCGTGCAGACCGCAGTCCGCTCCGCGCCGATCCTGCCCCTCACCACCAAGCTGGGCCCGGTGCATATCGCGGTGACCGACCGCAACCGCGCCCTCGCCATCTGGCAGGACGTAGTGGGGCTCGACATCGTCAGCGAGCATGAGAATGTCCTCGAGCTGGGCGTGGGCGACACGGTGCTGATCGTGCTCGAAACGGGCGCGAACCGCCCCGTCGTGCCGCGGACGATCGGCCTCTACCACGTGGCCGTTCACGTGCCGACCCGCGCCGACCTGGCGCAGATGGCCGTGCGCGCCCTTCAGCGCGGCGTGCGGATTTCGCCGACCGACCACCTGGTTTCGGAAGCCATCTATCTCTGGGATCTCGACGGCAACGGCATCGAGATCACGTTCGAGACCCCCTGGCGCGGCCATCTTGGCGACCCGGAAACCGGGCACTATGCCATCACGGTCGACGGCAAGCCGCATTCGGGACGCGACCCGATCGATCTCGACGGGCTCCTCGCCGAACTCGGCGAAAAGCCGGTACTGGCGGCCCGTATGCCGGCCGGTACGCGGATCGGGCACGTGCATGTGCATGTGAACGACCTCGAAAAGGCGATGGTCTTCTATCGCGACGTGATCGGCTTTGCCGGGTTCCTGCTCATCCATTCGTTCGGCATGGGCGATGTGGGGCTCGACTACATGCCCCATACGCTGGCCTTCAACATCTGGTCCGGCCCCAATGCCGTTCTGCCCCCGGCGGGCGCGGCGGGGCTGCGGTGGTTCACCATCGTGGTGCCGGATGCCCAGACGCTGGCCGGCGTCCGCTCGCGTCTCGAAGGCGCCGGCGCACCGGTGAGCGCGATCGCTGGCGGCATCGAAACGCAGGACCCGTTCGGAAACCGGCTGCAGGTGCTGGTGGGGTAAGAACGCGAGGGGGGTGGCTTCCCCTCCCAGCCTCCCCCGCAAGGGGGGAGGTGCTATCCGTGGTTGTCGAATGCTTCGTGCGCAAGCAACTGGATCGAAACACCTCCCCCCTTGCGGGGGAGGTCGGGAGGGGGGACGCACCGCTCCCGATTTCGGCTATGATCCTTCCAAAAGGGAGTCGTCATGCGAGCCGTTTCCTGTCTCGCGCCGGGTGAACTGGCGTTGATCGATATTGCGCCGCCGGAGCTGGAACCGGGCTGGGTACGCGTGCGCGTCGCCCATATCGGCATCTGCGGCACGGATTACCACATCCTCGAAGGCACCCATCCCTTCCTCGAATATCCCCGCATCATGGGCCACGAGCTTTCGGGCACCGTGCTCGATGCCAATGGCAGCGACTTCGCCGTCGGCGATCCGGTGGTTATCAATCCCTACCTCCCCTGCTATCACTGCCCGGCCTGCCGCGAGGGCAAGACCAATTGCTGCGAGACGCTCAAGGTCATCGGCGTCCATAGCGATGGCGGCATGACCGAGGAAATCGTCATGCCGGCCGCCAACCTCTACCCCGCGACGGGGCTTAGCCTGCGCGATGCGGCCATGGTGGAATTCCTCGCCATCGGCGCCCATGCCGTGCGACGGGCGGAGATCAAGCCGGGCAATCGCGTTCTGGTCGTAGGCGGTGGGCCGATCGGGCTGGGCGTCGCGTTCTTCGCCTGGATCGCGGGTGGTGAAGTGGCGCTGCTCGATACTGCGCCGGACAAGCTCGAGTCCGCACGGCACTTCGGTTTCATGCCGGTGGGGCTGGATGATCTCGAAAGCCCGGGCTTCCTTGCCACCAAGGGTTCGGGGTTCGATGCGGTATTCGACGCCACAGGTTCGATCCGGGCGATGAACGCCTCGATCGCGCATACCCGCAATGGCGGCTCCTACACGCTGGTCGGGGTGATCAAGGGCGATCTCGTCTGGTCGGACCCGGACGTGCATCGCAAGGAACTCACCATCCGCGCCTCGCGCAACGCGACGCGGGAAGACTTCGACCATGTGATGGATTCGATCCGCAAGGGTCTGGTGCCAACGGACCGGCTGGCCACCCATGCCACCACCCTCGACAACGTTGCCCGCGACATGCCGGTCTGGATGCATGAACGCCGCGGGCTCATCAAGGCGATCATTACAGTATGACCATGCTCACAGCCCAAGACGTGATCCAGTTCTGGTTTCATGAATGCACCTATGAAGACTGGTTCGGCGGCAAGGCCGAATTCGATGCCCGCCTCAAGGAGCGCTTCCACGAGACTTTCGGGCACGTGGCCAAGGGCGAGGCCTGGACCTGGCGCGTAACGCCCGAGGGACGGCTTGCCGAGGTGATCGTGCTCGACCAGTTCTCCCGCCAGTTCCATCGCGGCGAGGCGCAGGCTTTCGCGCAGGACGGCATGGCACTGGTGCTGGCCCAGGAAGCGGTAGCCGGTGGCCATGACATGCAGGTGCCGCTCGAATGGCGGACATTTTTCTACATGCCCTACATGCACTCGGAATCGCTGGCCGTGCACGAGGCGGCCAGGCCGCTGTTCGAGGGGTTGGGGAACGAGGATACGCTCAAATATGAGCTGGACCACGCGGAGATCGTGCGCCGGTTCGGCCGGTTCCCCAAGCGCAACGCGGCGCTCGGGCGGGTGAGTACGCCGGAGGAGGCGGCGTATATCGCTGAGATCGGGGATCGGATGTTTTAGGGGGCGTGCCCGCCCTACCCTCTTTTCCCCGGCGACGGCCGGGGAAGGAGTTCGTGGCACTCGCCAAAGAGCTGGGGCACTCAGCCCCGGCTAGTTCTTCTGCCTGCCCCACTTCTCTCGCCACGTCGGCGCGACATCCCCTTCTGCGGGTGTCGCAAGGTAAATCGCGCGCGCCATTGCCCGCGCCAGGCATACCGCTGCCGCGTGCCCGAGGTGGATCGTGTTGAGGATGGGATCCTCCAGCGGCACTTCGCAGGTCGAAACCGCGAAGACCAGGTCGCCATCCACCGGCGTATGGCTCGGGCTCGCGCCGCGGGCGATGCCATCCTGGGCGGCGACGGCGAGGCGCTTGGTCTGGGCCTTGGTCAGCACGGCATCGGTGGCGACGATGGCGATGGTGGTGTTGGCGATGGGGTTCATCAGCGCATCGCGCTTTGAGCGGGCGGTCTGGGCGAAGCTGAGCGCTCCCGTATAGGGGCCGAGATTGCCGAATTCGCCATCGATCTCGTAAGGCGCAGCCCAGAAATTGGGATTATCGCCCATGGTGACCGAGCCTGTAGGATTAGCCGCAACCAGCGCGCCGATGGTGTGGCCGCTGGGGAGCACGATGGAGGCGGAGCCCAGGCCCCCCTTGAGATTGGCCGTGAGGGCACCCGTGCCGGCACCGGTAGTGCCGAGGGCGAAGTCTTCGCCGGCGCTGGCGAGCGCCCTCGCACCCAAGGCTCGATAGGGGTTTTCCGCCCAGTTCTTGTCGCCGCCGTTGAGGAGATCGAAGATGATGGCGCCGGGCACGATGGGCACGGTGGCGCTTTCGACGCGAAAGCCGCGGCCGCGCTTGCGCAGTTCATCCATGACCCCGGCAGCAGCATCGAGGCCGAAGGCCGAACCGCCCGAGAGAACAAGGGCGTCGATGCCCTCGACCAGCTTGTCGGGGGCGAGAAGCTCGGTCTCGCGAGAACCGGGCGAGCCGCCCATCACGTCGACCGAGGCGATGAATGGCTTGTCGCCGACGAGCACGGTGGTGCCGGATTTGACTCTGTGGTCCTCGGCATTGCCCACATAGAGCCCTTTGACGTCGGTGATGAGATTGCGCGGACCCTGGCGCATGGCCGTCCCCCCTTCGGTAGTGTTCTTATTCAGGCGTAATGGCGGGCGGCGGCTTGGGCGGCCTCCTCCGGCTTGCCGAGTTTCTCGTAGACCATTGCGAGCGCGCGGTTAAGCGGCACGCCATCGGGGTCCCAGGTGCGGCGCATTTCGAGCAGTTGCTGGGCGATGGCCCAGTTGCCAGCCTTCAGATGCGCATCGAGCAGGATCTGCCCGAAAAGATCGCGCTGCGCATGGCTGCCGCCGATTTGGGCGATGCGCGGATTAGCGACCGAGAGGTATTTGACGGCCTCCCCGTAATTGCCGCGCGCATGAGCGAGAACGCCCCGGCAACCGGGCAGCACGACATCGTGCCAGACGAGGCGATCGAAAGCGTCGGCGCTGCGGGCCTTGTCTTCGACCGCCTGCATCAGCAGATCGGCCTCAGCGCGCTCGGCGCGGGCGAGGCCGTAGAGATACTGGATGGTGAGGAAGGGTTGGATGGTGTCGCGGGCGCGGCTGCGCATGTGGTCGGCGACGTCTTCCCAGCGATTGCCGACATTCATGCCGGCGATCTCCATGCGCGCGAGCAGCGAGACGGCGCCGACCTGATCCTGCGAATAGTCCTTTTCCTGGCTCCAGACGTGCTGGTCGTAGGCATCGAAGACGGACTGCTCGTCGCCCAACGAGATGTGGAACAGTGCCTTGTGCCACCAATTATGGGTGTACATGAAGGAGTTGAGATCTACCCAGGTTCTCGAAGCGTCGCCCATGAACTGAACGCCTTCGCGCACGCGCCCCTGCGAGAGCATGACATGGGCCAGGGCATGCTGGGCCCAGGGTTCCTTTTCCTTGAGGGAGAGTGCCTTGCGGGCAGCGGTCTCGGCCTTTTCGATCTCGTGCATCTGCTCGTAGCCGAAGGCCAGCATGCCGTGGACATGCGGATTCTCCGGGCTGGAGGCTTCGATCTTGCGGGCAATGCGCAGCATCGAGGCCGCATCGCCCCGGTTGAAGCTGAAATACTGGTGGAGCTTGGCCGAGGCGAGATCGGTGGGGAATTCATCCACGATCTGCTCGCCGATAGCCTGAACGCCGGGGATGTCGCCGGCGATCCAGCGTTCGAGCTGGGCCAGCATCATGGTTTCGCGGCGGTTGGCGGAGGCTTCCGTCAGCCGCGCGCGGGCGAGATAGAGCGCGGCCTGGTCTTCGGCGCCCGCGGCCTCGAGGAACATCCAGGAGAAGCCGGCATAGATCTGCGCGATGGTCGAATCCGGGTCGGCATCGGCAGCGCCCAGGACATTGGCCGCCTTCTTCTCGTAAGCCAGGAAGCCCGAGACGAAATCATCGATACCGGAAAGCGCCGCATCGCTGGCGGCGCTGATGGAATTGCCGAGGGCGTCCTGCGCCATGATGGTTTAACCTATTGGTCAGGCTCCAAAATTGCAAAGTCCGGGAGGCTTGTCTAGATTCCTGAGCCGTCACAATCGGGAATGCACGATGCCACAATTTACGAGCCGGGGCGCCGTAGTTCACTACGAGATCGCGGGCAGTGGCCCGCCGGTGCTGATGCTGGCCGGAACGGCCAGCGACGGCGCCAGTTGGGCCCCGCTCACCGAACGGCTCCAGGACCGGTTCACCCTCATTCTTCCCGACAATCGCGGCTCGGGACGGACGCAATCGGAAGGCGAGATCGGGGTGGCCGACATGATCGCGGATCATGCCGCGCTCATCGACCATGTCGGCTATGAACAGGTGGCCGTGGTCGGCCACTCGCTGGGTGGCTATCTGGGCTTGGCACTGGCCGCTCAACATCCCCAAAAGGTGTCGCGGCTGATTACAATGGCCAATAGCGACCGGTTCGGCGCCAAGGAAGTTGCCCTGTTTCGCGACATGGCTACTCTCTACGGCCAGATCGCGCCGAAACTCTGGTTCGCGCTGCTCTATCAGTGGCTGTTTGCCGATGGCTTTTTCGCCAGCCCGGCCAATGCCGCGGCCGCGGCAGAGGCATCGACGAACTATCCCTATCGGCAAAGCCCTGAAGATTTCGCCCGGCAGGTGCGCGCACTCGAAACGGCCGGCCCGCTGGATTTGAGCCGCGTGCGGTGCCCAACGCTGGCGATCGCCGCCGGTCTCGACCTGCTGGTGCCGCCCTCGCGGGTGCTCGCAGCCCATGTGGGGATCGGGCAGTTGACCACCGTGGTGGTCGAAGGCGCCGGCCATTCGGTGCATTGGGAGCAGCCGGAGCGCGTGGCTGGGGTGGTGCGGGAGTTTTTGGAGGGGTGATCTGGGAGGCGCACCCAGCAAACGCCACTACCACCAACTCCACTCAAGCCTCCACCGCCCTACCACACAACCTGCCCCACCCCGATCTTCCCCGGGCGAAGACCCGGGGCCTATTGCACCGCGCCACTCGAGTGGAGGTATCCGTGGGCCCCGGCTCTGCGGCCGGGGAAGTGCAGTGGGGATGGAGAGCATGGAGAGTATGAAGAGTATGGGGTTTCCTCGGAGAAGCCGTGGCCCACGCCCTAAATGCAGCGCCCGCCATCCACCTCCATCGCCACACCCGTGATCATGCTCGCCTCATCCGAGCAGAGGAAGCACGCGGCGTTGCCCATGTCCTCGGGCGTTGAAAATCGCCCGATCGGGATCGAGGCCAGGAACTTTGCGCGCATTTCGGGCGTGTCTTCGCCCATGAAGGTCTTGAGCAGTGGCGTATCGCCGGCAACGGGGTTGATGGCGTTGACGCGCACGCCCAGCGGGGCGAGTTCGATGGCCATGGACTTGGTGACAGTGACCATCCAGCCCTTGGAGGCGTTGTACCAGGAGAGGCGCGGGCGCGGGCTGACCGCCGCCGTCGAGGCGACGTTGAGGATGGCGCCCTTCCTGTTGGCCTTCATGTGCGGCACGAGCGCCTTGGCGGTGAGATAGACCGACTTGATGTTGACCGCGACGACGCGGTCAAAATCGGCTTCGGAGATGTCTTCCATCGCCGCCGGCAGGTGGCTCACGCCGGCATTGTTGACGAGGATGTCGAGATTGCCGAAGGCCTTGAGGGCGGCTTCGGCCAGGGCGTTGACGCTCTCTGCCTTGGAGACATCGACCTGATGCGAAAGCGCGCCGAGTTCGGCGGCCATGGCGTGGGCGGCGTCGCCGTTGATGTCAGCGACCATGACGCGGGCGCCTTCGGCGACGAACTTCTTGACGATCCCCGCGCCGAAGCCGGAGGCACCGCCGGTGACGATGGCGGTTTTGTTGGCAAGTCTCATAGTGGTCAAAATCCTCGTGGTGTTGCTGGCTCCCCCCACCCTGTCCCTCCCCCGCAAGGGGGGAGGAGACCTGCTGGCTAGATCGTGCCCCAACGTCTCCCTCCCCCTTGCGGGGAGGGGACAGGGGTGGGGGTGCCCAAATCATCCGTGATAGGCGGCGACGGTTTTCAGCACTGAGAAGCCATAGAGCGCCTCAAAGCCCTTTTCGCGCCCGTGCCCTGACTTGCCGATGCCACCGAAAGGCAGTTCCACCCCGCCGCCGGCACCATAATTGTTCAAAAACACCTGCCCGGTCTTGATGGCCTTGGCCACGCGCATTTGCCTCGCCCCATCACGCGTCCACACCCCCGCGACGAGGCCGTAATCGGTGCCGTTGGCGATGGCGATGGCGTCTGCTTCCGTGTCGAAGGGGATGACCACCTGCACCGGCCCGAAGATTTCGTCCTGGGCGAGGCGGTTGGAGGGGTCGATGCCGGCGACGAGCGTGGGGGCCAGGTAGTGTCCACCGGCGGGGACGCCGTCGATGATCCGGCCCTGGGCGACGATGCGGCCGCCGCCGAGATCGCTCAAGAATCCCGAGACGATTTCCTTCTGGCGGGCCGAAACTAGCGGGCCGACGTCAAGGTCGGCGGGCGCCGGGCCCACTTTCAGGGCGGCGTAGCGCTCGGACATGCGGGCGAGCACTTCGTCGTGGATGGAGCGCTGGACGAGGATGCGCGAGGAGGCCGAGCAGGTCTGGCCGGCGTTCTGGATGCCGGCATTGACGAGGAACGGTAGCGCGCGGTCGAGATCGGCATCCTCGAAAACCAACTGGGGCGACTTGCCGCCCAGTTCGAGCGTGACTGGGACGACGTTTTTCGCGGCGGCTTCCTGGATGAGGATGCCGACGCCGACCGAGCCGGTGAAGGAGATGTGGTTGACGCCCGGATGGGAGGAAAGCGCGGCGCCGGCCTCTTCGCCGAGACCGGGAACGACGTTGAGCGCGCCCTTGGGCAGGCCAGCTTCCTCGGCGATGGCCGCGAAAGCGATGGCGGTGAGGCAGGCTTCTTCTGCCGGCTTGAGCACCGCCGCATTGCCCATGGCCAATGCCCCGCCGACCGAGCGGCCGATGATCTGCATCGGGTAGTTCCATGGCACGATGTGCGCGGTGACGCCGTGGGGTTCGCGCAGGGTGTAGACGGTGTAGCCGTCGAGATAGGGGATGGTTTCGCCGTGAATTTTGTCCGCGGCGCCGCCGTAGAATTCCATGTAGCGGGCGAGCGCGATGGCATCGGCACGGGCTTGCTTCAAGGGTTTGCCGACATCGAGGGCTTCCAGCCGGGCGAGATCGTCGACGCGCTCCAGCACCTTCTGGCCGATGCGGGTGAGGATGCGGCCGCGCTCGAGCGCGCTCATGCGTCCCCATTCGCCATTGAGGGCGGCATGGGCGGCGGCGACGGCGCGGTCGACGTCATAGGCTTCGCCACGCGCGATGGCGCCGATGGTTTCGCCGGTGGACGGGTTCTCGATCGGGAGGGTCTGCTGGCCGTTCGGCTTGACCCATTCGCCACCGATGAAGCAGCGGGTGGGGTCGAACCAGAGGTTGAGGTCGGTGGTCATGGGTTTTGCCTGGGTCGTTTGTGTCTTTGGCCTACCCCCACCCCGGCCCTCCCCACAAGGGGGAGGGAGGTTTGGGGCGGGATCGAGCCATCAGGTCTCCCTCCCCCTTGTGGGGAGGGAACAAGGGTGGGGGTGAACCCACCGGAAACTAGCCGCCCGTCCGCCCCGCCAAAGCCGTCTCCAGATTCGGCGTCGCGGCGAGCAGTTCGCGCGTATAGGCATGCTGCGGATTGCGGAAAACCTCCTCGGTCGGGCCGCTCTCCACGATCTGTCCCGACTTCATCACCAGCACCCGGTCGGTGATGGCGCGCACCACGTGCAGGTCGTGCGAGATGAAGAGGTAGGAAAGCTTCAGCCGGTCCGAGAGTTCTGCCAGGAGATCGAGGATCTGCGCCCGGATCGAAACGTCGAGCGCCGACACCGCCTCATCGAGAATGATCAGCGCCGGATTGATGATCAGCGCCCGCGCGATGGCGATGCGCTGGCGCTGACCGCCCGAAAACTCGTGGATGTACTTCTCCGCGTCGGTCGCCTTGAGCCCCACATGCTCCAGCGCCTCGGCAATGCGCCTGTCACGCTCGGCACCCGAAGGCGCTTCGTTGCCAAGAAGATGGAAGGGTTCGGAGACGAGGCGATCGACGCGGTGGCGCGGGTTGAAGGAGCCATAGGGGTCCTGGAACACCACCTGCATCTTGCGTCGCGCCGCAAAGGATGCACCCGTGGTGATGGCCTCGCCATCGAGCCAGATGGCGCCCGATTGCGTCGGCTCCAGCGCCATGATGGCGCGGGCCAGCGTGGACTTGCCGCAGCCGCTCTCCCCCACAAGCCCGACATTCTCGCCGCGATTGACGACGAGGCTCACGTCGTTGACGGCGCGAAAAGCCTTTGGCGGCCCGAAGAGCGAGGCGCGCGGCAGCTTGTATTCGCGCACCACATTCTCGATGGCGAGCACCGGAACATCCGAGGCCCCGACGGCCGGAGGCGGCAGGCGCTTGGGGGTGTGGCTGGAGGCGGCAAAGAGCGCGCGCGTATAGGGGTGGGCGGTCTTGCGGAAGACTTCGAGCGTCGGGCCGGCCTCGACCACTTCGCCCAGCTTCATGATGGCGATCCTGTCGGCGAGATCGGCGACCACGGCGAGGTCGTGGGTGATGAAGATCATGCCCATGCCGTCTTCATCGACGAGGCGCTTCAGGAGCTTCAAAATCTGCGCCTGCGTCGTCACGTCGAGCGCCGTGGTCGGCTCGTCGGCAATGAGGAGGCGCGGGCGCAGGGCAATGGCCATGGCAATGACGACGCGCTGGCGCTGGCCGCCGGACAGCTCGTGCGGGTAGCGGTCGAGCGGGAAGCGGGCTTCGGGGAGTTCGACGCGGTTGAGCGTTTCTCGCGCGATGCGCATGGCCTCGGCGCGTCCGACGCGCCGGTGCACCATCACCGTTTCGGCGACCTGGTCGCCAATGGTCCTGGTGGGATTGAGTGCGGTCATGGGCTCCTGGAACACCATGCCCACATCCTTGCCGCGAATGCCGCACATCTCGGCTTCGGGCTTGTTCAGCAGTTCGACGCCATCGAGCGTGATGGAGCCGGAGGCGCGGGCGCTCGAAGGCAGAAGCTGCATGATCGAGAGGGCGGTCATGGATTTGCCCGAGCCGCTCTCGCCGATGACGCCGAGGATTTCGCCCTTGTCGACCGAGAGGTCGACATCCTTGAGGATTTCGAAGCTGCCGATGGCGAGCGAGAGTTTTCTGGCGACGAGCAGGGTCATGCGCGGCTCCTGCGGGTTTGGGGATCGAGGATATCGCGCAGGCCGTCGCCCATGAGGTTGACGCCGAGCACGGTAAGCACGATGGCAAGGCCCGGAGCCAGCGCCACATGCGGCGCGAGCCCGATCATGGTCTGCGCGTCGGACAGCATCTTGCCCCAGCTCGGGGTCGGCGGCTGGGCGCCGAGGCCGACATAGGCCAGGCTCGCCTCGGCCAGGATGCCGAGCGAGAACTGGATAGTGGCCTGCACCACCAGCGTATTGAGGATGTTGGGCAGGATATGCTCGGCCGAAATCCGCACCGCGCCCTTGCCCGAGACCCGCGCCGCCATGACGAATTCGCGCTGCCAGAGGCTCAGGGCCGCGCCGCGCGACAGGCGCGCGAAGACCGGAATGTTGAAGATGCCGATGGCGATGATGGCATTGACCGCGCCGGGGCCGAACACCGCCGTGATGAGAATGGCGATGAGCAGCGCCGGAAAAGCGAAGACGAGGTCGTTGGCGCGCATGATGATTTCATCGAGCAGGCTCCCACGCTTGGCGGCAGCGGCGAGGCCCAGCGGCGTGCCGATGGCCGCGCCGATGCCGACGGCGACGAGGGCCACGGCGATCGAGGTGCGGGCGCCGACCATGATCATGGAGAGCACGTCGCGCCCGAAATGATCGGTGCCCAGCCAATGCGCCCAGGACGGACCCTTGAGCTTGTTGGGGATGTCCTGGAGCGTGGCATCATAGGGCGTCCACACGAAGGATACGATGGCGGCCAGCACGAAGACCAGCGTGATGATGGTGCCGACCACGAAATTGCGCGAGCGCAGCGCGCTCCAGATCAGGCTGTCGCGGCGCGACACGGGTGCGGCGGGAAGCGTGGCGTCGGTCATGCTTGCCTCCGCAGGCGCGGATCGACCAGCGCATAGGTCATGTCGACGATGAAGGTGACGAGGATCACGGCGAAGACCAGCAGCATCACCACCGACTTCACCACGATGAGATCGCGCTGGGTAATGCCCTGGAAGACCAGCCGCCCGAGGCCGGGCAGGAAGAAGACGTTTTCGATGATGATGGCCCCGGCAAGCAGGAACGAGAATTGCAGCCCGATAATGGTGAGCACCGGGATGAGCGCATTGCGCAGGGCATGGCGCCAGAGCGTCTGGCGGCGGGTGAGGCCCTTGGCGCGGGCGGAGCGGATATAGTCCTCGTTGAGGGTATCGAGGAGCGATGAGCGCATGACGCGGGCGAGGATGGAGGCCTGTGGCAGCGCCAGCGCGATGGCCGGCAGCGTCAGCGCCTTGAGGCCGACGAAGAACCCGGCATCCCAGCCCGGAAAGCCGCCTGCGGAGAACCAGCGCAGCGTGATCGAGAAGGCCAGCACCAGCAGCATGGCGAACCAGAAATTGGGGATGGCGACACCGAGCTGGGTGGCGCCCATGATGGTGACGTCGGTGGCCGAATTGCGCCGCGCGGCGGCCAGAATGCCGACCGGGAAGGCGATGAGGGTGGAAAGCGTCAGGGCGTAGATGGCGAGCGGCAGCGACACCCAGAGGCGGGCGCCGATGAGCTCTGCCACCGGCACCTTATAGGTGTAGCTGGTGCCGAATTCGCCATGCAGCAGGCCGGCGGCCCAGGTGAAATAACGTTGCAACGCCGGCGCGTTGAGGCCGAGCTGTTCACGCAGCGCCTCGACGGCATCGGGTGATGTGTTCATGCCCAGCATGAACTGGGCGGGATCGCCGGGGACCACCTCGAGAACGAGGAAAATCACGATCGAGGCGGCTATGAGCGAAAGCGCCAGCGAGACCAGGCGTGAAAGGAAGAAACGGAGCATTCAGTGGATTCCGTGGCGCGGGAAGCCGCGCGGGCGCGGAGCGGTGGGCAGTCGCGTTATCCGGGGATGGGCTAGATCGAACCCCCACCACCCCTTCTCCCCTTGAGGGAGAAGGTGGCGCGTCAGCGCCGGATGAGGGGTCGGCGATGGTGGCACGAACCCCTCACCCGCCCTGCGGGCACCCTCTCCCTCAAGGGGAGAGGGGGAGCTTTTGGCTGAGATCGTACCCCATCGCACCTCCCCCCTTGCGGGGGAGGACGGGAGGGGGGTGAGCCGAAGGCATGAGTCTGGGGCAACCCCCACCCCTATCCCCTCCCCACAAGGGGGAGGGAGACGCTTTTGCAGGATCGTGCCCCACGTCCTCCCTCCCCCTTGTGGGGAGGGATCGAGGGTGGGGGTGAGCCCAAAACGCCGTGCGGGGAATGCCCCCCTCCCAGCCTCCCCCGCAAGGGGGGAGGTGAAGAGGGCGTGTGCTGCGGCGTTCGAGCTCAAACCCACAGGCTTACTCGTCCCAGTAAACCGCGGTCAGGTCCGTGGCCTGCGTCGGAGCATTCTCCCACATGCCGTGGATTTTGGCGTTCTGCACGCCGGCCTTGGCCAACTCGAACAGGTACACGTTGACGTAATCCTGAGCGATCTGGGTCTGCGCGGCCTTCCAGAGTTCGGAACGCTTGGCCGGGTCGGTGGTGTTGTCGAGGTCCGCCATGATCTTCTTGAATGCGTCGGACTTGTAGCCGAAGTAGTAGTCGTCGCGGCCGTAGATGTTGATGTCGAGCGGCTCGGTGTGGGAAATGATGGTCAGGTCGAAGTTCTTGTTGGTGAAGACTTCGGACAGCCACTGCGCCCATTCGAGGTTGGTCGTCTCGGTCTTGATGCCGACGGCGGCGAGCTGCTGGGCGATGATTTCGCCACCCTTGCGGGCATAGCCTTCAACCGGCGGCAGCTTGAGCGAGAGCGTCAGGTCCGTGACGCCGGCTTCGGCGAGCAGGGCCTTGGCCTTTTCCGGGTCGTAGTTGGAGAGCGCGGTCAGGTCCACGTAATCGGGGTTATGCGGCGCGAAATGCGTGCCGATCGGCGTGCCGTAGCCAAACATGGCGCCGTCGATCACGGCCTGCCGGTCCACCGCATGGGCGATGGCTTCGCGAACCTTGACGTTGTCCAGCGGCGGCTTGGCATTGTTCATGGCGAGGATGGTTTCGCCTTCAGTCGAGCCGACGATCACGGTGAAGCGCGGATCGCTCTTGAACTGGTCCAGCGTTTCGGGCGCCGGGAAGTTCGGGAAGGCGTCGACGTCTTCGGCCATCACAGCGGCAAAGGCGGCAGTCGGATCGGCGATGAACTTGAAGGTCGCCTTGTCGAGCTTGACCGGGGTGCCCCAATAATCCGGGTTCTTGACCAGGTCGATATGGTCGCCCTGCACCCAGTTGTCGAACTTGAAGGGGCCGGTGCCGACCGGCTTGGTGGCGTTGTCGGCAGCGCTTTCGGGCGCCACGATCACGGCATCGCCCCAGGCCATGTTGAAGAGGAAATTGCCGTTGGGCTTGGAGAGGGTGACCTTGACGGTCGCCGGGTCCACCACATCGACCGAAGCGATATCGGCGAAGAGCGCCTTCTGGGCGTTGGTCGAGCCTTCGGCACGGGCGCGGTCGAGCGAGAACTTCACGTCCTCGGCGTCGAACGTGGTGCCGTCATGGAACTTGACGCCTTCGGCGAGGTGGAACGTATAGGTGAGGCCGTCCTCGGAAATCTCCCAGGTCTTGGCGAGCGCCGGGACGATCGAGCCATCGGGCGCGAAGCGGGTGAGGCCTTCGAAGACGTTGGCATAGACCACTTCGTCGATCGCCGCGGCGGCGCCGGCGGTCGGGTCCAGATTTGGCGGCTCGAGCACGAGGCCGACCTTGATGTCGGTCCGGGCAGCGGCGAACGCCACCGGCGTCATTGCCGTCGAAAGCGCGAGCGCGCCGGCAACGGCAAGCATCACGAATGATTTGCGCATGGGTTTCCTTTCCCTTGTTGTCCCCATCGGAAGAGGCAAGGCCTCTCCCCGTCTCCCTGCCGGCCCCTCTTAGTGGCGGGGGCCAAGCAAATCCCTGAGCGTCAAGGCCATGACCTTGGCGCTGTCGATCATGTCGTCCACGCCCACATATTCATCGGGCTTGTGTGCAAGATCGAGAATTCCCGGACCATAGGCAATGCAGTTCTTCATGCGCCCGATGCGGTCGATATGCTTCTGGTCGTAGGTGCCGGGCGAAACCACGTAGGCGGGATCGATGCCGAGCACTTCGGTGATGGCCCTGGACGTCGCCGTCACGATCGGCGCGTCGCGCTCGGTCATGGTGGGCGAAATGGTCCAGAGGTCGCGGATTTCGTACTGGAAGGTCGGGCGCTGCGCCTTCACGCGCTCCAGAACGTCGATCATTTCCTGGCGCACATCGGCCGGGGTTTCCTCGATGAGGTAGCGGCGGTCGATGATCATGCGCGAGGAATGCGCGACGACCGGTGCCGGGAAACCGGTAAACCCTTCCTCGGGCTCGGGCTGGCCGCCATGGATGGAATTGATGTTGAGCGTGGATTGCCGCGCCTGTGGCGGCACCACCGGCATGGCGGTGCGCTTTTCGGCGAGCGCGGGGAAAAGCGTCGCTTCCATCTCGGTCAGCACCGCGCCCATGTGGCGGATGGCGCTGTCGCCCAGAAACGGCATGGAGCCGTGGGCGATGGAGCCCTTGGTCTCGATCTCCGCCCACCAGACGCCGCGATGGCCGAGGCAGATGCGATCCTTGTTGAGCGGCTCGGGGATGATGACGTGCTGCACGCGCTGCGGGCTGAAAAAGCCCTTCTCTGCGAGATAGGCGACGCCGCCGAAACCGCCGGTTTCCTCGTCGGCCGTGCCCGAGATTTCGACGGCGCCGGAGAAATCGGGATAGACGTCGACAAAGGCCTCCGCCGCGATGATCGAAGCGGCGAGGCCGCCCTTCATGTCGCAGGTGCCGCGGCCGTAGATCTTGCCGTCGGCAAGTTCGCCGCCCAGCGGATCGAAGGTCCAGCCCGAGCCGATCTCGACGATATCGATATGGGAATTGAAGTGGACGGTCTCGCCCTTGTGGGCGCCTTCCTTGCGGGCAACGACGTTCCAGCGCGGATACTTGTCGCTGTCGCCGGGCGTGCCGAAGGCGCGCACCATCTCGATTTCGAAGGCGCGCGGCCGCAGGCGCCTGGCGAGGTATTCGCAGATTTCCAGATACGCCTCGCCCGGCGGGTTGAGCGTGGGGATGCGGATCAGGTCCTGCGTCAAAGCGATCAGGTCCTGCCGCCGGCCCTCGATCTCCGCCAGCAACCGCGAATGCAACTCAGTCAACGACGACCCTACCCCCAAATGCAAAACCGCTTTTGCACAGTGAAACGGTCGGGATTTTGAGTCAACGGGGGCGGCCGGGCCTGTAGACAACTGCCCTGCTAGAGCTTGGTGACCATATAGAGCGAGCCCGCCGGCAGGTCATCGGCGACCAGCCGCTCGAAGCCGAGACGCTCGTAGAACCGCGTGGCGCCGGTGTTTTTCGGATCGACACCCAGATGCATGCCCTCGATCCGGCGCGTGGCGAACTGCGCCATGAGGAAGCGCAGTGCCGTGGTGCCCAGTCCCTTGCCCTGCGCTGCCGGCAGGAGGTCGATATGGGCGTGGGCCGGGTAAGCGTGGAGCGATTTGGGGAAGACATAGCGCGGGTGGTGGATGAGGCGTCGCGCCCAGTCGCTGCCGCGCCATTGCCGCATGTCCGGCCCTGGATCGGCCACCTTGGTGCGCAGCGCCTTGTACCAGGTCTCCTCGATGACGCTGTAAAAACGCTGCGTATTGGGCGCCCCCAGCACATAGCCGCAGGCGCCGTGATCGGGATGCTCGATCATGAACGAGAAGAGCGGCTCGATGGCCTGGTAGGGCAAGGCGTAAATGGCCCCGATCAGGATCGGATCATCCTCGCGCGCGCTGGCATCCTTGCCGGCGTCGCCGGTCTTGAGACAGATCATGGCGAGCGCATCCTGATCGTCGTCGCGCGCCTGCCGCAACGTGAAACCACCGCCCAAATCCAGCGCCATAAGGCAAATCCTCCACAGGGGTCCATTTCATAGCCCATCGCGGGCAGCGCGGTAATCGTGATTAGTTCCAGACCTGCGTCCGGGCCAATTGGTGCGCTTCCTCCAACCATTCTCACACCCCTCAGAATCGAGAACGGCTAAGCCGCCGAGAATGCGGGGAAATCCTGAGAAAGTGTGATGGAAACCAAAAACAGACCGCTGTTGAGCAGCGGCGTGGCTGGTTCTATAGTCCCGAGGGGGATCGGGAGGAAATCATGGATTTCTACGCTGCCGTTGGCGGTCGCCTGGCGAAGGAGCACGGCCCCTTGGCCAGTCGGCTGCGCAATGCCTTTGCAGCCGCCTTCGAGGATGGGCTGCTGGTCGCCGGCTCCGCACTTCCGGCCGAGCGCGAAATGGCCGAAGGGCTGGGCGTATCGCGCTCGACGCTGCGCCAATGCCTCAAGGAACTGGGCAATATGGGCCTCGTCAGCACGCGGCCGGGCGCCGGCACGGTGGTGAGCGGGCGCATCCACAAGGCACTGAGCCAGCTCTCCGGCTTCACCGAGGACATGAAGCTGCGCGGGCTCGTTGCCAGTTCCACCGTGCTCGAACGCACAATAGGCCCCGTCCCGCACGATACCGCCTTTCGCACCGGCCTGCCGCTCGGCACGCTGACCATGACGCTGGTGCGCCTGCGCAAGGCCGGCGGGGAAACACTCTGTTACGAGCGCGCCGTCGTGCCGATTTCGGCGGTCGGGGAAGACTACGACGGCACCGGCTCGCTCTACGAGCGCATGGACCTGCGCAACGGCCGGCCGCGCCGTATCCTGCAGAGTCTCAAGGCCATCGAGGCGTCGCCCGAAGTCGCAGGGCTCCTCGGCGTGCGGCCGAACTCGGCGGTGCTCGAAATTACGCAGGTAGGCTACAGCGCGGACGGTTCCGCGGTGGAGGATGCGGTGAGCTGGTATCGCGGCGACCGCTATCAATATGTGGGCGAGATCAAGGGCTGAGACGGCAGCTTCGGGGGGAAGCGTTGAGCCAGATTAGGGAGAGTTTTCGCGACCGGATCGTCGAGATCCTGGATCGCATCGTTGCGGACCAGGAAGGGGCGCTCAATGCCGCGCGCGAGGCAGTAGTCGCCGCGCTCGAGGCCAACAGGCTGGTCTATGTCGCCGGCTCGGGGCACTCGCATATCCTGGCCGAAGAGGTCTATTACCGCGCCGGCGGCATCGCCGCCGCGCAGGCCGTGCTCGACCCCAACCTCATGCTGCATACGGGCGCCCGCCGCTCGACGCTGCTGGAGCGCGTGGAAGGCTATGCCGAGGTGATCCTCTCCGATTATCCGATCGGGGAAGGCGACGTGATCTTCATCGCCTCCAATTCGGGCCGTAACGCCTATCCGATCGAGTTGGCCCTCATCGGCAAGGAACGCGGCGCCACCACCATCGCCATTACCTCGCTCGAACATTCACGCCGCACCACTTCGCGCCACACCACCGGCAAGCGCCTCTTCGAGGTGGCGGACATCGTCATCGACAATTTCGGCGTCTACGGCGACGCCGCCGTCGCCATCCCCGGCCGCCCGGAACGGATGGCCCCAACCTCGACGATCTCGGGCGTCTTCATCCTCAACGCCATCATGGCCGAGGCAGTGGCCGAGCTGGCCGAGCGCGGAATCATGGTGGACGTCTACAAGAGCGCGAACATGCAGGGCCAGGAAGCCGCCGCCGAGGCTATGATCAAGCGGTGGCAGAGCAGGATCAAGGGGCTTTAGGCGGGCCAGCGAGCGACACAGACCGGAGAGGGCGACCATCTTGAGCCCATCCGGGCCAACCCCATCTCCATACTGCCCCTACAGCCTCTTCTTCACCACACCGCCATACTTCCCCGGGCGAAGACCCGGGGCCCACGGATGGCGCCACTCATGTCGATGGGTGCAATAGGCCCCGGCTCTGCGGCCGGGGAAGTTCCGTGCGAATGGAGAGCTTCGGGTATTTTGGGGAAGGGTAACCCCACCTCAGCAAACCGTCTCAAGCCGCTCCACACACGTCCTGACCACCTCATCGCCTGGCCGTTTCCGCCAGTTCTCGGTGGAAAATATCTCCATCTCCTGCGGGCCGTGACAGCCAGCGACCTCGATCATCGACACCCCTCCGAGCCAACCCATCTCCCCACGGCCCCTACAGCCTCTCCCTAACCCCACCACCGTACCTCCCCGGGCGAAGACCCGGGGCCCACGGATGGCTCCACTCGCGTTGGCCGGGGCAATGGGCCCCTGTGTAATTGTGCTGTGCCATATTGGGTGCGGGCGGGAGACCGTTGGGCCCCAGGTTTAAAGACCGAGAGCCGGCACGGGTCCCCGCCCGCTTTGACAAACACCTGAACAGTTGC
>Ga0182739_1000503_pt1 | contig 49627 bp, 39 predicted proteins | sample eDN5th30CBELigBY_FD_128873 | JGI IMG/M metagenome (GOLD analysis project Ga0182739, IMG submission 128873) | Enriched backyard soil microbial communities from Emeryville, California, USA - eDNA 5th pass 30_C BE-Lig BY (version 2) (version 2) | ecosystem: Environmental > Terrestrial > Soil >... | reverse complement strand
GCACGGCGGCGCTCGCGGTGGCATCAGGCCACGCCGCACAGGTGATCGCACTGCATGTGCTGATGACGCCGGGCGACGAGTTCGTAGCGTCGAAGAAGCTCTATGGCGGCTCGATCAATCAGTTCAACCATTCGTTCAAGAGCTTCGGCTGGAATGTGGTCTGGGCCGATCCCGACGATATTTCCACGTTCGAGCGCGCCATCACCCCCAAGACCAAGGCGATCTTCATCGAATCGATCGCCAATCCCGGTGGCGTCGTGTGCGACATCGCCGCGATCGCGAATGTCGCGCGGCGCGCGGGGGTGCCGCTGATCGTCGATAACACGCTGGCGACGCCCTACCTCTGCAAGCCTTTCGAGCACGGCGCCGACATCGTGCTGCATTCGCTCACGAAGTTCCTCGGCGGTCACGGCAATTCGATCGGCGGCATCATCGTCGATGGCGGGACGTTCAACTGGTCGCGCGAGGGCCGCTATCCGATGCTGTCGGAGCCGCGCCCTGAATATAACGGCATGGTCCTGCACGAGACCTTCGGCAATTTCGCCTTCGCGATCGCGTGCCGCGTACTGAGCCTGCGCGATCTTGGCCCGGCGCTCTCGCCGTTCAACGCCTTCCTCACGCTCACCGGCATCGAGACGCTGCCGCTGCGGATGCAGCGCCACTGCGACAACGCGCAAGCGGTCGCCGAGTGGCTGGCGAAGCAGCCGCAGGTGGCCTGGGTGAGCTATCCCGGACTGCCGGGCGACCGCTACCACTCGCTGGCGGAGAAATACGTGCCGAAGGGCGCGGGCGCCTGCTTCACCTTCGGCCTCAAAGGCGGCTACGAGGCGGGCGTGAAGCTGGTGTCGAACGTGCAGTTGTTCTCGCACCTCGCCAATATCGGCGACACCCGTTCGCTGATCATTCATCCGGCCTCGACCACCCACCGCCAGCTTTCGGATGCGCAGAAGGTGCAGGCGGGCGCCGGACCGGACGTGGTGCGCATCTCGGTCGGCATCGAGGACAAGGAAGACATCATCGCCGACCTCGCGCAGGGCCTCGTCGCGGAGTAGGCCCCTTACGGCGCAGACATCGCCGGCGCGCCCGCAGGAGCGGTGCCGCGCCGGCCCATCAGGCCGTCGGCGTGCATGACCGCGACGGCCAGCACGATCGCCGCCGTGCCCTGGTGCAGGAGGGCGAGGCCGATCGGCGTCTGGGCGAGCAAGGTCGCGATTCCGATCCCGGCCTGCACGGTGACGACCGCGGCAAGCGCGATCGCGAACCCGGCCTCCCTGCCCTGCCCCATCGTGCGCCGCGCGTCGATGGCGTGCAGGATCGCGACGGTCCACAACACGTAGGCTGTCATCCGGTGAATGAACTGCACGGTCAGTTCATTCTCGAAGAAGTTCCGCCACAACGGCGTGAGGAAGAACATCCGGTCGGCGGACGGGATCAGCACGCCGTCGATCAGCGGCCAGGTATTGTAGATGTAGCCCGCGCGTAGCCCCGCGACCAGCGCGCCGAGATAGATCTGCAGCACCACCAGGACCAGCAGCGCCACCGCTGTGCGGCGGATGCGATCGGGGGCCTCCGAGGGCCGTTGCGGCCCCATCCGCTGCGCGGTCCATATCAGGGCGCCGAAGATCACGCAGGCAAGCGTCAGGTGGAACCCGAGCCGATAGGGCGCGACCGTGATCCGCTCGACGAGGCCGGAAGTGACCATCCACCAGCCGACTGCCCCCTGCAGCCCGCCCAGGCCGAAGATCAGCCAGAGCCGCCAACGCATCGGCCGCGCGATCCAGCCCTGCCAGAGGAACCACAGGAAAGGCAGCAGGAAGGCCGCGCCCACCAGCCGGCCGAGGAAGCGATGGCCCCACTCCCACCAATAGATGGTCTTGAACTCGTCCAGGCTCATGCCGCGATTGACCTTCTGGTATTGCGGTATGGCCTTGTACTTCTCGAACTCGGTGTTCCAGTTGGCCTCAGACATTGGCGGGAGCGCGCCTGTCACCGGCCTCCATTCGACAATGGAAAGACCCGACTCGGTCAGGCGCGTCGCGCCGCCGACAATGACGAGGGCAAAAACCAGGGCCGCAACCGCCAGGAGCCAGATCTGGATGGCCCGTGAGCGGGCGTCTGAAGCGAGTTTCATGCGGAGCGAAGTCCGTTAGCAGTTGCAGCAAGCGCCCCCGAGATATAGGTGCTGACCCATCCCGGCAACCCGCGCTGGTCAATCCGCGCTCCCGCAGGCGCCCGCAAAAATGTCCATCCGCCTTCGCAAACTGGTCGGCACCGTGCTCCTGCTGACTCTGGTGATCGTCTGGTCGCTGGTCGCGATGACTCTGGCGCCGATGGTGCTGCCGAATCTTACGGGATTTCTCGCCTTCCTTTACTACGTCGTCACCGGCATCGGCTGGGTGCTGATCGCCATGCCGCTGATCCGCTGGATGCAGCGCCCCGACCCCGAACCGCACTGAAAATCGGCCCTCAGGCCGCATCGACCCGCTTGAAGCCGTTCCAGAGCGCGGTGGCCGCCCCCGAGGTGAGCACATCCACATAGCGCAGGCGCTGGAACTCGCCGTTGAGCGAAATGCGCGGCAACGCCGTCAGGTGGTCCCGGTGCTCCGGGAACAGCACGCCAGGGCGGGTGGTGACGGCGGTCGCAAAGCCCAGTTCCTTGGCGATGCGGAATTCGCGCGGCCCCGCCGAGGTCGGGTCCCCGACCGGATATGAAAAGTGGGCCGGCCGCCGCCCGAGATGCTCCGCAATCGCGTCGGCGCTCTGCCGCATCTCATGGCGCACCACTTCGTCGCTCGCCTTGCGCAGCATGAAATGATTCACGGTATGCGCGCCGATGGTGACGAGCGGATCGGCGGCAAGCCCCGCGATCTCGGCCCACGTCATGCACAAGTCCGCGCAGCCTCCACCAGGCTGGACGCCATGCTGCCGGGCCAGTTCGGCCACGACAGCGCGCAACTCGCTTTCGTCCGGGAGAGCGCGGAGCGCCCAATAGAGCGCGCCAAACGCCGACTGCTTTTCCGCCGGCGTCACTGAGGCGAGCGAGAACTGCGTGGAACCGATCATCGCCTCGACGTGCTCGGCAGCCACCACGGTCTCTTCCAGCGTGCGCCACCACAGGTCGCCCTGCCCGTCCGGAAAACTGGTCGGGACATAGATCGCGAACGGCACGGCATGCTTCTGGAAAACCGGATAGGCGAACAACCGGTTGTCCCGGTAGCCGTCGTCGAGGGTCACGCAGGCGAAGCGTCGCGAGAAATCACCCTCCACGAACCGCCGGTGCACTTCATCGAGGGAGACCAGTTCGATTCCCGCTCCCTGCAGCGACACGATCACCTGCTCCAGGAACTCTGGCGTGACCTCCAGCAGGCGGTTAGGCTGAAACGCGTCGTCGCGCGCCGGGCCCACGTGATGGAGCGTCAGGATGACGCCAACGCCGCCCAGCAGGCCGCGCGCCAGCCGATGCAGGCCAGAGCAGTAAAGGGCCTCCAGACCCGCCCGAATGATCGCCTGCCGCACCCGCCTGGTTCCCTCTTTCTCTGACGATAGGCGCAGGATTCCAAGGTTGGATTGACGAATCTTTACGAACTGCGGGCGTAACTGCGGCCATCCGGCAACGACAGGCTCATCCATGGCTACGGCCGACCAGACCCTCGTTCATCCGCGCCTCATCGATCCCGAGCGCTCGGCGCCCCTGCTCCTCGCGGCTGTGCGCGCGGCGGCGCCGATCGACATCGCCATCATCGGCGACTTCGACTCCATCGAGCCGGAATGGCGGCGGTTCGAACAATATGCCGACTGCACGGCCTTCCAGTGCTTCGACTGGCTGTCGACCTGGCATCGGCATATCGGCGCGCCGGCCGGCGTCGTCCCGATATTCGTGATCGGACGCAATCAGGCCGGCGAAATCGTGATGCTGGTCCCGCTGGCGGTGCAGCGCTCCGGCGCATTCACCAGCCTGACTTTCCTCGGCCGGGCGCTTTGCGATTACAACGCGCCGCTGCTCGCGCCCGGTTTCGAACAGGCCTACGGCCGCGACTTCCCGGAGATCTGGCAGCAGATTTGCGCCCGGCTTCAGCAGGACCCGCGCTATCGGCACGACCTCGTCATGCTGGACAAGCTGCCGCCGCATGTAGGCGCCCAGACCAACCCGTTCACGCAGCTTGGCGTAACACTGAACCCCAGCGGCGCACACCGGACGACGCTGGCCGGTGATTGGGAAACCTTTTATTCCGAGAAGCGGTCGTCCGGGAACCGGCGGCGCGACCGCAACAAGCGCCGGCGCCTCGCCGAGAGCGGCGATGTCGAAATGGTCTCTGCATCTTCACCGGAAGATGCCTCGCAGACGCTTGAAATTCTCATCGACCAGAAGCGAAAGTCCTTCGCCCGCATGGGCGTGCCCGATCTGTTCAGCCGGCCCGGTTACCTCGCCTTCTTCCGCGACCTTGCAATGCGTCCGCGTGACGCGCGGCTGGTTCACATCAGCAAGCTTGCCGTCGGATCGGAACCGGCGGCGACCAATCTCGGCATCGAATTCCGCGGCGTCTATTATCATGTGCTCACCAGCTATGATGACGGCCCGCTCTCCCGCTTCGGGCCCGGCGTTATCCACCTGCACGAACTGATCCGGCGCGCGCTTGAGCACGGCGACACCACGTTCGACTTCACCATCGGCGACGAACCGTACAAGCGCGAATGGTCGGACACCACGGTGGCGCTCTATGATTTCGTCGCGGGAGCGAGCTTGCGCGGACATGCGCTCGCGACCGGCATGTCAGCCGCCCGCCGCGTGAAGCGATGGATCAAGCATTCCCGGTTCTGGCCGGCTTTGACACGTTTGCGCAGCAGGTTGGCGGGCTCCAAGGCCGAAACCACCCCCGCGCCGCAGGACGATTGATCGTCAACTGAGGCAGTGAAAACTGAAGCGGCGGCGGCCGGTGTCAGGCGGCTCTCGCCTGCTCGGCCGCAGGCTCGTCCTTGACCACGAGCACGTTGCGGCAGCCGGCCTCCAGCAGCGGTTCGCGGACCGCATCGGCCCCCGCAAGCACGCTTTCCGTCGCGACCAGCACCACCGTCGACGCAAGCCGCGCAAGCCGCTCATTGGCGATGTCGGGCATCGGACCGAGGTCGAGCACGACATGATCATAGGCGTGCTCCAGCGCGTCGATGACGACAACGATGCGATCGGCATTCACCACCGCCAGCGGGTCGCCTTCGATATGTCCGGCCTCGATCACATGCGCGCGCGACGCAGAATCGCGCCGGACGATCTCCTCCAGCGTCGCCTCCCCGCGCACGAATTCGGCTGCTCCGGGACCGGGAACAGGCGCCTCGGAGTCGACGACGAGGCGGACGAGCACGACGGTCGCTGCGTCCGCAAGCGCATGCGTCAAGGCCAGCGCAGTGGTGCCGACATGGGCGTCGGGCGTCAGACCGATGACGGCCGACCGGCTGCGCCCCCCACGCAGGGCGCGCAGCGCATTGACGGTGGCCGCGATCGAATGCTCGCGGGGCTGCGTTGCACGCGCCACGAACGATCGCAGCGCACGCGCCATCTCGTCGGTCGTCGCGGGCGCAACGTCGCCCTCCGATTCCGCAGCATGCTGATCCGCGCCGTCCAGGAAAGCCCCTGATCTCGCCGGCATCCGGTAAGCGTTGCCCGACATGAGCTCGCCGGTCGCAGCAAGCGCCACCCCGAGCAGCAGCGTACCGAGGAACGCCAGCACGATGATCGGCACCTTGCGCGGGAAGTACGGCGTGTTGGACACGATGGCGCGGGAGATCACCCGCGCATCCGCCGGAGAGGCGGTGAGGTTCTCGCGCGCGGTCGCCTCGCGATACTTGGCGAGATAGGATTCGAGCAGGTCGCGCTGGGCTTTCGCCTCGCGTTCGAGTGCGCGCAGATGCACGTCCTGTTCGTTGGTCGAGGAAGCCTGGCGCTTGAGCTGATCGAGATTGCGTGTGAGCTGCTCGACGCGCGCGCCGGCGATCTGGGCATCGTTCTCGAGCGCGCGCACCAGCCTTTCGGCCTCGCCGCGGATCTGCCGTTCGAGATCGGCGATCTGCGCACGCAGTTCCTTGATCCGCGGGTGCCCGCTCAGAAGCGTCGAAGACTGCTCGGCCAGTTGCGCGCGCAGCGTAACCCGCTGCTCGTTGAGCCGCCGGATCAGTTCGGAGTTGATGATGTCGCTGTATTCGATCGCCCGGCCCGAACGCAGCATGTCGCGAATGAGCTGCGCCTTGGCATCGGCGTCCGCCTTCTGCGAACGTGCGATCGCAAGCTGGGACGTCACCTCGCCAAGCTGCTGGTTCGACAGGCTGCTGTTGTTGGCGCCGACGAAGAGGTTCGACTTGGCGCGGAACTCCTCCACCTTGGACTCAGCTTCCGCGACGCGTGTCCGCAGATTGTCGATTTCGCCGGCGAGCCACTGGCCCGCGGCGCGGGTCTGCTCCTGCCTCACCGTCTGCAGCGTTTCGAGATAGGCTTCCGCGATGGCGTTCGCGCCGCGCGCCGCCAGCGTCGGATTGCTCGACGTGAACTCGATCGCGATCACGCGCGACTTGTCGACCTGATAGGCGCGGACGCGCTGATAAAAGCTCTCGAAGACCCGCTCGTCGGGGCTCATCCGCAAGGGGTCGCGCACCAGCCCGGTCAGCGACAATAGCTGCCGCAGAATGCCGCCGCTGCCGCGAAGCACGGGGTCGAATTCCGGCAGTTCGTTGAGCTTGAGCTGGTCGATGACCTTGCGTGCAACCTCGCGCGAGAGGACGAGTTGCACCTGGCTGTTCATCGCCTCCTGATCCGCCGAGCGGTCTCGGTCGGCGCCGCGCTCGGCTTCGGGGCGCAAGAATATGCTTTCCCGCCCCTCGAACAGCACCCGCGTCTCGGAGCGGTATTGCGGCGAGACCAGGTTGACGCCGACAAAGGCCAGCGCCGTGATCACCAGCGCGGGCACCAACAGGCGAAACTTCTTGCGCCAGAGCGAGCGGCCGAGAGCGGAAAAATCAAGTTCCGCATCGGCGGCAGGCATCTCCCGCGGAGCAGCCTCGGGCGACATGCCTCTCCTCACGATCATTACTCACTCCACGCGATGCGCGCCTGCCGTATCAAAGCCGATTAAGGTTGCTGTCGCGTTAAACGCTGCAATGGCCTGCGCGGCGCGCGATCAGCATTTGTTAACCATATGGTCGGCTAATCGGCTCAACTCTCGCGATCCTAGGAAGATGGATTCGCCCATGCGGCCGAGCCGCCTACTCATTGCTGTACTATTCGCGCTGACGGCCGCAGGCTGCGTGCAGACGATACGCCCTGCTGCGGTCGAGCCGATTGCCGTACCGCCGCCGATCGTGGTCGCCGAAACGCCGGTGCCGGCATCGAGCGATGTTCCCTATCGTCTTGGCCCCGGTGACAGGCTGCGCGTCGTCGTCTTCGGTCAGGAGGGCCTGACCAACACCTATTCGGTCGACGCCAACGGCGCGATCACGATGCCGCTCATCGGTTCCGTTCCCGCTGGCGGGCGAAGCACTGCCGAACTCTCGCGGGCGATCGCGGCAAGGCTCAGGCAGGGCTACATCCGCGAACCGCATGTAGCGGTCGAGGTCGAAACCTACCGGCCGTTCTTCATCCTCGGCGAGGTGACCAATCCGGGGCAGTATGCGTTCGTCGCCAACATGACAGTCGAGACCGCCGTCGCCATTGCCGGCGGCTTCACGCCCCGCGCCTACAAGGGCACGGCGAACCTGACCCGCGGGATCGACGGGGTGCTGACCCGCAGCAAGGTGCCGATGGTTTTCCCGGTGCAGCCGGGCGACACGATCCGGGTCTCCGAGCGATGGTTCTGACCTGACCTCCCATGCGACAGCTCAAGATATTGCATGTGATGCGGGCACCGCTTGGCGGCCTGTTCCGGCACGTTGCCGATCTTGCCGGCGCACAGGCGGCCCGCGGCCATGACGTCGGCATCGTCGCCGATGCCGAGAAAGTGTCCGCGCAGGCCGAGGCCCGGCTAGCCCAACTGGCCTCGGAACTGGCGTTTGGCGTCACCCGCATTCCGATGAGCCGGCAACTGGGCTTCAGCGACATCACCGCGTGCCGTGCGGTGAGCGCTCTTGCGGCGCGCTGCGAGATCGAGGTGCTTCACGGCCACGGCGCCAAAGGCGGCGCCTATGCCCGCCTGGCGAATGGCGACGGCCGCATCCATGTCTACACCCCGCATGGCGGCAGCCTGCATTACAGTCCGCGCTCGCTGGTCGGCTTCACCTACCTGACGCTTGAACGCATCCTGATGGCGCGGACCGAACTGCTGCTGTTCGAGAGCGCCTACGCCCGCGACGTTTTCCAATCGCGGATCGGCACACCGTCCGCCCGCGTCCGGGTGATCCACAACGGCGTCGCGGACGCCGAATTCGCGCCCATCACGCCCGCGCCCGACGCGACCGACCTGCTGTTTGTCGGCGAACTGCGGATGCTCAAGGGAGTGGACGTCCTCATCGACGCGGTCGCCAGCCTCAATGAGGCCGGCGCTGCCGTGACGGCGACCATCGTCGGCGACGGACCGGACGCCGCCCGGTTCAAGGCGCAGGCCGCAGAGCGCGCGCCTGCGGGACAGATCCGCTTCGCCGGCCCGATGCCGGCGCGCACCGCCTTTGCGAAGGGGCGGATCCTCGTCGTGCCGTCGCGAGCGGAATCGCTGCCCTATATCGTATTGGAGGCGGCAGCCGCCGGTATGCCCATCGTGGCGACCGCCGTTGGCGGCATCCCCGAAATATTCGGTGCCGACGCGGCCGGCCTCGTCCCGACTGGCGACGCCGCCGCGCTGGCAACCGTTCTGAAAGGCTGGCTGGACGACCCGGCGCTCGCAACCGACACCAGCAAACGCCTTCAAGCAACTGTCAGGAAGTCGTTTTCGGTCGACGCAATGGTTACGGCGATACTGACCGCATACGCCGAGGCCCTGCCGTCACGGTAAACCGTATTCCTACGATCCCTCTAAGCCTTTCTTGAAACTTTTCCCGTAACGCAGGGGAACCGCGGGGATTTCTCGCGGCGGCAGACACGCGCGCACAACAAGACGCGCGGTTCAAACCCTTTGCGTCGGACATGAGCGATTTCAGCCCCAGCCGAATGATCCAGGCGGCTCCCGCCGCCGCCGCCCTTTCCGGATTCCGCCCGGCCGCGCCGCGGCGGCAGGAACTGTCTCCGGCAGCCCAACTGCTTGCCGCACAGCCGGTGATGCCCGCCTACTCGCCGATCGTTCTCGGCGGCGTCGTGCGCATTATCGAGTTCACGATGATCGTGACGCTCGGCCTCGCGCTGTACGCCTTCTACGTGATGCCGGGATATGGCTTCGCCTGGTACTATCCGATTGCGATCATCAGCATCGCGGCGCTGTCGGTTCTCGCCTTCCAGGCCGCAGACATCTATCAGGTCGCGGCCTTCCGCAGCCCGATCGGACAGTCCATCCGGCTGGTGCCGGCCTGGACCGTCGCCTTCCTGATCGCGGTCGCGATCGCCTTCTTCGCCAAGTTCGAGGGAATGTTCTCGCGCGTCTGGCTGGCGACGTTCTACGTCAGCGGACTGGCGCTTCTGGTCGCCTTCCGGCTCGGGCTGGCGGCGCTGGTGCGCTACTGGACGCGGCAGGGACGCCTGGAACGGCGCGCCGTGATCGTCGGCGGCGGCGAGGCCGGCGAAGTGTTGATCGAATCCCTCACCGGTCAGTTAGACAGCGACGTGCGCGTACTCGGCCTGTTCGACGACCGCGGCGAAGATCGCGCCCCACCGGTGTGCGGCGGGCTCGCCAAGCTCGGCAGCGTCGACGACCTGATCGAATTCGCGCGCCGCACGCGGATCGACCTCGTGCTGTTCTCGTTGCCGGTCTCGGCCGAGGGCCGCATCCTGCAGATGCTCCGCAAGCTGTGGGTGCTGCCGGTCGACATCCGCCTCTCGGCCCACAGCAACAAGCTGCGTTTCCGGCCGCGCGCCTATTCCTATATCGGCAACCTGCCGATGCTCGACGTGTTCGACAAGCCCATCACCGACTGGGACGTGGTGATGAAATGGCTGTTCGACCGGATCGTCGGCGGCCTGCTGCTGATCGCGGCGGCGCCGGTGATGCTGCTGACCGCCATCGCCATCAAGCTCGACAGCCGCGGCCCGGTGTTCTTCAAGCAGAAGCGCTACGGCTTCAATAACGAGCTGATCGAGGTCTACAAGTTCCGCTCGATGTATGTCGACCAATGCGATGCGACCGCCTCGAAGCTCGTCACCAAGGGCGATCCACGCGTGACCAAGGTCGGCGCGTTCATCCGCAAGACCAGCCTCGACGAACTACCGCAGCTCATCAACGTCGCGATCAAGGGAAACCTCTCGCTGGTCGGTCCCCGCCCGCACGCGGTCCACGCCAAGGCGGCCGACCGCCTCTATGACGAGGCGGTCGATGGCTACTTCGCGCGCCACCGCGTCAAGCCGGGCATTACGGGCTGGGCGCAGGTCAACGGCTGGCGCGGCGAAACCGACACCCACGAGAAGATCCAGCAGCGTGTGGAGCACGACCTCTATTATATCGAGAACTGGTCGCTGATCTTCGATCTCTACATCCTCGCGCGCACGCCCTTCGCCCTCGCGAAGAGCGAGAACGCCTATTGATGCGCGCGGCGGCCGCAGCCTACGCGCCGGTCGCCGCAACCGCTGCGCCGTCCCGGCGCATCTCGTTGGAGCGCCTGCGCGGCGCCCTGCTCTGGGCCACCGGATTCTCCGGCGCGTTCGTTTTTATCGAGCCAAGCCCGTATGAAGCCTTCGCGCTTCTGACCATCGTCGCCTTCGTGGCGACGGGGCTCACGATCAGCGCGGCCGTCATGCCGCTGGCCATCCTCTTGATCCTGCTCAACATCGGCTTCTCGATCGCCGTCATACCGGTGCTCACCGAACCGCGGACGCTGATGTGGGTGCTGGTGTCGTGGTATCTTGCCGCCACAGCCGTGTTCTACGCGGCCATGCTGGGCCAGAATACCGAGCGCCGGCTGGACTTGCTGATCAAGGGTTACACCGCCGCGGCGGTGGTGGCTTCGCTGGCCGGCATCATCGGCTATTTCCAGCTGCTGCCGGGCTCCGGCGGCCTGTTCACGCGCTTCGGCCGCGCGCAGGGGACCTTCAACGACCCCAACGTGCTCGGCGCATTCCTGATCCTGCCGGCGCTCATCGCCTTGCAGAAGGTTCTGGCGGGCAGGCCGGGTGAGGCGTTGCGCGGGGCGCTGTTGCTCGGCCTGTTTGCGGTCGCCGTGCTGCTGAGCTTCTCGCGCGCCGCCTGGGGACAACTCGCCTTCTGCATGGCGCTGCTAATGCTGCTCACCTTCGTCCTCAGCCGATCGAGCCGCGAGCGGCTGCGGATCGTGCTGCTGGCGCTGGCCGGCGCCGCCGCCCTCGCCGCCCTGATTGCCGTGTTGCTGTCGGTGGAACAGGTCGGTGAACTGTTCCGCGAGCGCGCAAGCCTGCAGCAGAGCTACGATTCCGGGCCTACGGGGCGATTCGGGCGCTACCAAGAAGGATTTCTGCTCGCGCTCGGCAAGCCGATGGGAATCGGACCGCTGCAGTTCGCCAGGTTTTTTCCCGAGGACCCGCATAATTCCTATCTCAACGCCTTCGTGTCGGGCGGCTGGCTGAGCGGGATCAGCTATGCGGTTCTCGTGCTGATGACCCTCGCGCTGGGCTTCCGGGCTCTGTTCATCAGGACGCCGTGGCAGCCGGTCTACCTCGCCGTCTATGTCGCCTTTTTCGGCGTGGCGGCCGAGAGCATCATCATCGACAGCGACCACTGGCGGCATTATTTCCTGCTGCTCGGCGTGCTGTGGGGGCTGATGGCATCGGCGGCATGGTGCAGCCGCTTCCCCGCGAAGCATCGCCCCGATCCGTTGAACCGGCGCCCTGTTCTGGTCGCTTGTTCGCACGTCGTTGCCGGATCGACAGACGCCCGCTTTCGAAACAGTGCCGCTAAAGTCGCAGCCAAACCGCCACAACCGGGTTCCCCCCGCCCCAGCCTCGAGCGGACGCCACTATTGGGTCTTGCGCCCGCGCGCCGCCCGGCTTAGTTCTGGCGCCACCGCGATGGCGGAGCGTAGCGCAGCCCGGTTAGCGCACCAGTCTGGGGGACTGGGGGTCCCGAGTTCAAATCTCGGCGCTCCGACCAATAAACGCTTGTCGCACAAGAGTTTTCCGCCGCACGTCTTAATAGACGACCACCCCGCTGGCGGAACGAAACGGAACCAAAATCCCCGGAGTGGAGCGGAAAGTCCCGGAGAATCTACCGGAGCGTTCCGGCCATGTTCTGCCTTTCCGAATTGGCGCGACGACGCGCAGCAAATCCTTGCTCCACCAAGTGGCGGATCACCGTCAGCGGGAAAGGGCTGCGCCTCTCGCGAGTCCAAGGTACTGGATCCGCGCGGCTACAACAAAAAGCCCGCCCCAACTCCGGGGCAGGCTTTCGCGCGAAAACGCTCTAGAAATTTGCGCCTTCAAGCATCGATAGCAGCGATTGCCGGTCTTCGAGCGACTTCATGCGCACTGTCAGCGACGAGCTTTTCACAGGCACCTGCGGTGGCAGAGAGAACGCCACGCCGGGCAGATTTGCAGCAGCCCATTCCCTGAAACGAGGCAGCTTGTTGGGACCGCTGAGCGGGAAAGTGTGGCTGTATTTGAAGCTCATTTGGGGCTCCTGATGCAATGTCGATCCATCCCGCGCTCACCTGCGTGAGCCGGGGGCGACCTTTTTCCGGAATGCTTGAGTGTGTTTGCCCTGGCGCCGTGCTTGCTCTCGCAGCCGCGACGCCAGGCCACTAGCCCGTTTTCAGGGAGTTCCCATGAAGCCCTGCGCGGCAGCTCTCTGCGCGCGGCCAGGTCAATCTCTCAATCGGAGCGCACATCATCGACAACCGGTCGATTGTGGTCGCGAAATGCAACAGCTTCGCACTTCGGGGACGGACCATGTTCGAGAACGAACGCGGCCAGTTCGGCATCATCGAGTTGGGCGGCCGCTTCATCCACGGTGAACCATTGGCGCCGCCGCTGACCTTTTTCCCGCCAGTGATGCAGCGTGCCATGGACCTCCATGCTGAAGACGGTAACGCGGCACGGCGCCAGCGAGCCGTCCTGCAGCGTCTTGAGGTATCCGTATTCGGTCAGCGGATCGGGATAGATGTCGCCGATGATACCCGCCTCCTCGAACGCCTCCCGCGAGGCCGTGAGGAATGCGGGTTCGTTCTCGTTCGCCCCTCCCTTTGGTATGATCCATCGTCCCCGGCGGCGCGATGTCACGAGCATTATCTGCGTCGACCCGTCGCGCCAGATGCGCCACGGAAGCACGCCGTATTGCTCCATGTCGCCGCGGGATTCATCAGCGTTCGAGATCGCAGCCGGCGACGCGACGATTATCCCCGGCCGCCGCCGCATGGATTGCGTGACAAATGGCGAGGCGATGGCATCTGGCCGATGCGCGCCCATCAGATGGTCGGGGAGAATTGTGTTTGGTGTGCTGCACCACGGGCAATGCCTAGCGGCGCGAGGCAAATGCCGTTTGCAGCCCTCGCAAACCAGACGGGATCCGATCAGGGTCATGGATACGCTCCATCAAGCGACGCTGCTGCGTCGCGAAAATGAACCGCATTGTTTGAAAGCAGGATCCCGGAGCGGTGAGAGTTTGTCGCGGTCTTACGGGGTCACAAGGCAACCGCTCCGGGATTGGGAGCGGGTCTGATCGGCCAGCCGTGAGATGCGGACGAAAACTTCCATGCACATGTTGTATATATAGCTATGCAAGCACGAAATGTGAAGAGGAGCAGAGTTCTTAGCGACAGCGCTCTTAGAGACAGCGCCCTTGGAGCATGTTGAGGTCGCGTTGAAGCGCGAGGGTTTCCCCAAAGGTCACGAAGTATGATTCATCCTTGTGGCCGAGTGGAGACCGAGTGGGGAGGCTCTTCGCATTCGCGTCATCAAGGCTGCTGTTGAGAACGGTCGCGACTCGCGCAGAGCCGAAAGCAATTAGGACAGTTGGTCCCTGCTTCACACCGCGCGCAACGGAAGACATCCGAAGCCGCGAGAATTTGATCCACATCAAGAGGACCGCGGCCGAAGACCGTTAAGATTTCTCAACCCAATCCTGTTGCCTCTGCAGGCGGAGTCGCTGTCATGACGCAAAGGGAAACGCCCGACGACCGCACGGGTATGGCATCAATGCTCAATATGATGCCTGCCGACATGGCTGCGATGAACCGGGATCGGATTGAAGACTTCATCAATGCGCAGACGAAGCTGTTCGAAAGTCTGCAAGAGTCGAACAAGCAGTGGTTCCAGCGCGTGCAATCGGAAGTCAATCTGGCGACCGAGTTTGCATCGAGGATCAGTTCCGCACGCTCCATTCCGGACGCGATGAACGTCTATCAGGAGTGCTGCACCCGCAGGATCGAGGCCATCGCCGAAGACGGCAGGCACCTGTTCTCCGACGCACAGAAGTTTATGGAGGCAGGTGCGCGGATGCTCTCGAACGGCCCCTGGTCTCAAGGCCGCACTGGCGGGTTTGGCACCTGACATTGCCGTCGGGGCGCCGACATCCCGTAATGCGAACAGCCGCGCTGACGACACTTCATCGTCACAGCCGATTTCACGGAAAGTGGGGGCAATAGCCAGCCATGGTGTTGCCATGCGAACGAGCGTTCGCTTCCAGCCTATCGAACTAAGCCGCTTCTCTTCGACGGCGCCAGCCAACACGGTTCGCTCGCGGTCTAACGAGAAACCGGAAATTGGCGCGCTGGTATTTCGATGTCCGATATGGGGCGTCGAGATCGAAAGCGGCATCGAGACAGATCTGAATACACTTCAGAATATCCGACGTCTTCCGCTCGCGGTTCGATGCGCGTCCTGCTCGCAAGACCACGAATTTGCGATCGCGGAAGGCCGCCTCGCATCGACCGCGCGAAAGCCGCTGCCGCGCAGCGCTACTCTTCATCAGGTGTCTGAAGGGAGGACAGCCATGGAGCTGGTATCAGAGCTTCGCGGACGTCTCGACTTGCGTCCCGACGTCTCCACGGAAGAGCGCCTTTCGCAGAGCATGACCAAGCACATTCTGAAACTGCGCTGGATCGGGAAAGGCGCGGAAGCCGACCGACTGGAGCATGCGCTCCTTCGCGTCACGCCGGGACACGCATTATATCAGCCTGGGTCTGAACATTGGACCGGGTTCTACCCACACCGGCGATAGTCACCCCTGCACTCCTCAGCGCGCACCCGTGCCGCGCAGTACCGCCGGCAGTGTCTGAAGAAGAATGTAGAGATCGAGCCAGAACGACCAGTTGCCGATATAGAGCAGGTCCTGGGTCTTCTGAACATCGATGTCGCCGTTGCTGCGCTCGGAGATCTGCCAGAGGCCGGTGAGGCCCGGCTTGATCTTCATGCGCAGAGCCTGAAACTCCTGATCGAACGCCTGCATGTGATAGGCCGGGAACGGCCGCGGACCGATCAGGCTCATGTCCCCGCGTATCACGTTCCAGAGTTGTGGCAGTTCATCGAGACTGCTGCGGCGGAGGAAGTTCCCCACAACCGGCAGAATACGCGGATCGTCCTTCAGCTTGAAGAAGCGGTCCCATTCTGCGCGCGCGCGCGGGTTTTGCGCGAGGTGCCCCTGCAGGCGCTGCTCCGCGTCCCGATACATGGTTCTGATCTTGAGTATCCTTATGCATCTTCCGTCGCGGCCGATGCGCTCCTGCCAATAGAAGGCCGAGCCCGGACTTGTCAGGCCAACCACGAGCGCAAGCGCCCCGACAATCGGCAGCGCCATCAGGCCGAGCGGCAGTCCAAGACCGAGATCGAAAGCGCGCTTGATCGTTCTGGCTGTGACCCTGCGAAGCACGTGGCCGTCGTCGATCGCCAGACCTTCATCCTGCCGATAGAGGCGCAACCAGAGGCTGCCCGCCTCCGCCTCTCCCTCCAGGAACATAAGGCACGGCGTGGCGGCGATACTGTCGCCCTGGAATCTCGTCGCGGGCCGCAGGGCGATGGCGGCGATGGCGGTTCGCATCGCCCTGTCCTGCACGTCCCTGTCGTCTCCGGTCGACACTCTCTCTGCGCCCTGGATGGCGGGGACTCTCGGCAAAATACGGTCCGGCCCCTCGGGCGAAAGACTTGGACTCCCCGGCAGGGCCAGCCCGAACGGAGACCGTTTCCGTTGGAGATCGATATGGGGCCTGGAGATGTCCGGCAGACGCATCCGGCGCAACAGCGCCCGCATAGCCAGTTCGAAATAGTGGCTGACGACGACGAGCAGCGCCGCCTCGCTCAACAAGACAAGGACCGTGGGAAACGAGACAACGCGCGCCGATATCACTGCCTCGAGGCCGAGAGCGCAGATGCTGGCGAGCACGCGTAGCCGGCACCGCTCGACAGGAGGCGGACCGGCCACCCGATAAAAGCTCAGCACCCCGCACAGCGTGACGAACAGCAGGGCCGTTGCGAAGAGACGCTCCCAAAGCGCCGCCTGTAGCCCTGCAACGGCCGACACCATGACAATCGCAATCGCCACGGACGCCGCATCGGCCGCCATCAGCGCAAGCGAAGCCAGCGAGATGCGCACCCCGCCGGCCTTGCCTGTCTTCGGGCGGCCCGTCGGCGCCGCGACGTCGGGAGCGGCACCGTCCGGGAGAGTTAAACCGGTCTCTGACATGCTTTAGCCCGCCCTTACAACCGAAAGCCGGACGCTGGCATGCCGCGTCAGACGACTGCGCTCACGGCGAGTTCCGCCGGTTCAGACGCCTCCCGGCCAACCTGCGCGGCGATCCAGCGGTAGGTCGGAACCAAGCCGCGCTTCAGGGGCGCGCCCGGCTCCCAACCAAGCACGTCGCGAAGGCGCGAATTGTCGCTGTTGCGTCCGCGCACTCCCTGCGGCCGCGACCGGTCGTGGCGCTTCTCCAGCGACTTTCCGGCGATCAAGCACACGAGATCGACCAGGCCGTCGACGCTGATCAGCTCATCCGTTCCCAGGTTGAGCGGCGCGCTGTGACTCGACTGCATGATACGGAAGATTCCTTCCACACAATCGTCGATATACATGAATGACCGCGTCTGCTGGCCATCGCCCCAGATCTCGATCTCGCCGCCGTTCTTTGCCAGCGCGACCTTCCGGCAGATTGCCGCCGGCGCCTTTTCACGGCCGCCGCTATAGGTCCCGAGCGGTCCATAGACGTTGTGGAAGCGGACCACACGCGTCTCCAGTCCGTGATCTTCCGAATAGTACTGGCAGAGCTTCTCCATATAGAGCTTCTCAAGCCCGTACCCTTCCTCCGGATCGGCCGGGAACGCGTCTTCCTCGCGCAGCGGCGTCACGTCCGGCGACTGCTGGAGATGCTGCGGATACACGCAGGCCGAGGACGAGAACAGGAACCGCTTGGCCTCGTTCGCCTTCGCGGCCTGCAGCATATGGATGTTGATCAATGTGTTGTTGGTGGCGACGTCGGCATGAAACGAACTGATATAGCCGATGCCTCCCATGTCGGCGGCGAGGTGATACACCTCGTCGATACCCTTCGTTGCCGACAGGCAGCTCTCTCTACGTCGCAGGTCCAATAGAACGAAGTCATGTGCGGACGATGTATCGTATTCCGGATACTTTACGTCCACTCCCCTCACTTCATAGTCACGCTCTGCAAGATAATTGACCAGATGATGGCCGATGAATCCACCGGCGCCAGTAACCAGTGCAGTTCGCTTCCTTGGCATGGTTCCGCTGTCCCTCTTGTAAAGGTCGCGGCCACTCTCTCCCTAAAGGTCATCGAGACAAACTGAGCAAATGGGGTAGCCCCGTCGTAACTCGTTGGGGCGATGCGCGTTCAGGAGGATTTTGGAAGGAACGGCTTGTCGCCGCTCGACACTTCGACAATGAGCTTGTGCCGGGACAATGACGTTGCGCGCGACCTGACGAGCTCGACGATGAAAATCAGCATGCCGCACGCGAGCAGGAAGGCTGCGATCACCAACGCGAAGATGAGCATCACGTTTGGTCCCGACGGAATCATTACCGGCTCGGCCGGATGGAAGTCACCGAACAGCTGGATCGTTCCTTCGTCCAGCGTGTGGGTATCGAGCTTATCGATCCGCCCTTGCAACTCGCGCAGTTTCTCGCGCGCATCGATGCTGCGGGGATGCTGCCCGCCGAAGATACTCGACATGTCCGCGATCTCGCGCTCGATGCCTTTCCGCAGCTCTGTGAGTTGCTGAATCTGCTGGCCGCGAATGTATTCCAGCACGACCGCATTGACGATCTGCGCCGCGCGCTCGGGATCGCTGGAGTTTATGGCAACCGAGATGATGTAAGACCGCGGCACGATGTTGATGCGGAGCGCACCCATGAGCCGCTCGGTTGCAGTGTCCTGCGCGGAGGGAATGAGGACCGGCAGCTCAAGCCATTGCCGCGCCTGAGTCAGAATTCGCTGCGATCGCGACGCCCTGGTAAACTCGGGCTCATCGGCCAGCCCCATGCGCGACACGACGGCGCTTGCAAGCGGGCGCGAGCGCAGGACGCGCAGCGCGCTTTCTACAATCGCGCCGGCCTCGAGAGATGCGATGCGCTGGATCCTGACCGGGCCATTCGTCTCTTCACGGTTGAAGTTGACCTGCAGGATGGCTTCGGCCGTAAAGCGCGGCGGCAGCAGCACGACAGCGGCCAGCGCCGCTATCGACCCGGCAACGACGAAGGCCGCGATCAGTAGCTTGTAAGCCCACAGCAGCCACAAGACATTAAACGCGACGCCCTGATAGTGCGCGCGCAAGGGCTCGACATCGTCCGTGCGAAGCCTGAGTTGGGCGGTCATGACATTTCCCGGTTCGATCCCAATGCATTTCGCAGGGCCGACGGCGCGCTCTGCTCAATTTATACTGTGATGCCATGTCAAACTACGAGTCCATGTCTGAAAAGTGGACGTTCGAAGTAACGCCAAGGGGTGAGTAGCTGCGGTTACCGTCCTCCAAACGACTTACGGCACCGCAACTACACGGGTTCATGCGAACATCGCGTTGTGCTTCAGTAACTCTTTAGTAGCGCACCATACGCCCGTTCGCTTCCTGCCCTAGCGAACGGAATTCGGCCCAGTCGATGTCTTCGCGCTGACCCCACACAAAGCGAAAATTCCTGGCCGCCTTCGGCACCCGATAAGTGTTTCGGTTAAACCGGTTATTGCCGTTCTCGATCAGACCGTAGTTCGCGTCTCCACGAGAGACATCCGACACGCCGCCGGCGCAAGGCGCGTCCACGAACGTCATGACGTTACTGTGCACGTTGTTGTTTCTCGTCTTGAAGACATAACCGTCGTCTTCCAGCCGACCTTGATCGATCAGCATGATGCCGCAGGCGCCTTTCTTGCTCGTTGTCCGGTTGTTGTGAATCTCTGCGCCTTCCGAACCGGCGATCAGGATTTCGGCATCCCAGAACCAGCCTTCGTTGGCCCGGCCATTGTTCCGCACGATATTGTTGCGGATGGTCGTCTGATACGAGATCTCGTGGTAAATCCCGGCGTCGTCGTTACGCACGACGCGATTGTCTTCATAGATCGCGCGGCGACAGTGCCCATCGCACCATATGCCTGGACCGCGATTGTCGTAGACATGGTTGCCGCGGAATATCGTGTCGTTGGCGAGCGAGATCTTGATGCCCCCGGATTCCCATCCATGTGAAAAGCCGCGGGTATTGTTGGTCCAGACGGTATTCCCCTCGATATGAATATTATGACCGGCGCCCGTAATGCCGATTTGTCCGTTGTTGTGGATCTTGCATTGCTTCACCGTGGTGTCCGTTCCAACGGATATACCTGCACCGCCCGTCATCCGTACTTCGCAGTTACGAATCTGCCAGCCGGGGCCGTATTGTGCATCGATCGCGCCGTTCTGGGCCGGGTTCGCATATTTTTCGATCGTAACATTGTCGATCACGACATCGGATACTTCGGCGAAGAACGCATATTGTGAAATCGTAACTTCGACCGTCTTGTTTCGCGGATTATCGGCGAGATAGATGCTTGCTGCGCCCGCGTCGTAGTAGAATAAGCCCGGAGCCAGATCATCGCGATTCAGCGCTCTTCCAAGCGGCTTGTCGTTGATGAAGACGACTTCAACAAAATTGCAGGTAGGAAACTTACGGCCGCAGTCACCTGATCTTCGGTTGGTCAGCTTCTGCTCTTTCGTGACCCAATGTGACCCGGATCGCGTGAACTTCGTCAGTTCACGGCTCCCGTTCAGGATGGTTTTTCCCTCGCCGTAGAACTGCTGACCCTGCTTGGGCTGCACCACCTGCATTCGATGCGTTCCATTCTTCAAGCAGAACACGGCCTTTGCTTTGGCCTTGTTTACTGCTTGCTGAATGGAACTACCTGCCGCGACGTTGATTGCTCCATTGGGGCAGGGTGATGTCGTCTGAGCGACCGCCGGCAGCGTTGGCAACGCCACAATCGCCGCAGCAGCCAGCCATGGAACAAGCCAGCTCGACGGTTCCGCTCTACAGTTGTGCAACATGAATCTTCTCTCTTGATGACGCGAAATCGGCCGCGGCATTTCCTAGGTCGCCGTTATGAGCATCCTGTTGCTCAAGTTGGCGGCTGATTTCCGTGTAGATTTCAGCGACGACCCTCTTCCAAGAGAAAAGACCGTAGCGTGCGACAGCCCCATGGCCAATAGCCAACCTAAGCGTGTCATTATTCGCTAGCGTTAAAATTGCAGAGCCAAGCGCTTCTGCACATTCAGTCTCACTAAGACCGGTTACATCGATTACACGGCCGCATGTTTCATCAACGAGTTTTCCGGGACCTCCAAGCCCGAGACAGATAACTGGCAGCGCCTGACTCCATGCCTCAAGGATCACCATGCCGCCGGCGTCACGCAAACTTGGAAAAAGCAATGCGTGATGTTCGCGATAGGTTTTGAGTAGTTCGTCACGTTTTAGCTGACCACGAAAGGCGACATAGGGTGTCAGACCCAATTGGTGCGTGAGTTGCTCATAGTCCTTACGCGCCGGACCGTCGCCGGCAATCGTAAGCGTGGCATCGACGCCGTTCTGACGCGCATGCGCGAGAGCTCGCAAAGCGAGATGAACGCCTTTCAGGTAGAGCAATGCCCCGGCATAGAGCAGCTTGAACGGCTCGCCGTCTGAACGCGGAACAGGTTTGGCGTCCACTGTGTCGGCGACGCCGAGACCAACCCGCACACACACCTTGTGACGGTCTCGCCGGGGCACTGCTACCATTGCCGACTCTGTGCGCAGAAAGATCACGCGTGCACGGTGAAAGGCCGAACGCGTGATCGGATCGGCGCGCAGCGCGCAATTATGCAGATCCCGCGCCAACTCCACGAACCAGTATTTCCACGGAAAGCTCTTGCGAAGAGCAAGCGGAACGCGGTCGCCGCCGCCGAGCGGACCAAGCACGGCCGGCACCTTCAGCATGGTGAGAAGAGTCGGATGGCGAATGCCGGCGAACGTCACATGATGAATCAGATCGAACCCGGCGGTCCGATAGCGGCGCCGCACATGCATCAACGCGGCGAACTGCCAGAGCACGCTCACGACATGCCAGGTGAGCGCTGGCTGATTGTGTCGCAGGCCGAAGTCACGCGCGCGCGCCAGCCACGACGGCATGAAGATGTCGAAGCTGATGCCGGGCGGCAGCTTTCCGCCCGCGACTTGTCGCTCGATGTCCTCGGCGAATTCGGATTGTGTGAGTACGACCACCTCGTGGCCGAGGCGCGCTGCCTCGACCGCCACATTCCACCCTACGCCTGGCTCCGAACCACGGCCCGGGCCGCAGGAGAATGCGCTGATCAGAACCTTCACAACGAACGTCCCCGCAACAATGGCTGGATCCGGGTGAAGCGGAAGATCATCACCGAGCCGATCCCGAACCCGACGAGGCACCAGAACCAGATGCCTTGCATCGGTCCCTCAAGCGCGACGTCGAAGGTTGCGTTGATCAGGCTCGCGCCGGTGTAACAGGCAATGAACAGGAAGAGGCCCGCCCACGTCTGCTCTCCACTGAGGCGCGCATGCAGATAGGCCGCTCCCATCGTGCCGAACCACACGACCAGAAACAGGAGCCACAGAGCCAGACCGGTGACCCCGGCCCGTGCCAAAATCGTCATATGCACATTGTGTGGACTTCGCAGCGGGTGAGCCGTCCGGCCTCCGCCATAGCCATCGGCCACTGCGAGATTCAATCCGTAGCCGCGACCGTTCCAGAAGTGCGGGCCGCCGCGTATCGTGTCATCCAGAATTATGTCCCACCATTGGAGCCGCCAGCGCCGCGATCCTTCCAGCTTCTCGTCGGTGTGCTGCCCGGCGATGCTCTGGATATTGGCGACGAATTGGCTCGGCCGCACCTGCCGGACCGTCTGACCTGCCGTCTCCAACGGGTCGGTAAGAACCCTTTCCGCCGTATAGGCGACCGCGAACAGCGCGAGCCCACCCACGATGACCATGGCCAATGCGCGAAACTTGCCGAGCAGGATCGTAGCGCCAAGCACCGGGATCAGGAATGCCAGCATGCCGCCGCGGTTCAGCGAACTGGCCATGAGCAGCGTCGAAACCAGCCCTACTAAGGCCAGCATCGACGGCCGATAGAAGCCAACCATCGCGAACACCGCCGCCCCCGCCAGATGAACCGGCGCCTCTCCGGCGCCGATCAGGATGGAGCGTACTTCCGTGCCGGGAATATCGGGTGGCCAGTCCTTGGCGTATTGGCTCAGGAAGAACAAAATCGGGAGGACGGGAAGAAACACCACGAGAAACCGTCGATAGATATCGAGAATTGAACCGAGCCGGCGGCCATCGTGTAGCAGCAGCGCAATCACGATGAACGAGAACGCGCCATACATGATGAGTACGCTGTCACGAGGCGCATCAAATCCGTACGAGGCGACGAAAGGAAGGGTGCGGGCCAGCGTCCATGCCATCATCACCGCAAGCACGATTGCAGGAAGGGTCGTGACGCAGGCGAATGCGAGGTTCATGCGGATGAAGATCACCGTGCCGCACAGCAGCACGATCTCGCCAATGAACAGCGGCGGATAGCCGATATAGGCAAACCCTTTTCCTATCGCCGCATAGCCAGCCAGCAACACCAGCAGCAGCAGCAGGTAGCGATCCTCCCAGGACCGTCCGCCCCCGATCGCGTCGGACGGCCCTGACCCGGGACCGATCACGCCGCCCATCCCGCCGCCGTTCCGACCGCCTCTCATCGTCAGCGGCCGATCACCGGCAATGATGCGCTGTCGCGGCCCGGCGCGGTCCTGCCGAGGCCGAGCCACGTTGTCTCCGCCGACATCGTCGGGTTTTGTGGCAGCGGCATCTGAACCTCGACGATGTCCCCAGGCTCAAGCGGCGTCGCGTCACTGGCCTTGATCTGGGAGAGTTGTCCGTTGCGGTTGCGCGTCACAGTGATGATTTGCGGCGTATCGGCAGCGACCAGCGCGCCCGATTGCTGGAGCCGCACCTGGCGGATCTCACGCAGGATCGGCAGCGTCACCTCGACTTGCTTGAGCTTGTCCTGCACATCCTGCAGATCGACGAGGTTCTGACGCTTGAATGCCGCCTCGGTCTCCTGGATCCTGATGTCCATCGCGCCGAGGTCCATCTGCAGGCGCGAAATATTGGCGGTCAGCATCCAGATTTCCGACTCGTAGGTCGATTCCGTGATCTTCAACTGCATTTCCAGATTGGCGAGACCCAATCCTTGCTTGACCAGGCCGCTGTATCGGTCGGTGTACTGCTTCACCAGTTCGATCTGCTTCTTCTTGGTGGCCACCTGACCGTTCAGCGCATTGATCTCATTCATGATGCGGGGCCGCTGCGCTTCGAGAATATCGAGTTGAGAGCGCCTGTTGGCGATCTGCCAATCCAGAATGTCCTTCTCTATGGCGACGATCTCCGTGAGATCGCTGTCGGCCGCGCCATGACCCGGCACGTTGAATGTCGCCTGGCCATCGCGCTGCGCCTCGAGCCGGGCTTTCCTGACCAGAAGACTGGCCCTTTGAAGACTGACCTGCCTCACCCGCTCTTCGATGGCGAGATAGTCAGCCATCGCCGCGCCCTGCACAGGCGGCGCGGTGCCGACCCCGCCCGCCACCGCCAGCGCCATCTTGACGTTCATGCCGAACCGGAAGGGTTGAAGCCCGGCCGAGCGCACGTTTCCGATCACGAAGACCGGCCGCAATTCGGCGATCTGCACATCGACGGATGGCCGATGCAGGATGCCGTCGGCCAGCCGGGCGACGATGCGTTCGCGGCATTGGGTCAGATTGAGACCCGCCACTTCGATCGATCCGACGAATGGAATGTGAATGTTGCCGGTTATGTCGACGAGCATTTCCCGCGACAGTTCGGCCTGACCGAAGACGGTCACTGAGATCTTGTCGCCCGCTGCGAGCTTGTATGTCTGCGGCCCGACATACTCGTCGGCGAACACGGGGTTCGCCCATGCAAGCGAGGCGATCAGGATAGCCCACCCCACGCGCCGAAAACCGGTGCGATGCCCGAACCGTTCGCCCGGTCCGTCCACGATACTCATGCGGCGCATACGACCTGCTCCCGGCGGCCTCTCTCGAAGCGGATCACGTTGCTGCTGCTTCCAGCCTGTCACCCGGATCGATGGGACGGTTGCTTTGGTTGGCTTCTACAGATTGCAGAGTCTACCCAAGCATCGGCAGGCGCTTGCCGGAAACATCGGCTAGGCCACCGCCCGATCGGGGTACGCCTCTCTGGACATGCGCTACTTCAATGGTCGGACTGCGCACCGCCCGCAGCGCCCCGAATGCGCAATTCTCAACTTGCGCCGCTTCGAACATAGTCCGCGTCACAAAACCATCATCTGGAGGGCACCGTGCACAAACGGGTGCTTGTTACAGGCGGCGCCGGCTTTCTTGGTTCTCATTTGTGCGCCCGACTGTTGAAGCAGGAATGCGAAGTTCTCTGCGTCGACAATTTTTTCACCGGGACGCGGAAGAACATCGAGCCGCTGCTGCAGAATCCCGCGTTCGAGATGATGCGGCACGACATCACCTTCCCGCTCTATGTCGAAGTCGACGAGATATACAATCTCGCCTGCCCTGCCTCGCCGATTCACTATCAGTTCGATCCGATCCAGACGACGAAGACGAGCGTCCTCGGCGCCATCAACGTGCTTGGTCTCGCCAAGCGCGTCCGCGCCCGCATCATGCATGCATCGACGAGCGAGATATACGGCGATCCGCAGATCCATCCTCAATCTGAATCCTATCAGGGTCTGGTGAACATTGCGGGCCCCCGCGCGTGCTACGATGAAGGCAAGCGCTGCGCGGAAACGCTGTTCTACGACTACCGGCGACAACATCGTCTCCCGGTCCGGATCGCCCGCATTTTCAATACTTACGGGCCCAACATGCACCCGCAGGACGGCCGGGTCGTGTCGAACTTCATCATGCAGGCGCTGCAGAACCAGCCGATCACCATCTTCGGTTCGGGGCAGCAGACGCGGGCCTTCTGCTATGTCGATGACATGGTCGATGGTTTCACGCGGCTCATGAACCACGACGGCGATCTCGACGGCCCGATCAATCTCGGCAACCCGGTTGAAATCACCATCGTCGAACTGGCGGAACACATTCTGTCGCTCACCAATTCCGCGTCCCAGCTCATCATGCATCCGTTGCCGGCCGACGATCCCCGCCAGCGCTGTCCAGACATCAGCCGCGCCAGGCAGATCCTGCATTGGGCACCGACCGTCCCGCTCGAAGAGGGACTGACGAAAACCATCGCCTACTTCGACGGCCTCCTCTCCAACGCCCATGAGGCACGCAAGCTGGTGTGGAGGGCGGCACCATGAGTTCCGGTAGCCCTCTGAGCGGCAACCGGGTGGACATCCTCGGGGTATCCGTAAGCACCGGCACGATACGCGATGCCGTGGCCACGGTCGAGCACTGGATCGGCCAGCGCACCAGACGTTACATCTGCATCACCGGCGCGCACGGCATCATGGAGAGCCGCAGCGATCCGCAGTTCCGCAACATCCTCAATTCCGCCGACATGGTGACGCCGGACGGCCAGCCGCTGGTGTGGTTCTCGCGCCTTCTCCGCAACACCCCGACCGAGCGGCTTTATGGGCCTGACCTGATGCGCGCCGTGACAGCCGTCTCGGGGCCGCGGGGTTACCGTCACTTCTACTATGGCGGGGCTCCGGGCGTTGCCGAACAACTCCAGCAGGCGATGCTCCGCCAGCACCCGACGCTGGAAGTCGTCGGCACCCACTGTCCGCCGTTCCGCGAACTCACCCCCGAAGAAGACGATGCCGTCGTCGCACGCATCAATGCGGCCCGTCCCGACATAGTCTGGGTCGGCCTGAGCACGCCGAAGCAGGAACTCTGGATGGCGCGCCATCGGGAGCGGATCGAGGCGCCCGTGATGGTCGGCGTGGGCGCGGCCTTCGACTTCCTTGCTGGCACCAAGCGCCAGGCGCCGAAATGGATGCAGAAGACCGGCCTCGAGTGGCTGTTCCGGCTGCTGTCCGAACCGCGACGCCTTGGGCGCCGCTACGCCTACATCGTTCCCGGGTTCGCGCTGCTCGCGCTCAATGAACTGATTGCGCGCGCCGTTCCGCCCGGGCTTTCGCACATCGGCCGCCGGTCGCCGGGGACATAGGCGCATGGCGCAGCCTCGGATGTCGATTGCGGCTTCATGGCCAGGGACTTTGCGACCGGCGCATTGCGCAGCCGGGCGCGCCCCCTGACCGCACTGGGATTCTTCAATGCTCGATCAGGTCAAAGTGGGGACGGTACCATCTGCCTGCGTCGCGCCGCCTGACGCGGACGGGCAGACAGCCGCCTCCGGCCAGACGCGCCTCGGCCGGCTGCGCGCCAACGTCGTACACATCGCCACGGCCGAACAAACCCTCGCCCTCATCGATCAGGCCGTCGTAAGCGGCGCAAGTTTCGTAACGACGGTCCTGCTCGGCCGGTACACCGACGCGAGCGAGCTCGGTACCTACGCGCTCGCGGCCTCCCTTCTCATCTGGCTTATCAATGCCCAGGAAGCGTTCGTCGCCCTGCCATATACGCTGAACCAGGACCGTTCATCGGCAAAGGCGCGAGGCGGACACGCACTCATATTCTGTGCCGCTCTTTCTGTATTCGCGACACTCGGGATCGCCGCCACCGACATCTTTGCGGTCGACAACAGCCGCAACTCCCATCTTGTCGCGATTATGTGGTCATTGGCGGTGGTTGCGCCGTTCGTCATCCACCGCGACTTCGCACGGCGCCACTCATTCGCCGGTGGCAGAAATCTGGAAGCGCTGGTTCTCGACTGCACGATCGCGGCCCTGCAGATCGGCATCCTCGCCTGGCTCGCCTGGATGGACATGCTGTCCAGCGTGACCGCGTTGTGGGCGCTTGGCGCATCCTGCGCGGTGGCGCTGGCCGGCTGGTTCTGGACCGCGCGACGCCGCTTTCGCATCGGCTACACACGTATCGGGGACAGCTTCCAGTACAGCTGGCATGTCGGAAAGTGGCTGTTCGTCAATCAACTGCTTACAGCAATCCAGTCGCAGATCACGCTTTGGACACTGGCCATCATCGTCGGCACCAGCGCCACGGGAATCTATATCGCCTGCATGAGCGTCGCGCTCTTTACGAACCCGTTCATTATCGGGCTCAGCAATATGCTGTGGGGCAAGGCGGCCCGCACTTTCCAGGAAGGCAGCAGTGCACGGCTGCTGCGCGCTTCCATCATCGACACCGCGCTCCTCGGCACCATACTGATCCTCTTCTGCCTGATCATTCTGGTCGCCGGCGAAGACATCCTGCAGCTTCTGTTCCCGAGCGGCGAATATGCCAGCTACCACGACATCGTAACGATACTCGCATTCAGCCAACTGGCTTGCGGCATCGGAATGCCGGCCTCGAGCGCATTGGCGGGCATGGGCTATGTTCGCACGAACTCGGCTCTTGCACTGGCCGAAACGGTCGTCATGGCGATACTCGCATTGCCGCTCGTCGCGCTGTGGGGCATCACCGGAGCGGCCTCCGCCATTCTCATCGTGGCGGTCATTCGCGCGATAACGCGTTGGACCGCTTTCGTGATCCTCGCCCGGACGCACTCATCGAGCAACATTCTGGAGACCGACTCGGCAGAGATCGCCCAGCTTCTCGGACGGGTTCGCAGCGGCAGCACCGAACGGTGGGTCGTGAATGCCCTGGATCTGAGGGGATGTCAGGCGCATGTCTTTCTGGCCACTCCCGACAACGAGAAGGCGAGCGCGGCAGACCGGCTGATCGTCAAGCTGTACCGCACCGAGCGCCGCGTGGACGACTCCGAAGTCAAGGACCAGTACACGGCGCTGCACCGCTTGCACGCTCTGCTGGACGGGCGCACGTGGCGCGGTTGGACGCTTCGCGTCCCCGCCCCGATCATGTTCTCTCGTTCGCCCCTGGTATTGGCGATGACAGCCGTGCCCGGACAGAACTTGTCGGAGTTCCTGGCCGACTTCGGCGGAGATTTGCAGGAGATCGACACCCTCGCCGAGGCTGTCGCGCAAGCGCAACTGACGCTGTGGGAGTCCGGTCTCGCCCACGGCGACCTGACCATCGAGAACATCCTCTGCGACGTCCCCGCTCGCGTCGTATCGTTCGTCGACGCAGGACCGAAAGCCGAGTGCGGTTCGCAATGGCAGACCCGAGACCCCTGGGCTCTCGCGATACATGATCTCGCCCATCTGCTCGCGCATGAGGGCGAGACGCTTGTCGGCACCTGGGCGCACCCGAAGCTTCGAAACAGGCGCAAGCGCTTCGTTGAGCAGGTGGTGCGCGAGGTCATCGACGCTCATCCGGTCGAAGGGCGCGCCGCCTTTCTGACAGCCCTGGATGCCTGCGTACGCTCGCACCTGACCCCGGCGGCGCAGGTCTACGGCCTCTATCGCAAATGGCTGGACCTGCGGGCGCTGATCGCGCTGTCCCGCGCCACCTCAATACTGCGACGGCTGGCAACCGAATGCGATGCTCAAGCCAACGTGAGCATGGGTGCGGCCGCCGCTGACTCGCCCGAACAATACCCAACGGCCGCAACAGCGACCGAGCGAACCGGCGGAATATGATGGACAGGCAGTTGAACGATCATACGCCAACGCAGCCGTGGACCGATCCTTGCGCTGGGTGGGGCAGCGAGCCGATCCCCCGCAGAATGCCGAAGCGGCCCCTTTCACGGCGGATCGCCGGGCGCCTTATGCGCGGCATCAAGACAGCGGTCGGGATCGACTCCTATCTGCAGACCGAGGACCGGCGGGTCCTCGAGCAGATGATTTTCCCATACTTCCTGAACGACCCTGCGCTGCGGAACATCGTCTTCGTCGGATGCGACTGGTACACGCGCGGCTATAACGCCTGGTTTCGCGCAAAGCACTACTGCACGATCGAACTCGATCCGTCGAAGCGCAAATATGGCGCTCCGCACCACATCGTGGATGGGCTGCAGAATATCGCGCAGCATATCTCCCCCGAGACCGTCGATGCGATCATATGCAACGGCGTATTCGGCTGGGGGCTCAATCATTCCGCGGATGTCGAAAAGGCCGTTTGGGGTTGTCACAAAGTCTTGCGACCAGGCGGGCTCCTGGTGATTGGCGTTGACGGTGTCGAAGAGCGGCGTCCGGACGCGCTCGAGCGCAGCCATGCACTTCTGGCGTTCGAGCCCTTCGTATTTCCGGCTCTGCAGACAGCGGACTACCTGACCGAGACGCCCTACCGTCACCGCTTCATGTTCTTTCGGAAGCCGCAATTGGATTAACCAGAGGGACCAGCAGGAGGACGCGCAATGCGCCAGACAGATTTTCCCAAGTTCACTGCGCCGGTTCACATGGACTCGACGCGCGCACAGAACTCACGGTCGCGAAGCTGGCTCGCCCAGCAGGACTGGATCGCCTCCGGTCCCGCACAGGCGGTCAATCGGCTGACCCGATTGGTGTCGGCAGAGGTCAAGTTTGCTTTCGGGGTCGACAGCTTCCTTAACACCGAAGATCGACGCGTCCTCGAGCAAATCATCTTCCCGTATTTCCTCGGCGATGGTCGCTATCGCGATGTGCTGTTCGTCGGCTGCTCATGGTGCACGCGCGGCTACAATCGGATCTTCGAGCGCTCGAAGACCTACTGGACGATGGACATCGCTCCATGGAAGAAGCGGTACGGTGCGAAGCGCCACATCGTGGACGGGATCCAGAACCTCGATCGCTATTTTGCTCCGGGTTCGCTCGACCTGATCTTCTGCAACGGCGTGTACGGCGTTGGCCTCGACGAACGGAACGAGATCGAAGCCGCCTTCTCCGCTTGCGTCAACAGTCTCCGGCCAAACGGCATCCTGGTGCTCGGCTGGAACAATACCGAGCGGCTGAACCCCTGCCCGCCGGCCACGTGGGAATGCCTTCGATCGCTTCGGCGGTTCGTGTTCCCACCGCTGCAGACGGCAGAGTTCGAGACAGCCACGCCGGATCGCCACACATACAGCTTCTACCGGCGGCCCGATGCTGTCGAAATGCGGCTTGGAGCCTAGAGCTTTTCCGGCTTTGAAAGAATCAAAGCCGGAGCTCTGTCTGTTTTTAGTGACGCGTTTTCTTGACGCGAACCGTATCCACTTCGCTCAAAAACGCTCTAACGGAAGCGTCGGATGTCCGCCCATGCCTGCATCACGCTGAGTTGGGACGATGGCCATTCGCTCGATATGCGCATCGCCGAGTTGATGTCGAGGCGCGGCCTGCGCGGAACATTCTACGTTCCGCGCACAGCCGAGCGTGTCACACTGTCAGCGCCACAGATCCGCGATCTCGCACATACGTTCGAAGTGGGCGCCCATACACTCGACCACGTGGTCCTCACTAATACGCCGGACGGGCGCGCCTGGGACGAGATCACCGGCGCAAAGCATTGGCTGGAGGACGTCGCGGGCGTTCCCTGTACGCTGTTCTGCCCTCCGCGCGGCCGGTACACGAACCGCCATCTCCAGATGATGGATCGTGCGGGCTATCACGCGGTTCGCACCGTCGAACTGATGTCTGTCGACTGGCCGCGCCGCAAGGGAAACCTTCTTGTCATGCCGACGACGCTGCAGGCCTGGGCGCACGATACGCGCTCCTACGTGCAGAACGCGGTGAAGCGTTTCGCCTGGCGCAATCTGTGGCGTTACCTGCTGCACGGTCGAACGAAAGATTGGCCTGCATTGTGCGGCGTCCTGCTCGCCGAGACGCTACGCCAAGGCGGGGTCTTCCACCTCTGGGCGCATTCCTGGGAGATCGAGGAGTGCGGCGGCTGGCAGCGTCTTGACGAGGTCCTGCGGCTGCTGGGCGATTGCGCCCGTGATGTTCCCGCCCTGACGAACGGAGAAGTCTGCCACATCATCGAGGCAGAACGCGTGAGTAACTGCGTATAGAGGTCGCTTGAACAATGCGCATCGTCGTGGCGCACAATTCCTATCAGCAACGCGGAGGCGAGGACGGTTGCGTTGCCGCCGAAGTCGCCATGTTGCGGAGCCACGGCCACGAGGTTATCCAATACACGATCTCAAACGACGAAATCGACTCGATGCCCCGCCTCACTTTGGCGGCCCGCACCATCTGGAGCGGGGCTTCCTATAGCGCCATGCGCACGCTCTTCCGTAACGTCAGTCCGGACGTCGTTCATTTTCATAACACGTTCCCGCTTATCTCGCCGGCCGCCTACTATGCCGCCCGCCGCGAGGGCGTCGCGGTCGTTCAGACCTTGCACAATCATCGGCTTCTCTGCTGCAACGCCATTCTGTTTCGCGAAGGCCAGGTCTGTCGGGATTGCGTGGGAAAGGCAGTGCCTTGGCGCGGTGTGGTCAGGGGCTGCTACCGCGGCAGTCGCGTGACCAGTCTCGGCGTCGCCTCGATGATCGGCATGCACAAGGCGGCGGGCACATGGCGTCACGCCGTCGACCTCTACATCGCATTGAGCCAGTCGAGCCGCGCGAACTTCATCGAGGCCGGCTTCGCCGAAGACAAGATCGCGGTGAAGCCGCATTTCGTCTTCCCGGATCCGGGAATGGGTCCGGGCGGCGGCCGATACTGCCTTTACGTCGGCCGGCTCTCCGAAGAGAAGGGATTGCTCACACTCGTTCGCGCGTGGCAGCAGCTTGGCGGGCCGATGCGGCTCGCGATTGCCGGGGACGGGCCGATGCTGCCGGCAGTGCAAGCCGCAGCGGCCGAAAATGCAAGCATCCAACTGTTGGGAGCGTGTTCGCAGGACGCCGTCTACGATCTTATCGGTCAGGCGGAGCTTCTGATTGCGCCATCCGAATGCCATGAGACCTTCGGGCGCGTCGTTGCCGAGGCTTTCGCCAAAGGAACGCCCGTGGTGGCCGCGCGGATCGGAGCCCTCGCCGAACTCGTGGAAGACGGCCGGAACGGGCGGCTGTTCGAACCGGGAAACGCGCACGACCTGGCGCAGAAGGTTCAGGGCCTGATCGGTGACGCCGATCAGTTGCGCCACATGCGCGAGGCTGCTCGCCGCACCTTCGAGCGCGACTTTACGGCCGACAGTAACCACGCAACGCTCGTAAGGCTTTACAGGAGAGCAGCCGCTTCGATGCGCACCGCCTCGCCTCGCAGGCGCCTCGGCCCGATAGCGTGAGCCGGCAGACATCATTTTTGTCACCGGCATCGTCAACCTGCCGCGGGGTTCGCGATGGCGCATACTGCGACAGGTTGCATCCCTCCGGACTACCTCGACTTCTTGCGCTCTTTCGAGCGCTACATCCCGTATTCTTACGGTGAGCGCGTCAGGTCGCCGCACCTTTGGCCGGCACCTCCTGCGCAACTTTAGCGCCAACAAGCAGAAGAATTATCGGGGAATGGCATGAACTTGCCTATTGGAATGGCCGCAGGCCGCGTGCTTGCGCGGACCACTTCGCCTGCTTCGCACTCCACCATCGAACAACTTCTGCTCAGCGCGTCGACCGAAGGCTCGACGGCGCCCTGCATCGCACCGGCCGATGGCCGCGTGATGAGTTGGCAGCAACTGCTGGACCAGATCGTTGATACACGGTCAGCACTCAGAGCAGCCGGTATCGGGTCGCATGATCGCGTGGCTCTGGCGCTTCCGAACGGTCCCGTCGCCGCCACGGCATTTCTCGCCGTTGCTGCGAGCGCGGGCTGCGCCCCCCTCAACCCCTCGTCCACACATGAAGAATGCGATTTCTACCTGAGCGACCTCAAGGCCAAGGTACTGATCACGGCGCCTGGCGCCGCGCGCGGGGCCGAAGAGGCCGCATCCCGGCGGGGAATTCCGATACTTCTGTGCCAGGAGGACAGCACCTGTCCGGGGCGGTTCACGCTCGACATTTTGCACGTGAATGCGAGCCCCGCCGACGGCCTTCCTGATCCCGACAGTTTCGCCCTCTATCTCTACACATCGGGCACCACGTCGCGGCCCAAGCTGGTGCCGCTGCGGCACCGCAACCTGGTCGCCTCGGCGCGAAACATGGTGGCGACGCTGGAGCTGTCGCGGTCAGACCGCTGCCTGAACCTGATGCCGCTCTTTCACATTCATGGTCTGGTCGGCGGGCTGCTGGCGCCGCTGGCGGCCGGAGGCTCGGCGATATGTCCGCCGAGTCTGCGCCCGGGAGATTTTTTCCAATGGGTCGAAGCGGCACATCCAAGCTGGTACACGGCGGTGCCCACCATGCACCGGCTGATCGTCGGCGAAGCCAAAGACAACGCGGCGATTATCGCGCGTAATCCGCTTCGCTTCATGCGGTCTTCGTCCGCGCCGCTGCCGCCGCAACTCTTCGAACAGTTGCAGCAGGTCTTTTCAGCGCCCGTCCTGGAAGCCTACAGCATGACGGAGGCGGCTCATCAGGTCGCCTGCAATCCGTTAGGTGCGGGACGGCAGAAGCGCGGCTCTGTGGGCGTCTCCGCCGGCCCGGACATCGCCATCATGGACGAAACGGGGGTCCCTCTCCCGCCCGGTGAAAGCGGCGAAGTGGTCATCCGCGGGCCCAGCGTGATGACCGGCTATCAAGACAATCCGAGCGCCAATGCAGCCGCGTTCATCAACGGATGGTTCCGTACGGGCGATCTGGGACGCCTCGATGGCGATGGCTATCTGACGCTCGTCGGGCGTTTGAAGGAACAGATCAACCGGGGCGGCGAGAAGATCGCTCCGCTGGAAATCGACTATGCGTTCCTCGCGCACCCCGACGTCCTAGAAGCCGCCACCTTCGGCTTTCCGCATGCAAGCCTGGGCGAAGAAATCGCGGCCGCCGTCGTCGTTCGGCCGGGCGCGGATGCGACGCCGGAACAGCTTCAGGCCTTCCTGCGCGGCCGCCTCGCCGAGTTCAAGATTCCGCGCCGGATATTGGTGGTGGATGCCATCCCCAAAGGTCCGACGGGAAAAGTCCAGCGCGCGCACCTGCACAAGCATCTCAATGTCGGCACGCAGCCCGCGCGCGCAGAGGCGATCGACGACGACGCCGGCAACCCCGAACTGCGGCGAAAGCTGCTTCGCCTCTGGCGCGATCTGCTGCAATCGGAAGACATCGGCGTGGACGACGACTTCTTCGAGAACGGAGGAGACTCGCTCCTCGCCGTTCAGATGCTGGTGGATGTCGAAAAAATCGTGGGACAGAGCGTCCCCGATTCAGTCTTCCTGGAGAACGCAACGATCGCCAAACTGGCCCGCTGCTTGACCAGAGTCGACGGGCTGCAGGCCCAGCCGCTCGTTCACGTGCAGAAGAGCGATGCACGGCCGCCTTTGTTCTTTTTCCATGGAGACTATGACGGCGGATACTATACGCGCCGACTGGCGCGGCTGCTCGGCCCCGACCAACCGTTTATTTCCATAGAGCCTCACGGGTTGAGGCGCGATCCCATCCCCGACACGATCGAGGCCATGGCTGCCGAACGGCTGCCGTTGCTGCTCGAGGCGCAGCCGGAGGGACCGTTCAGACTCGCGGGATATTGCAACGGCGGCATGGTGGCGATCGAGGTTGCGCGACGACTTACTGCTTTGGGGCGGCAAGTGGACGTCGTGTTCGTGATCGACACGCCGATGCTGAATCTGACGCCCTGGGTGCGCAAGCTGATCGGTTCGCTGTCACAAAATGCAGAGAGCCGACAGCCCGCGTGGGAGCAGCGGATTCCGAAACTCGGCCCGATCCTCGACTTTGCCTGGCGACAGACCAGCAACTTTCAACTTTACCGGCTGCAGCCCAGGCTTTTCCGAGGCGCTGTCTCGAAACTGGCCCGCAGGAAAATCGACGGACGTAACACGTCGCAAGCCGAGTCAACCCTCATCTCGGAAACATCGCGCGAACGGGAGCATAGACTCTCCAGAGCCTACAATCGCTTGCTACGAAAGTACTTCCCTTCCGCAACCGACGTGCCGGTCGTCTACTTCCTTGCCGACCATGACGGATCGATGGTGCACCGGCTCGGCCCGAATGTGGAAGTGATCAAGGTTCCCGGAGGACACTGGGGCTGCGTCACCACGCATGCGGACGTCCTTACGCAGGAGATGGATCGGCGCCTTCGGCAACTGGAGCCGGATGCCGTGAGCGGTCCTGCCGGTGCACGGACTTGAAACGCGCGCGAGATATTATCTAGCGCATGATCCGTTCGAGTTGAATCAGATCATGCGCTAGAAGTTATTGTCTGGTCGCATTTTCTAACGGCGAACCGGTATCCACTTCACCGGAAAATGCTCTAGGCCGCCGATCGCACGACTTTGAGCTGCCGCAAACCATTCCACGTCGCCGACGGCACGCCGGATGCCAGCACCCGCAGATAGCGCAGGCGCTGAAATTCGCCATTCAGTGAAATACGCGGCAGGCACATCAGGCCATTGCCCGTCTGGTCCGAGAGTACGCCGGGGCGCGTGGTCACGGCTGTCGTGAATCCGAGATCGGACGCCAGCGCGAACTCTCGCGACCCTGCCGCCGATGCGTCACCGAATGGATAGGCAAAGTGCGCCGGCCGCACGCCCAACGCGGCTTCGATGCAACCAGCGCCTGCTTCGATCTCCCACCGCGCAGCCACCGGACCGAGCGTCCTCAGCTTGGCGTGTGTCACGGTATGGGCGCCGATCGTGACAAGCGGATCCGCGGCGAGTTCGGCCAGTTCCGTCCAGCCGAGGCAAGAGGCAGCACAATGCGCCTGCGCATCAACCCCCGCCCAGTCGGCGAGCCTGTTCATCGCGCCCCGCAGTTTAAGCTCGCTGCGCAAGGCCGAGAGTTCGGCGCCGAGCGCCCGGAAGGCGGCATATTTTTCGGCCGTGGTCTGACATGCGAAGCTGCGCGTGGCCCCGTCGATCTCGATCGCCACATGCTCGTTGCGCGATATGGCGTGCTCGATGGTGCGCCACCAGAGATGACCACGCCCGTCGGCAAAATCGGACGTAACGAAGATCGTGAACGGGACACCGTGCCGCTTCAATACCGGAAAGGCCCACTCCAGAACATCGCGGTAGCCATCATCGAATGTGACGCAGGCAAAGCGCCGGGAGCCCGGCATGCGAAGCCGGTCAGGCACTTCGTCGAGGCTGATGAACTCCAGGTCCTGCTCCCGCAAAGCCTCGACAACCGATTCAAGAAACTCCGGCGTTATCTCGAGAGCGCGGTTGGGCTGGAATGCGTCGCTGCGCGCCGGGAGGACATGGTGCAGCGTCAGGATCAGTCCCGCGCCACCGCAGCGTGGTCCCAATACATGATGCGCGCCGCTGAAATAGAGCGCGTCGAGCATGAAACGGATTGCTGATTGCCGCAGGGAGACATTTGCCGCCATGCTCGGATTAGTATCAGGTAATGGTGCAAGACGGTTTCCAATTTTCGCCATTTCCGGAAACCGAAAGGATTAATACTCAGCGATATATACTTACGGGCCAGCCCATCATCGCGCGCCCTTGCCGATCCCTGCGCGGATCGCTCCCACCTGGAAGCGACACTTACGCCATCGTCTCGCCAGCCACGATCCGAATCGGCTCATAACCGTCCGCCGCAAAGGATTGAAATATCGCTTCAGCGTGTTTCCGGTCCCGCGCCTCCACCGTGATGTCGAGGCGCGTGCCTTTGGCCGGCACGTCGAGGAACAGCCGCTTGTGATGGACCTCGAGGATGTTGGCGCCCATTTCGCCCAGCATCGTGGCGATGCGGCCCAGCATGCCGGGGCGATCAGTGATCGTGAGGCGGAACGACACGATCCGGCTTTCCCGTTCGAGCTCCCGCACCATGATCGAGGCGAGAATGCGCGGGTCGATATTGCCGCCACTGAGCACGAGCCCGACCTTGCGGCCGCGGAAGCGTTCCGGTTGCGCCAGCATGGCGGCAAGCCCGGTCGCGCCGGCGCCTTCGGCGATCGTCTTCTGAAGCGTGAGGAACGTGTTCACGGCCTGCTCGAGCTGCGCCTCGTCGACCAGGATGACACCGGCGACAAGTTGCTTCACGATCGGCAAGGTCAGTCGCCCGGCACTCTTGACCGCGATGCCCTCGGCGAGGGTCGGCCCGCCGACCGGACGGTCCTCCCCCTTCAGCGCATTCCAGAACGAGGGGTAGAGCGCGGCCTCCGAGCCGACGACCTCGATGCCGGGGCGCAGCGCATGCGCCGCGATCGCCATGCCGGAGATCAGGCCGCCGCCGCCGATCGGGACGATCAGGACGTCGAGGTCCGGCACATCCTCCAGCATTTCGAGTGCGATGGTCCCCTGCCCCGCGATCACCTGCGGATCGTCATAAGGATGGACCCAGGTGAGGCCGTGCCGGCACGCCAGGTCCTCGGCGCATTGCTGCGCCTCGTCGAGCGTCTCCCCGTGCAGGACGACCGTGGCGCCATACGCCTCGGTCGCCGCAACCTTTACCTGCGGGGTCATCACCGGCATCACGATGGTGGCCGGAATGCCGAGGCGGCGCGCGTGATAGGCCACTGCCTGCGCGTGGTTGCCGGCCGACATGGCGACCACGCCAGTCTGGCGCTCCTCCGGGGTCAGCGACGAGAGCTTGGCGAGCGCCCCGCGCTCCTTGAACGCATTGGTGACCTGGAGGTTCTCGTATTTGACGAACACCTCGGCGCCGGTGAGATCGGAAAGGCGGCGCGCAGGCAGCATCGGCGTGCGCAGCACCGCCCCCGCGATGCGCGAGGCCGCCGCGACGACATCAGCCATGGTGACAGTCGCGGCCATTCGAAATTCCCTTGCTTTGCCTGCGCCTTGCGCCAGAATCGTGCCGACGCCATCTGGATCAAGCATATAATCGGGCGAGAAACCATGGCCGAGAGCAGACAGACGGAACCCGCAGCTTTCCAGCACGCCTACGACCCGGCTGTGCAGCCGGAATATTTCGAGGGGGTGCTGTCGCGGCGCATCGTGGCGTTCTGCGTGGATGTCGTCATCCTCGCGCTTCCCGTGCTGCTCGCCACCCTGTTCATCGCGCTGTTCGGCCTCATCACCCTGGGGCTGGGCTGGCTGCTGTTCTGGCTGATGCCGGCCGCCACAGCGATCTGGGCCATCCTGTATTACGGCTTCTGCTTCGGCGGCCCACATTCCGCGACCGTCGGGATGCGCATGGTTGATCTCGAAATGCGCACCTATTACGGTGAACCGGCCTATTTCCTCCTCGGCGCGGTCCATGCGGTGATCTACTGGGTTTCCGTCTCCGCTCTGACGCCCCTGATCCTCCTCATCGGCCTGTTCAACGAGCGGCGGCGGCTGCTCCACGACTTCCTGCTCGGCACCGTCGTCGTCAACAATGAGGGCCGGGCGCAGGCGCTGCGGATGGGAGGCAGCCTCGGCCCGCGGCCGCAGCGCTGAAGCCGCGGCGCGTCCCCTCCGGCAGGCCCGCTTGCCCGCCATCCCATCCTGGGCTGTAGTGATGCACGTGCTGCGGACGCTCCGCAGCAAACCCGTCATCACGCTGACCCGGGAACGGCATGAGACCTTTTGCCCAGGACGCCCAGTGCCCGCTCGACGGCGTGCGCGTGCTCGACCTTTCGCGGCTGGTCGCCGGCAATATGCTCAGCCTTCAGCTCGCCGACTTCGGGGCCGAGGTCATCAAGATCGAGGACCCGCGCAAGGGTGATCCGCTGCGGGACTGGCGCGTGCAGGGCATGAGCCTCTACTGGAAGGTCTATGCCCGCAACAAGAAGAGCCTGACGCTCGACCTGCGCCAGCCGGAAGGGCGCGACCTGCTGCTGCAACTCGCCGAGAACGCGCAGGTGATGATCGAGAACTACCGTCCCGGCACGCTGGAGGAGATGGGGCTCGGCCCCGACGTGCTGCATGCGCGCAACCGCAGGCTCATTCTCGTCCGCATTTCCGGCTGGGGACAGGACGGTCCCTATCGCGACCGGCCAGGGTTCGGCACCCTCGTGGAGGGCATGTCCGGCTTCGCGTCGATGACCGGCTTCCCTGACCGGCCGCCGGTGCTGCCGCCGCTTGCCCTCGCCGACATGATCGCCGGACTTTACGGGACCTCGGCGGTGCTCACCGCGCTGCGGGCGGTGGAGGTCAATGGCGGCGCGGGACAGGTCATCGACCTGCCGTTGCTCGACCCGATCTTCTCCGTCCTCGGCCCGGAGGCGGCGATCCACAAGGTCACCGGGCGCGTGAAACAGCGCACCGGCAGCCGCTCGCTCACCGCCTCGCCCCGCAACGTCTTCCAGACGGCGGACGGCCGCTGGATCGCGATCTCCGCCTCCATCCAGGCGATGGCCGAGCGCCTGTTCCGCGCCGTCGGCCGGCCTGACATGATCGACGACGCGCGGTTCAAGACCAACGCCGATCGCGTGCGCAACGCCGAAGCCTGCGAGACGCCCATTCGCGAATTCATCGCGGCGCGCACGCTCGCGGACGCGCTGAAGGTGTTCGAAGCAGCCGAAGTCACCGCCGCACCCGTTTATGAGATCGACCAGTTCGTCGCCGACCCGCATGTTCAGGCGCGCGAGATCGTGGTCGACTTGCCTGACGAAGAACTGGAGAGCGTCCCGATGCACACGGTCGTGCCGCGGCTTTCCGGAACGCCCGGCGCGATCCGGCGCCCGGCCCCTGCCTTGAGCGAGAATACGGAAGAAATCCTGCATAGCCTCGGCATCGACGCCGAGAGCGTGGCCCGCCTGCGAGAACGGAAGATCGTATGACCACAGACACCAACGCTCCCGCCCTCCCCGTCTGGCGCTCGCTGCTTTACGTGCCGGCCAACGTGCCGCGCTTCGTCGATGGCGCCCACCGGCGTGGCGCGGACGCCATCATTCTCGACCTCGAGGACAGCGTGCCGGAAGCCGAAAGGCCGGTGGCGCGGCGCACCTTGCGGGAATCGGCGCGCAACGTCGCGCGCGCGGGCGCAGACGTCGTCGTGCGCATCAACCGGCCCTGGCGGCAGACCATTGCCGACCTCGAAGCGGCGATCTGGCCGGAGGTGCAAGCGCTGGCGCTGACCAAGGTCGACAGCGCGGACCATGTGCGCCTGATCGCCGAAGTCGTCAGCGAACTCGAAGCCGAACGCGGCATGGCGCACGGCTCCATTCGCTTCACCGTCATGATCGAGACCGCCGCCGCCTGGTTCCAAATGGCGGAGATCGCGCAGGCGAGCCCGCGCAATGTCGCGATGACACTCGGCGGCGAGGACTTCGCGCTCTCGGTCGGCATGCTGCCGGAACCCGAGGGCCTGTTCATGCCGAAGCAGACGCTCGCCATCGCGGCCTGCTCCGCGGGCCTGATGCCGCTCGGCTTCATCGGCACGGTCGCCGACTACAAGGACCTCGATGCGTTCCGCCTGACCGTGCGCCGCTCGCGGCGGCTCGGCTTTCTCGGCGCCTCCGTCATCCATCCGAGCCAGGTCGCGATCCTCAACGAGGAGTTCGGGCCGAGCGCGGAGGAAGTGGACTCCGCGGAGCGGATCGTCGCGGCCTATGCCGAGGCGGTGGCGGCCGGTCGCGGCTCGATCGCCGTGGACGGCAAGATGGTTGACGTGCCGGTGGTGATCCGCGCACAGGCTCTGCTGGCCCGCCACGCGGCGATCAAGGATCGCCAACGCCGCATGGCTGCGGCCAAGCAGTAAACGAAGTCAGTCGGAGGAACAGAAGAATGCCGCGCCGCTTCATCGACATCTCAGTGCCGCTCAAGGCGGGGATCGCCAGCGACCCGCCCTACATGCTGCCCGAGATCGAATATCGCGACCACCATCAGAACGCGCCGGCGATGGCGGAATATATGGGCGTGCGCGTCGACCAGTTTCCCGATGGGGAACATGCCGCCACCGAGCGCGTGAGGCTGAGCGCCCATAACGGCACGCATCTCGATGCGCCGTATCATTTCTCCTCGACCATGAACCACGCACTAAAGCCCGGCGGCGAGCCGTCCTGGCGGATCGACGAGGTGCCGCTCGAATGGTGCTTCAATCCCGGCGTCAAGCTCGACTTCCGGCACCTCCCGGACGGCTATCTCGTGCAGCCCGCCGACATCGAGGCCGAACTCAAGCGCATAGGACACGAGCTGAAGCCGCTGGAGATCGTGGTCGTGAACACCCGCGCGGGCGAGCGCTACGGGCATGACGACTTCCTCGATTCCGGCTGCGGCATGGGCCGCGCTGCGACGCTGTGGCTGCTCGAGCGCGGCATCCGCCTCATGGGCACCGACGGCTGGAGTTGGGACGTGCCGTTCTCCTTCACGCAGAAGCGGGTGAAGGAAACCGGCGACGCCAGCCTGATCTGGGAGGGCCACAAGGCCGGCCGCGAGATCGGCTACTCGCACCTGGAGAAGCTCTCCAATCTCGACAAGCTGCCGCCGGACGGATTCGAGATCGTATGTTTCCCTGTGAAGGTCCACCGCGCCTCGGGCAGTTGGACGCGCGCGGTGGCGATCCTGACGGAATAGACCGACGCTATTCTTCGAACCGCGTCCACTTGTCCGGCATCAGCCGCTCCTGCGGCAGGAAGCGGCGCTTGTAGTCCATCTTGCGCGATCCTGAGACCCAGTAGCCGAGATAGAGATAGGGTAGCCGCATCGCGCGCGCGCGCTCGATGTGGTCGAGGATCATGAACGTGCCGAGCGAGCGGGCGGCGTGGTCGGGCTCATAGAAGGCGTAGACCATCGACAGCCCGTCGCTCAGCACGTCGGTCAACCCGACCGCGAACAGCGGGCCCGCGCCGCGCTTGGTGAAGCCGCTGTCCGGGCCGCGCCGGCGATATTCGACGACGCGCGTCGGCACGTGGCTGTCCTCGACCATCATCGCATAGTCGAGCATGGTCATGTCGGCCATGCCGCCGTCGCGATGCCGGCTGTCGAGATAGGCGCGGAAGACCGAATACTGCTCGGATGTCGGCGCCGCCTCGCGCATGTCGCCGATCAAGTCGGCATTAAGCGCAAGCACGCGCCGCTGGCTGCGGGTCGGACGGAAGTCGTCCACGACCACACGTACGGACACGCATGATTTGCACGCCTCGCAGGCGGGACGATAGGCGATCGACTGGCTGCGGCGGAACCCGCCATGCGTGAGGACGTCGTTGAGATCGCCTGCCCTCTCGCCGACGAGATGCGTGAAGACCTTCCGCTCCTCGCGGCCCGACAGATAGGGACACGGCGAAGGCGCCGTCAGATAGAATTGCGGGGTGTCGCGAGAATGCTGCGTCACGTGCGTGTCGGCGTGGTCGGACCGGATCGGACCGTTTCAGGCGCTTAATTTCGCGCGGAAACGAATTTTCGTCAAAGGCCTGACGTGGTCAGATGCGATTTTGCGTCATGCGTCGCAACGGCGACATCCCAGTGCGCAACGCTGTGCCCCCGCGCGCGAACGCCAGGGCGCATCGGGGCACATGCGGAGGGCAAAAGTGCCAACGCTGCCGGCCCGTTGATGCGGGGCTCGAACCTGCGACCTCCGCGCGGCTAATTAAAAATACTATTTATTTCAATGTCTTACGACACATCTCACTCTTGCGCTGGATAGAAAACCACGCAATCGTGCTATGATACCGTCAATGGCGGGAGACCCTTGCGGGCCGCTTCGTTGCAACGAATTTGGCAATCGATTCGCATCTTTGAGAGAACGATCCCCCGTACGGAGGAATTGAGGCGCGTCCGACGCGTTCTTTCAACAGCCAGTCGTTGATTGCTGGCCGCGTGCCTCTCGCCATCTGCATGCAATGATCCCGAGGAGCGTATGCACCGCTTCTTCGAAGCAACACGGGATCTGCTCTCGAAATCCGCTGGCCGTCACCTTTTGATCACAAGAGGAACCGCCCCGATGAAAGCCATTATTTCCGCCGCGTTGGTAATGCTTTCCCTCGCGACCTCGGCTTCGGCGCAAGGTGCGAACTCAGCCGCGCCCGACGAGCAGACTGTCAGGGACGCCTACATCTATCTGCTCGGCCGCGCCCTGGTGATCCGGCAGGAGCACATGGACCGCAAGGGCCAAGGCTTTGCCTACAACACGATCAAGTACAACCCGCTCGGCTCCGCGGATTTCGTCAATCCGAATTTCGACGTCGCCTATCTGGAGGCCTGGTTCGCGGTCGACGACGAGAGCGCTGCCATCCTCGAAGTCCCGGAAGTCAACGGCCGCTACTACACGGCGCAGATTCTCGACGAGTGGGGCGAGGTCATCGCCAACATCAACGAGCGGACATTTCCGACCAAGCCGTTCGGCAAGTTCGCGCTGGTGAAGCCCGGATCGAACGCGAAGATTCCCGCCGACGCCGGCCGCATCGAGTTGCATTCGAGCAAGGCCAAGATGTTAGGCCGCGTCGAGTTGAAGGGCGATCCCGATGGCGCAGTGAAACTCCAGCGCGCCTTCAGAACCACAACGCTCGGCCAGCCGGTCATTGCCCCGCCGCCCGCGATGCCGGAATTCAACAACAACGACCTGATCGGAATCGAGATCTTCGACAACGTGGATGCGCGGCTGGGCAGTGCGCTCGATGTTGCGCCGAACGCGGCGGCGATGCAGCAGAAGGTCCGCACGGTCGCTGCCTATGCCGCGTCGGGTAGCGACGCCCGGGCGCAGGTGGATGCGCAGATTCGCAGGCTGATCCCCGAGTTCAAGGAATACGCGCTCACCAAGAGCGCCCCGACGCGCAATCACTGGACCGGCGGCAGTCCTGCGGTCGGCCAGTACGGCAGCGATTTCTGGTTACGCGGTTCGGTCAACTATGCAGGCATCTGGGCCAACAACACCGACGAGGTGATCTATTTCGCCGCAACGCGAGATGCCGACAACAGGCCACTCAATGGCGCGAATAGCTACATCATCCATTTCCCTGCGGACAAGCTGCCGGACCGCGCCGTCGACGCCTACTGGTCAGTGATCCTCGTCGGCGTGCCGGACTATCGCGTCGTTCCCAATCCTCTCAAGCGCTACAACTTCAACAATCATTCCTCGCTGCAAAAGGAGGCAGACGGATCGCTGAAGATCGCGATCGGCCCCAAGCCCGTCGCGGGCGTGCCGGAGTCGAACTGGCTTCCTTCGGCGGACGGCAAGCCGTTCTCGCTCACGTTCCGCGCCTACGTGCCGAAGGACATCGTCAGGCGCGGTGAATGGCAACCCGCACCTGTGACGATGGTGAAATAGGCAATTTGCACCATCGCTGCGACGTCATGCGGACCGAGATCTTGAGTGGCGACTGGAGATTCTCCGAGCCGTGCCGGTGACCTGAGAGTCACTTCAACGCAAACCGGCACGACAGCCCGACTATGGGACGTCCGCTTGCTACACCGTTCACCGAGGGAATGCTTATCAAAAGTGTCATGACGCCGGCTGGGCATGACACTTTGCCAAAATCAGACACCGGCTAAGTGCTTGATTTTATGGCGGGAGCGACGGGGCTCGAACCCGCGACCTCCGGCGTGACAGGCCGGCACTCTAACCAACTGAGCTACGCCCCCGCGGCGTGCCGAGGTGCCTTGCGACCGGCACCCTCAGTCTGGCGTCAGATACGGAACAGCCTTGAGCAAGTCAAGCGCGGCGGCCGCATTTCTGGCTCGAACCACACCGAAAATGACGCGCAATCGCAAAAGTGCCCATAAATACGGGAAATCTTCGCGCCGCCCCCTTCCGAATCGCATAGAATCAGGCTTATTCGGGCGCTCTGGTTTGATACAGCCTGCCAGCACAGGAGGATTTCCACCATGGCAACGGCACCGAAGACGGCGAAGGCAGCGACCCCGGCCACTGTCACGCTCAAGCACATCGCCGCCAAGCTGGCGGACGATCACGAGATGTCGAAGAAGGCCGCCGAAGGCGTCCTCGGCGACATGATCACCCTGGTCGTCAAGCACCTCAAGAAGGGCGACCGTATCCGCATCTCCGGCCTCGGCATTCTCCAGGTGCGCAAGCGCGCCGCGCGCATGGGCCGCAACCCGGCGACCGGCGAGCAGATCAAGATCAAGGCTTCCAAGAAGGTCGCTTTCCGCGCCTCCAAGGAACTCAAGGAAGCCATCTGATATAGTCGGGCCAGACCGGCATTCTTCTGGACCGCATTCTTCGCTCGCGCTGCCTTCGCGGAGACGAGCGGGAGCAATAAAGCGTCGCTCCGAAAAGCATGCCCCGGACCTGACTCGGGATGGTTGGCGGTTTGCGGAGATTGCGATGCTTGAACGACCACCTGCAGCCTCATGCCGGTTCATCGGCATAATGCTGCAGGTCTTGATCTTCGTACACGCCCGGTGCCTTGCGCCGGGCGTGTACTTTTTTAGAACGCGAGCAAGTGACACCTGCGCCGAGCGAGCAAGCTCAATCGAAGCGGCGATTCATGAGTTTCTCGGCATTGCCCGAGAAAATCTTGCGACGGTCTTCCACCTCGAGCCCTAACTGCTCGATAGCCTCGATGGCCGGGCCGATCGGCCCCAGCGGTGCGTCGGTCGCGAACACGACATGGTCAGCGCCGAAGAACGAAAGCCCGCAGCGTAGCGCGTGGACGCCGCCGCCGAACATCGCGGTGTCGCCGTGGAACGCGCGTAGATAATCCATGTGCGGGCGCTTGAGCGATGGAAGAATGTCCGAATAGTCCTCATCCGTCGTGCGCGCGCCGAGCACCTGCAAGCCCGGGCCGACACGCCCGTCGTAGAACGGAATCATCCCACCGAGATGGTGGGTCACGATCTTGAGCCCGGGATAACGGTCGAACAGGCCCGAGAACGCCAGGCGCACCATCGTTACCGATGTCTCGTACGGCCAGCCGAAGCACCACCACATTTCGAAGCGTGACTTCTTCTCGCCGGGAAAATCCGGAATCGCCGCGTTGCGTATGGGATGCAGCCAGATCGGCAGGTCGAGTTCCGCCATCGCAGCGAACACCGGCTCGAACGCCGGATCGTCGAGCGGACGCCCCGCGACATGCGCAAACACCTGGATCCCGCCAGCGCCGAGATCGCGGACGGCGCGTCGCGCCTCCGCGATCGAGCCCTCGACGTCGGTCAGACAGACCGCCGCGACGAAGGTCGGAAAACGTTCGGGATGAAGGCGGCACAGTTCGGCCATCGCATCGTTGCCTATGCGCGCGAGTGCGAGGCCGGTCTGTGGATCGACGATCTCTTCGAGCGCCGGGGCAGGAAGCGAGATGATCTGGCGATAGTCGCCGAACTGATCCATCTCGCGGAAGCGCGCATCGAGATCAAACAGCTTGGTGACAGCGCGAAGCCGCTTGTCCATGCTGCCGAAGTTGGGGGCCGCGCGGACCATCTCCTGGAAGAATCGTTCCGGAAAGAGATGGCAGAAGATGTCGATCTTCCTGTCCGCAGCGGCCATTTTTGAGGTCTCCCCTACTCCTTGTTCAGGGGACCAAAGTTCGGCGGCGGGATGCGCCGTCGCGACGCCGCCTCGTAGGAAGAGGCGACCTCAAGCATCACGTCCTCCTTGCCGGGCTCGGCCCGGAACACCAGCGAGAACGGCAGTCCCGGCTCCGCGAGCGCCGTCGGCGTGGTGGTGGGCTTCGAGACGTAACGCTTGCCGTCCTCGCTGAGCGCGAACACTGGGTCATAGGCCACGCTGACAAAGCCCGCCGGAACCAGCGCCTCGCTGAGACCGGCATTCGGCCCGCTCAGGGATTCGGGCGCGAGGTTGTTGGGCGTGTCGTGCTGGAGCGGGTGGCCGATCAGACCCGGAGGCCAGGGCGTGTGCAGACGCACCAGCGCATCCAGCTTGTTCTCCAGGATCACCATCATGTCGGCGCGACGCAGCAGTTCGCGCAGCATGATGCGCTCGTTGACGCCCTGCCGCCCGTCGAGCGGGTTGCGGGGATCGCCGACCTCCTCCCAGTTCTTGAACGCCGCACGCTGGTCGTCGCCCCAGAACTTCGAGCGCGCATTGAGTGCCGGCCAGTCGGCGAGCGCTTCCTCGAAGCCGCGCTCCTTCCAGTCGGCAGCGCGCCGCATGAGGTATTGCGAGATATGGTAGCGGAACGTGTTCGACAGTTGCTGCTGCTGCACGGTCGCGAGGTCGAGGTTCCTCGGCGGCGCGATGCGGCCTTCGGCCATCGCGACGCAATAGTCGATCGACTGCATCGTGCCGCTGCCGAACACCTTGCCCGGCAGGAACTCCGTCGGCACGATTGCGGCGGCGAAGTCCTTGAACACCGGCTGACCGTCCGGGCCGAGCCGGAACAGGATGTCCGGCATGAAGAGCGGCACCAGCCGGGCGAGCGCCGTGCGGAAGTCGACCGTCATCTGCTCGATCTCGGGATCGGGCGTCCAGCGTGGATCGGAGGATTCGACCAGCGTGGCGCCCAGATGCCCGGCAAGCACCGTCTTGATCTCGCGCGCGGCGGCGGTGACGATCGGCTCCTCGGCCTTCGAACCTTCCGGATAGACCATCGACTCGCGGATCACGCCGAGCCGCAGGCCCTTGAGTTCGCCGGCCGCACCTTTTCGTCCGACGTGGCTCGTATAGGGCGTGCTCAGCACCGACGAGCGCGGTACCGTGGTGAACGGATCGCGGGGATCGTAGTAGCCCTGCTCCGGGTCCTTGAGCGCATCGAGAATCTTGGCGCAGTCCTCGAGACGGCGTGCGTGGATTCCTGTGCGGTCGCAATGAACGTCGGCGCCGATCGCGCCGCCGTCGAAGCCGAGCATGGCCTTGTGCGGCAGGATCAGCGCGATCGAATTGTGGTTCGAGGGACCACGGCACGAAGCGCGCGTTTCTTCGCCGAGGCTCGCCATCACCATGTTGGTGCTGACCGAGACGCCGGAGCCGGAGCTCGAACCGAGCGAGCCCGCACGCCGCGTGTCGTAAGGGTTCGACGGGTTGCCGCCCCAGGTGGCGCGTTGAAAGCCGAGCGTGGACGGCAGCACCTTCGCGGGCTTGTGACGGCCGCCGGGATCGCCGGCGCGACCGTTGTATTCGGTGTTCAGCGCCTTGGCGAAGATGATCGCGCCCTTGTTGCGCAACTGCTCGACCAGCACGTGGTCGCGCGCCGGAAAGTCGATGTCATAAGCCGCATCGGCCCCTCCGGTGGAGCGCATGTCCTTGGTGTCGAACGGATCCTTGAACGAGAAGGTCACGCCATACATCGGCATGGCTTCAAGATCCGGGTTGCGGCCGTATTGCGCATCAAGTTCGGCCGCGCGCTCGAGCGCATCCGGCTGATGGCGGAAATGCTCGCAGATCGGCGGCGCGCCCGGAGGAAGCGGCCCGAGCGAGGGATGCTTGTCGAACTCGCCGCGGCAGGTCACCGACCGCTCGCCGCGAATATTGATGGTCGAAAGCGCATTCACCTGGCCGGCGTTAGGAATGCCCACCAGCATGCCGAACTGCTGCTGCGCCTCCGGGTCGGAAGCGGTCGGCTCCATGCGGCCATATTCGAGCGGCGGCCCCTTGTACTTGTCGAGATCGGGCAGAAGCGTGGACGCCTTCGCAGTCTGCGTCGGAAAGCGCAGCGGCGCACCGGCACGGACCGTGCCGGTCGCTTCAGGGATGGGCGCGCCGTCCTCCGTGACCAGCATACTGGCGACACCATTAAAGGCGCGCACGCGGTCGATGTAGCGCTGCACCACCTCGACACAGGTGGTCTCCCCTGCCCGGATGGCAGCATGGAGGTCAGCGATCGTCGCCTCTTCGATCTGGAAGGATTTGCGCCGGGCCTCAGCCCGACCAGTAACCGGAGCGTTCATCATGGTCCTTTCGTTCTTGCTCTTGGGGCCCAAAGAGCAGGAGCGGACACGCGATGCAAGCCCTCGTTACGGCCAGAGAAACCGCGGCCATTGTGAAGTGTGAATGCGCGAATCGGAAACGACGCGCCGCCACACGCTTTTCGCTTGTTGCGAACCGGCACCCACCCCGGATCAGGTCCGGGGCAGGCTTTCGCTCGAAAGCGCCCTACGGCGTTTCCTGCGCCCCTTTGAGATTGATGCGCTGGGCCTGGATGCGGGTCACCTGCGTGGTGGTGTTGCGCGACTGCCAGACCACCACGGCGCGGCCATTGGGGAGGCTGGCCACCGACGGCATGGCGTCGGCGAGGTCGCTCGCCGCCTCGTCGAGGCGGAACACCGCGCCCAGCGGTTCGCCCTGCGCGGTGTAGAGCCGCGCATTGATCTGCGATCCGCCGCTGCCGTCTTCCAGCGTCCAGACCGCGACGAACCCGCTCTCCGCGAACGAGGCCAGCCGCGGCGCAGACTGAT
>Ga0182739_1000500_pt1 | contig 50139 bp, 42 predicted proteins | sample eDN5th30CBELigBY_FD_128873 | JGI IMG/M metagenome (GOLD analysis project Ga0182739, IMG submission 128873) | Enriched backyard soil microbial communities from Emeryville, California, USA - eDNA 5th pass 30_C BE-Lig BY (version 2) (version 2) | ecosystem: Environmental > Terrestrial > Soil >... | reverse complement strand
TTCACTCCTTAGAGTTTTTAGAGTAAAGTCTAAAAACTCTAAAGACAGTTGTGACTTTACTCTAAAAGGATTATCTCAAAGTTGAATAGGTGATTCCATACACTATCTTATTTGACGCTTACCTTATTTTCTCTAGCAAAAGCCCTGAGAAGAAAATAAATTACTTAGACTAACGAGGTGTATTCATTTGTTTATTGCCGTAACCAAAAATGGTGAGCGATACTGTGCATTTGAAGAACAAGAAGCAAAACTAAGAGATTTATCTTTCAATACTCAATTACATTGCCCAGACTGCTTTACAGCGGTTGTTTTTAGAAAAGGGTCAAAGGCAGCTCACTTTGCTCATAAAGTACAATGCGTATCGCCTAATCCTTATTCTGAACCCGAATCCCCAACACATCGAAAAGGTAAGATGCATTTATATCTATGGTTGAAGAAATCCTTCCCTAATGCCGAAGTGCAACTCGAATATTTTATTAAAGAGACGCAACAAAGAGCAGATATTATTGTTATTCATCCTAACAACGAAAGATGGGCAATTGAGTTTCAATGTTCAAAAATACCAGGATATCGATGGAAAGAAAGACACCATCTATATGTAAATGCGCAGATTAAGGATTACTGGATTCTGGATGCAAACATGCTCAACGAGCAACATAAACGAAATGGATTAGAAGAAACTATCTATACCACTACAGCGTCATTAGCTCATTATGATCCTGAAATGGAAGAGATCTCACTCTTGGTCACACCCTCAACACATAGGAGACAAATGAGGTTTAAAGAACCATTGTCTAATTATACGATTCGATCTACAGAGTACAGACATCCCGTAACTCATAATATAATTGATCAGATACGTATTGCTAATATTGAATATCAGCAGTATTTGAAAGAAAAAGAAGATAAGAGATTAATGGAGGAAGAACGAAGGAAGCGAATTGAATATGAATCTAGTAGAGTAACTCAAGATATGAAAAGTCGATACCGTGAAATATATAAAAATCGTGGATCAATCACAAAAGGTATGACAGATAGTGAATTAGAATCATTCTTAAAATTAACCACAAAATATAAGTTAAACGCTTCAAATTTCCCATCATATTGTTTAGCCTGTGTTCCATTTAATGATTTAATAATCACACCAAATGCCTTTTGGCAACTATGGGTCTATGATTATATCGTTACCTACTTTAAAAAGAGAATTATGCAAGATAAAGATACAACTATCTGGACTGATTATCTTAAGCAAAAATTTGTTGATCTGCGGAAACAACAATTACTTCGTATTCAAAGTAACTCTCATAGTTATGAAAACTATACCTTCACACTGTATTCTTACATCGATTTACTCTGTAATGCCCAATTATTAACCAAACTAGGATCATCATCAGCCAAGTACTATAGAATCGAATATGAATCACTTCCGCTAACATCCAGTGAAGAAGAAAACATATTTTTACAGATGTACTTTGAAGGCTATCAGCATACCAAATTAACTGAAGCATTTATTGAGTATAGAGAACGAACCCACACCTCAGAGTAAAAAGATATTGTGCACGACTATAGCTAATGCCATCACCTTTTACAAATAATTTCGAATTCGACGATTAACCAAAGGAGGTTTATCCTATGAAACATAACATCCATTTATATATCAAAGCCGGTACCGATTTTCGTAAAGAAAATCGACCAGGTTACTATATAGCAGTCATGGTTGATCTTCATTCTGGGTATCTCATTAAAGAAGAAGATAGCTTTGATTCACCGACAACGCCCAATCGCTTAATGATTACAGCTGCAATAGAAATGATCAAGAAGTTAAAGCGTCCCTGTCACGTAACCATTTTCACTACTACCGCTATTGGCTTAGTCAAGAGAAAGGGAATCAATAAAGATCTACTCATGCAGCTAATACAAATCTCTCAAGAAGGAAAACATCAATTAGATAATTCATATAATGATCCAGAAATCGCTAAATACATCGCCACTTATGGGTATACTCAAAACGAAATTCGAACTAGACTTAGAAACATTGGACATTTATCATTGCAAACATAATATTGAATTCAATGAATATTTGAACATTAATAAAAGATGTAGCAGACCTAACGATCATTCAATTTTGACTTAATAATTTGAATGATCTCGCTCTGGTCATTTTTCTAGGCTATCGAATAGCGAATAGCATTAGTAAATCTGCTTCTTTTTCATTAACCACATTAATATGGTTAAGATTATTATTTGTGTTCAAAGAAAATAAAGTCTTAGACTAAATTTGTTAATTTGTCGGGGTTTTTCAGTTAGAAAATCGTCTTCACTTTAAAAATAAGTTCTCAACTAATCCCATTATTTTACCTGCGACAGCCCTGGACAAGATAATAAAGTTTAGACTGCCGCTGCTGTGTTTAACTAACGTACCTCACTGTCTGTATCGGCAAGTTTTAAGGCCTTCCATTTTCGGGATGGTATTAAACAACCTTAGACGGTCGCTGTGCGTTGATTTTATTTATCTTTGCATCGTACCGATCAAAAGCTGCACGAATTTTCGGATTACTGTCCTTGCGCAGTGCAGCTTTATCCAATGGCTGATATCCACTGATCAATGATCTGATGACCGGTATGTATATGCTCCCTTTACCCTCCGCATATTTTACCCAATCGATATCCCTCTTGTCGAAATTACAGCTTAGACAAGCTGGGATCACATTGCCTAAAGAAAGGTCACCACCGGACTGATGCGTACAAACATGCTCTCGGGTGAGCAGCTTCTTTTGGTTACAGTACGCACAACATTCGTTGAAGAAAGTTTTCGCAATCTCTTCAAGGATTTTCTTTGTAACGTAAGTGCGTCCTGTAATATGTTTAGTCAAGGAGTCATGAAGCGAACGCTCCGCACGATTTGCAAGCTGCGATAAAGTTGGGGGCTTACCCTTTTTGTATCTGCTCTTGTTATTTTCACTCTGCATACTGCTCATTCCTCCTTGGATTTTTAGTTCACCGGATTCTACGTGATGCATGTTTCGCTTATCAATCCCCCTCCGACCTGCATATGTTCTAACTGTTTTTTCCCTTTCGCTCGATTGTTGTTAAGAACGTCTTAAGAAGGAGTTGCATTTCACAGCTTCTCCAATTTCAAAATTGATTTTTGTCTTAGCGAGTAAGAAATTCAATTTCTTCTTGAGTAAGTCCCCGATATATTCCACATACGTGATTCTTAGACCAATCTACTGCAACGAAGGGACACATTTCTTTGTCTCCACCCATTGTTACCCACCGTTGAGTGGCTTTGAAAACCCCTGGCAATGCACCTTGTGGCCGTAATTCGGGAATTGCTTCCTTCAATTCCTTTCCTAATGAATTCCCTGGATGCTTTAAGAAGAAATCCCAAGCCTTTTTTTGCTTTTCCGAAAGACCATCAGCAAATTCTTTTAGTCTATTCAAATGATCATTGTCGACAAAATCCTCAGAATTGTTTTCAACACTTTCATTAAGTGTTTGCACTTGTCTAAGATGGAAATCGAGTAAACCGCGTGCCTGTCTAATAGATTCTATATTTCCTAAATCAATTTCCAATGTCATTTTCATTACTTAAAACCTCCTCTAATGCAACTTAAAACTATATTAACACTAATATTAATGTTTGTATACAGTCTTTAAACTTTTTTTTCTGTGCTAAAACTTTTATGGAAAATAAAAGCGTCCTGTGCCCCCCTTCCACTGAACAAACAACAGAAGGGGCTTTTTCCTTTGTCCGAAAAAGCCTTTCGTAAACCTTAAACTGAGACTCAGACTTTCTTTTTTAGCTCGATAATATACATATAACCTAAAAATGAACATGCAATGGGAGTTATATAAGAAGATCTTACAATGAGCGTAAATGATAAGAGTAAGAATGGAAAAATAGAGTAACTGATGTACTTACTATAGGCTTTTTGATACCAAGATAGTAGTGCGTCCCATAAGTAATAACCTTGAGTATAAACGATACAAAAGTTGTCATTATTGCAACAACTAAAAGTATCACATCTAAACGACCTGTTATGTTATACCAACTGTGGGAATGTTGCTTATACATATATTTAGCCGCACGAGTTAATAGAAAAGAGTACGTCCATACTTGTAACGGCCTTTATGCTTAAAATATTCTTTCATGTGCAATTGGGTTTTCCTCTTTATTAATATCTCCCAACCCGCTTGTGACTTGAGTCTAATACTTTATTTTTCAGTCTAGAACTTTTTTCTTCTGACAATTTGAACTACATGTTCCAAGTACTAGCCATGATATATCGGCATGAAATTCATTAACGATTGAAATAATGATCTCAACTGAGGGCTTGTATTTGTCCTGTTCCAGTTCACTAAGAGTTGCTTGCGAAATGCCCACTCGACTAGAAAAATCAGTCTGATTCATTTCATTGAGTTTCCTGATCTGCCTAATACGTCCGCCTAAAGTTTCGATTGAACTTACCTCCTTACAAAAAATCAGTCCCAATGAGCTCTTGCTTCATCGGGACTGATTTGAGTGGTTCACGACATCTTTTAATGGTTCACAACATTTTTTATTGGTTCACAACATCTTTTACTGGTTCACGACTTTTTTATCTCCAGACATCTGTACTAGATCTACTTTATTACCCTACTCCACCGTAACACTCTTAGCCAAATTACGTGGTTTATCCACGTCGTGGCCTAGTGCAAGGGATGCGTAGTAGCTAAGCAATTGCAATGGTACAACGGACAATGCTGGAGTTAGCACTGGCAATGTTTTCGGAATGGTAAACACTTCGTCCACGGACTTCGCAACTTCGGCTTCGAAGCCTTGGTTTGTTACGGCGATCACATGCGCACCGCGTGCTTTGACTTCCTTAATATTGCTCAATGTTTTCTCATATAGATCCTCTTGAGAGATCAACGCGATAACAGGAACATCATCCTCGATTAATGCTAGTGTACCATGCTTCAATTCTCCTGCTGCATATGCCTCAGAGTGAATATAGGAAATCTCTTTCAGCTTCAATGAACCCTCTTGTGCAACAGCGTAGTCTACGCCACGACCGATAAAGAATAGGCTCTTATGATGAGAGATCGATTCTGCAACCTGCTTCAATACTGCTGCTTGATCTAGGATCGATTCTACTTGCTCTGGCAATGCATGTAGCGCATCAACAATTGCTGCTGTTTGCTCAGCAGTTTGCGTGCCACGTACACGTGCTAGGTGAAGACCTAACAAGTAGAAAGCAATCAATTGTGAAGAGTATGCTTTCGTTGAAGCAACGGCAATCTCAGGACCAGCCCAAGTTACAAGCACATCATCTGCTTCACGAGCAACAGAGCTGCCGACTACGTTCGTTACCGCAAGCACGCGTGCACCATTACGTTGTGCTTCACGCATTGCAGCTAGTGTATCTGCAGTTTCACCAGATTGGCTCACTACAATAACAAGCGTATCAGGAGTAATGATTGGTGAACGATAGCGATATTCAGAAGCAACATCTGTTTCAACTGGAATACGCGCTAATGATTCAATCACTGTTTTACCAACTAGACCAGCATGATAAGCTGTTCCGCAAGCAACAATATGCACTTTAGAGATCGACTTCACATAGTCGTCGCTCATGCTAATTTCTTTGCTTAGGTTAACGGTTTTACCATCTTCGGTAATGCGGCCAAGCATTGTTTCACGGTATGCTTTTGGCTGCTCATATATTTCTTTCAGCATGAAGTGGTCGAATCCAGCTTTCTCTGCTGTTACAAGATCCCAATCAATATGAACAATGTTTTTCGCAACAATTTCACCGTTCAGGTTCAATAGCTCAACGCCGTCTTTCGTTAGGACAGCCATATCGCCATCATCTAAAATATACACATTACGTGTGTATTCCAAAATCGCAGGAATGTCCGAACCGATGAAGTTTTCGCCTTCGCCTACACCAATAATTAGTGGGCTAGCGAAACGTACAGCAACTAGCTTATCTGGCTCATGAGAAGTCAATACGCCTAGCGCATAAGCACCTCTCATACGTTTGGTTGCACGTTGTACAGCTTCAACCAGGTTTCCTTGATATTCGTCAGCAATGAGATGTGACACAACCTCTGTATCTGTCTCAGACACGAATACATGACCCTTTGCGATCAATTCATCCTTCAAATCCAAGTAGTTTTCAATAATTCCGTTATGCACAACGGAAAATTGCTGAGAGTTATCTGTATGAGGATGTGAGTTCACATCTGATGGTTTCCCGTGCGTTGCCCAGCGTGTATGACCAATCCCTGCATAACCATGCAATGGCGTAGTTTCAAGCTTTTCTTCTAGGTTAGCAATACGTCCTTTTGCTTTTTTCACCTCTAAGCCTTGCTCTGTAAATACAGCAATACCTGCCGAATCATAACCACGGTACTCCAGCTTTTTCAACCCTGACAACAAAATCTCCTGCGTATCTCCACTACCAATATATCCAACAATACCACACATAATTGTATCCTCCGTATTGTGCACCGTTGCATCAAGCTCTGCTAAACCAACTACCGGTTCATATAGCTGCATGACGAACTAGACCTTCTCTTAGGTCAATTCAACGATACCGATACATAAGAGAATGTAAATGATCACCGTGTACGAAGGGCATATAGAAACAAGCCCCCCCTCCAGCAACCACCTACTCTCCTTAGTAAGCAGTAGCTAGATGAACGATCACGTCATAATAATTATTAGCAGACAGCTAGCTATTTGTTCAATCAGTTGCCCAATTGGTTTGTAGTCTAGCTTACGGTTGTCTGGTTTACCGAAAGGTCCCCGCCGAATATTCCGAACACCTTTACCTCGTCAGCTTAACATATACGCTGCAAGCAAATACCTGCCGCGTTCTCCGCTCGTTAAGCTCTGGCGCTTATGTTACTAGTCTAACCTCTACCCTCGCTTTCCTTCTTGAATCATAATACTAATCATATTCACTTTCATGCTTGTACGCAACTCATCGCTGCAAACTTTTGCGGAATAACTATATTAGTTTATCACATCTTTGTCGATTGTAACAGTAACCGACAAAAATTGTAAAGCAAAACAGGCAATCTACGCATCTTCACGTACATTGCCTGCTATCTATTGCTAGTTATATCATTTCAATTTATGTGTATTGCTTAGCCAAGCTGCTGCTTAACAACCGCTGCGATACGGTCTACATAAGCATCAACAAGCTCCTTGTCTGGACCTTCAGCCATAACACGGATTAACGACTCTGTACCCGATGGACGAACTAACACACGACCATTATCGCCAAGCTCAGCTTCCACTTCGGCAACAATCTGCTCAATGGCTTGGTTGCCTTGATATAAGCTCTTATCTGCGACACGTACATTGACAAGCTTTTGCGGGAATTTACGCATTAATGTTTTCAGCTCAGATAGCTTCTTACCTGCTTGCTTAATTGTATCAACAAGCTGAAGCGCAGTAAGAATACCGTCACCAGTTGTAATATAGTCTAGGAAGATGACATGTCCGGACTGCTCACCGCCAAGATTATAGCCGCCACGACGCATTTCCTCCATTACGTAACGGTCGCCAACTGCTGTTTTTGCAGTTTTCAAGCCAAGCTTCTCCGTTCCTTTGAAGAATCCGATATTCGCCATTACCGTAGTAACGATCGTATCATGATTAAGCTTACCCTCGCGCTTCAAGCGATCACCGATAATGCATAGGATGAAGTCTCCATCAACCTCTTCACCATTCTCGTCAATCGCAATCAGACGATCCGCGTCACCGTCGAAGGATAACCCAAGATCTGCACCATGCTCAAGCACCTTCTCACGCAAAAACTCTGGATGCGTGGAACCAACGCCGTCATTGATGTTTTTACCGTCCGGCTCTGCGCCGACTGTAATAATTTCAGCACCAAGCTCATTGAAAATTTGCGGAGCAAGCTCATAAGCAGAACCATGTGCACAGTCTAGCACGATTTTTAGTCCGTCAAATTGGCTTTGAACCGTTGTTTTCAAAAACTCAACATACTTCTGTGCATATTGCCGAGCATCTACACGTGAGCCGATATCGCCACCGATTGGACGAGGTAATTTATCGACCTCTGCATCAATTAACGCTTCGATCTCTAGCTCAGTTTCATCAGACAGCTTGAAGCCGTCACCTGCAAAGAACTTAATTCCGTTATCCTGTACTGGATTATGTGAAGCTGAAATCATAACGCCAGCATCCGCGCCTAATTCCTTAGTAAGGAATGCGACTGCTGGTGTCGATACGACGCCAACTCGAATAACATCTGCTCCGATTGAAAGCAAGCCAGATGTTAACGCTGCTTCAAGCATTTGACCTGATATACGAGTGTCACGTCCAATCACTATTTTAGGCTTTGTTGCTGATTTAGTAAGGACATAGCCTCCACAGCGACCGATTTTATATGCTAATTCTGGTGTAAGCTCTATATTAGCTACACCGCGTACTCCGTCTGTTCCAAAATATTTCCCCATTTTAATCTCCCTTATATTACGTTATTTGCTTTTTGAACTTTAATAGTAAATGGTATTCATTTGTTATGATGAAGTTGCCTATTCCTCGTTGCTTGATTCTTCGCTGTTACCAGCGTCATTGTCTGGTGGTGGAGGGGTATGACTCTCTTCAGGTGGGCTTGTCTCATGAGTCCCATCGCCACCTTCTTGCGAGTTATTACCTCCGGCCCCAGATGAAGGGGTAGGGCTAACCCCACCAGCAGCAGGATGATTGCTGCTAATCGGGGTTTCGCCACTATTTTGCTCAGGAGGAGCAATTACTTCTACATCCTGCTCCACATTACTAAGCTTTACATTTACCGTTAAAGAATATTCTTCGCTTTCTTCAATCTGCAGGAAAGCAGGAAGCTCCGCAGCTACTGTCAGTTGATGTGTTCCTTCAGAAAGTCCAGTCACATCCAGCGACAGCTTAATATCGGATTGCCTTAGCCGCGATAGCAAGGAGCTCGCGCCTTTGACAACGACATCAATTCGACCATTGCTGGAATCATTAATGTTGATTTTCATATCTTCAGGCAGTCCGACAATCGTGATCGGCACATTGCTCATCGTTCGCCTCTCCGCAGGCTCTACAACGACTTTTACAGGGATTTCGACAGGTGTGACTGCCGCAATACCATCTGGCAGCTCTGCCTTCACTGTAACCTCTCCTGAAGCCTTGATCTTACTGAGATCAACGATATATCCGTCGAACATCGTGACCTGCTCCAGCTTCTCCTTACGAGCGTTGATCGTTACCTTCTCAACCTCACTCGTGATCGAAATTAAACTAGAGCCCTCTGGTAATGTGCCCGTATACCTGAGCTGCACGGGAACTTCCTTCTCAGGTAAGGTGATCTTCGTCTCCGCAGTTAGCGTATCTGGCGAGATCTTCACATTATTCATCGGATTGCCTTGCGTATCGTAGGCGATAATTTTAGCCTTTTTATTCGTAACGGTAGAGTTAGCACCAGTAACATCAACGGTTACGGCAAGCATACCTAGGTAAGCATAGTCGTCCTTAGGCATCGTGACCTCAACCACATTACCTGTATTGCCTACAATCGTTGAATCACCGATTATATATCCTTCTGCTGGCTGACCTTCGGTTATGACTTGAACTTCACGTGTTTGAGTTTCCAGCTCCTCAATTTGCACGGTGACAATGCGCGGTGAAACTTCAACCAGCTTAATACCTGATGGAAGCTCAGCGGTTAGAGGCAGCTCATGAATGCCTGGCTCAACGCCCTTTAGATTCAGCTTAACGACATAATCATCATTGTTCGCTGCATATAGGCTAGTGATTCGCCCCTCTACAACAAGCCTCACTACAGTAGGCTCCATCGCTGTCACAATAAACTTATCGCCCTCTAGCCCTTCTGCAATAACGGGTGCGGCTTCAATCACCTTCGTATCTGTATTAGAGGTTACCGATTGCGGTGATGTCTCAGGATCGATATGCACGACAACCCAGATGAGCAGCGCGATGAGTACCGCGATAATTTTTAAGGAGGTAGGATTATTTAATAGCTTATCCATGGTCTTCCTCCTTTTTGCGTTTAAACCAGTTAAACTCTTTTTTTACAGTATCTTTATCAGGAGACAGCTCTTCATGCAGCTTAGAGATTAATGATTCTTCATTAATATCGCGCACGATTAACCCGTTTATTGATAAGGAAACCTGTCCAGTCTCCTCGGATACAATAAGCGAGATCGCATCACTCACCTCACTTACTCCAATTGCGGCACGATGTCTCGTCCCTAACTCCTTACTAATAAACGGATTTTCTGACAGCGGTAAATAGCAGCCTGCCGCCATGATTTGACTGCCTCGAATAATAACCGCACCGTCATGCAGCGGTGAATTTGGCGTAAAAATGTTCATCAGCAGCTCAGAGGAAATTTTCGACTCGAGTGCGATCCCTGATTCGATCATTTCCGTAACACCTGTTTTCCGTTCAAAGACGATCAATGCCCCAACCTTACGCTTTGCCATTGAGCGCACTGCACGAATAATCTCGTCAATTTGCTCACTTAGCCCACTGCCGTCCATGGAGGAGCTACGAGAAAACAGCTTGCCTCGTCCTAGCTGCTCCAGCACCCGTCTTAGCTCAGGCTGAAAAATAATCAGTACGGTGACGATACCGAAGGTAAACATTTGGTTCATTAGCCATTTTAATGTATAGAGATCGAACCATGAGCTGACCGCCCACGTCGCTACAAGCACAAAGATCCCTTTGAGCAGCTGTACCGCACGTGTTCCTCGAACAAGCTCCATCATTTTATATATAATAAAGGCTACGATCCCGACGTCTATTATATCTTTAATCCAATCGTGCCATGTGGCATCTGCAAAATAAGTTCCCATCGTTCAACCCCCAACTGCCTATATGACCCTAGCTCAATAGGCTCAAGCATATAAAGCACACTTATGCTTTCGCTATTGTCGAAGCGAAATCCTTTTTTCAACAAGTAAAATTAAAAAACTCCCCTAATAAAGGGGAGACTTGTCGATTACTGTGGAATCACTTCGGAAAATGATGAGGTTACCTTATACCAGAACCAATCTAATGCTTGATCAATCACCTTGCTTTGACCGGCAATATGTCCAGTAGAGGCTAGTACCATCTGTCCGTCAATGACGGTTACATTTCCACTAACAGCACCCTTCACCTCAACTATACCATTTTCTACGACTAGATCGCCACTTAGTTCAACACCTTCTGGCACAATTACTGTATTTCCATTTATTACTACGTGCTGCAAATCCTGTTGCGAGCCAGAAATGATGAGTTGGGCGTCTTGATCCCAAGATGCGGTCAAGCTAATGATCATTACAATAAGAAAAACTGCAGCAGCGGTTAAGCCGGGATACCGATACAGCCAGCGCACAAATCTTGCTTTCGAACGATTCGTTTGCTTCTTAGGCAACTGTGCAAGTATCGAATGACGCAAATGATTCACATCTGCCTCACTGCGCTGGATCACAGGCATAGGAGATTGCAGCGCAAAACGCGACATAGCATCCGTTCTTTCTAATTGATCATATGTCTTCATACAGCTCTCACACTGCTGCAAGTGATGTTGAAGCTGTTGATATTGATTATTTTCTAGCTCACCGTCTAGGTATTGATGAATAACTTCAATCGCAACCTTACAATTCATCGCAGCCAGCCCTCTTTCCTTCTTATGGTCATGCTTTTTCGTCATATATAAGAGATACGTAACATTCTAAAATATGTTTCAAAAGAATATCGCCCAAATATTGAAACTTGCCTTTACAAGCGATGCTCGAGCTTTTTCCTTAGAAATTCGCGCCCACGATGCACTCTTGTTTTTATCGTTGTTACTGGCATGTTCAATATATCCCCCACTTCCTGCAGCGAAAGCTCATGAATATAACGTAAAATCATAACGGATTTGTACTTTGGCGGCAAAGTATCGATTGCTTGATGGATAATACGCTGCGTTTCCGATAGCAGCAATTCTGATTCAGGCGTGCGATCATCGCTCGGAATCATGGAATAACCGTCAAGCCCTTCATAATCGGAAGACTCTGCATCCAATGAATAAACAGGCTTACGCTTGCGGAGTCGGTCAATACATAAATTGGTCGCGATCCGATAAATCCATGTTGAGAATTTCATCGCATCATTATAGCGCTCCAAATTATTGTATACACGTAGAAACGTTTCTTGCACGACATCTTCAGCTTCTTGACGATTGTATAGCATACGATATGCCATATGAAACAACTTTTCTTGATACAGCTCAACAAGCTCAGCAAATGCAGCTTGGTCACCCTTTAATGCCAGCTTTACGAGCTGACTCTCTAATAAATTCACTACACATTTCCTCCAAACGTCTCTTGGTACGTCTGATCATCATTATTATATATTATCCTAAAATTGAAAAAGATTCGAGTATTGAAAACTCGAATCTTGAAAATTTACACAAATTTTTACGATAATGCTAAATTTAAGCTCCTTTGAAGTATGAATGTTAGATGTTGATGCTTGAGTTGTTTGCTGTTGAACTAACGCTTTTAATATAATCAACGATCACATTGGACGGAATAGCAAAGCCAATCCCTTGCGCTTCAGCACTCACAGCAGTATTCATTCCGATGACCTCACCTGCTTCGTTAAGCAGCGGCCCACCTGAGTTACCAGGATTGATCGAGGCGTCAGTTTGCAGCATATGCTCATACACCTGCTCTGCTCCTGAATCGTCTTGAATCGTAATCGGACGTTCCTTCGCACTAATTACGCCAAGCGTTAGCGTATAGTCGTAGCCGTACGGATTGCCGATTGCCATAACCCAATCACCGATAACAAGTTCATCAGAATCTGCAAATGATAGTGACGGAAGCTTATTTCCACTAGGCGCTTCAACCTTCAACAATGCAATATCAAGCTTTTCATCACTGCTTACGACTGTCGCTGTTAACGGCTCATCATAGCCGTCTAATGAAACTTCAATTTTCTTCGCTCCAGTAACGACATGCGCATTCGTTACGATGTAACCCGATTGATCGATAATAAAGCCTGTACCTGATCCGCTAAGCTCCAAGTTTTCATCATTAGATGCTTCATTAGATTGATCTGTTCCATTTTGCCCATTCGGACCATTCTGTCCTTGTTCTCCCCCACCTTGCGGCATCATGCCGAAAAACTGCCATAATCTCGGATCATCAAACATACTGGACGTTTCCGGCTCAGTATACGTTTCGATTTTCACAACAGCTGAAGAAGCAGCTGCGTATACCTCAGACGGAGAAAGCTGCGCTGAGGAGTGAGAAACCGTTGTTAGACCTGCGCTTGAATAGCTGTTACTTAAACGATATTGATCAACATTAGTAGCTCCACCTGTAAATAGATTCAAGCGATCTGCGGCAAAGCTAAGTCCACCTACAATCAATGCTCCGGCTAGAAAAGCGGAGAAGGCTGGCATGAACGATTTACGTTTCTTCTCCTTAAGCGGAGGTAGTTTCTCAAGCTCACGGTAATAGGTCTCGAATTTATCCTCGATTGCTGTTTGTTGTTGTACAGCTTGTTCATTCGTCTCTGATGTATTGTTAAATTTCTTATCGTTATTCATGGTGCTCGGCTCCCTTCATATTCATTGCCATCTAAATTCATGCAGCAATTTCATATCTTTATGATGAAGGTTGCACCTTAAAGCAATCTTAATGGAACTATAAAGTAACATAAAACTTGTTCAGTAGTATAAGACGTCAAAAAGCCTGCCCTAGCATATGACTAGGACAGGCTATTTAAGCTTATTATTAAGCTAGTTATTTACTACCCTATAACGCATTAGCCCGTATTACGAAGTCCAGCTGCAATTCCGTTAATTGTAAGAAGAACTTCACGCAGAAGCACTTGATCGTCGCCGTCTTGTTCACGGATCTCACGAAGCTCCTGTAGTAGTTGAACCTGCAAATAGCTTAGTGGATCAACATATGGGTTACGCAAACGAATTGATTCTTGAATAACAGGTACATTATCTAGAATTTCTTTTTGATTCGTGATTTTCAAAATAAGCTCTGAAGTCAAGTTAAACTCTGATTCCACTAGAGAGAAAATACGCTCGCGAATCGTATCGTCCTTAATCATCGACGCATATTGCGAAGCAATTTTCATATCAGCTTTAGCAAGCGCCATTTGCACATTGTCGATTAGACTACGGAAGAACGGGAATTTTGCATACATTACACGCAATTTATCCAGCTTCTGCTCATCGTCACCAACATATTGCTGAAGCGCTGTTCCCGTTGCATACCATGCTGGTAGCAAGTAGCGGCTTTGTGTCCATGAGAATACCCAAGGAATCGCACGCAAATCTTCGAAACGATCGCTGTTTTTACGTTTAGATGGACGAGATCCGATATTAAGCTCTCCAATTTCACTAAGTGGAGTTGATTCTTTAAAGTATGTCATGAAACCAGGATCTCGGAAAATAAGATCTTGATATTTATTAAGTGCTGTTTCAGAAATCTCAGCAGAAATCTCTTCCCATTCCTTTTCTACTTGCGGTCCTTGCTCAGGATATTTTGCAAGGAAAGCGGAAGTAATTAAAGCCCAAGTCGCTTGTTCAAGTGAACGATAAGCAATACCTTCCATTGAATAACGAGAAGATAATACTTCACCCTGCTCAGTAATTTTAATACCAGCACCAACAGTATGAGGCGGTTGAGCCAAAATACTGCGGTTAAGCGGCATACCGCCACGACCAAGGGAACCACCACGACCATGGAAAAATTTACATTTAACACCAAACTCAGCAGTGCTTGCTGTAATAGTATTCAACGCAATAAGTAGTTCCCAGTTCGCTGTAACTACGCCACCATCTTTATTACCATCTGAATAACCAAGCATAATTTCATGCATATCCCCACGAGCAGCAACTGCTTTGCGATAAACAGGAATTTCCAACAAACGTTTCATAATTGCTGGTGCTGCATGTAAGTCATCAATGGTTTCAAATAGCGGAGCCGCCTGAATCGTTGCTGTAACCTCACCATTTTCATCAATGCGGAACAGACCTACCTCTTTAGCAAATACCATAACTTCAAGCACATCACTTACCGCTTCAGCCATACTGATCAAGTAGCTCGAGATACAGTTAATGCCAAATTCTTTTTGTGCTTCAGCAATAACTTCAAATACGTTCAAGCACTCGCGTGTTGAAGCTGAATATTCAATATGATGCGAAGTTAGTGGACGTTGATCCTCTAATAGCTTCACAAGCACTGGAATTTTCTCTTCTTCGGACAATGCACCGTAGTTATCGACAATACCTAATTTATGAAGAACCTCTGTCATCGCATTTTCATGCTCTTTACTATGCTGACGAACATCTAGCGTCATAAGATGGAAGCTGAATAGCTCCACTTGACGTAAAAGCTTAGCCAAATACGTATCTGCAAAATAATCTGCATAGTGGCTGCGTAAGCTGCGGTCAATGACACGAAGATCTTCCATTAGCTCAGCTGAGCTATTGTAGCCAGTAGCGTCTTCATCCAATGTATTCGTCAATTTCTGTAGCATGTACGCAATTTTAATGCGGTAAGGCTCAGTTGGGTTTCTCCAAGCTTCAGCAGAATTGATTTCTACATTTTCACGATCTACTTCGATTGAAGCAAGCAGCTCATCTGTAACTTTAACAAGATTCGTGCTAAAGCTTAACATATGCATCATTTCACGTAGCTGCTCTTTGTACTTACGAACAGCTAGCTGACGATGCAATGTTAATGCTTTCCATGTTACATCTGAAGTTACGGATGGGTTACCATCACGGTCGCCACCAATCCATGAACCGAAACGCAGGTAGCTTGGCACATGCCATTTTTTATCCGGATAATATTTTGCCAAACAACGCTCAAGCTCTTCATATACGTTCGGTAAAGCATCAAACAATGTTTCGTCGAAGTAATACAATCCATTCTTAACCTCGTCGATAACCGTTGGCTTACGGTCACGCAGCTCGTCTGTTTGCCACAAAATAAGAACTTCGTTCATTAGCTTTTCTTTTAGTTTCTCACGTTCACGATGAGTCAACGTAGGATTATCTAGCTCCATCACATCTTCCGCAATACGCTTGTGGATGTCTAGAACCGCACGTCGAGTTGCCTCAGTTGGATGAGCAGTCATAACCAACTCTAGGGAAATGCCACCAAGCATTTCTTCAATATCCTCTTGTGCAATATCACGATCTTTAAGAGCTTTGATCGCACTTTCAATGGAACCACTTTGAACTTCATCGCCAGCTAAAAACTCATAATCACGTTTTCTTCTAATACGATGATTTTGCTCAGCAATGTTAACCAATTGAAAATAAATAGCGAAAGCACGAATCACTTGATGACGCTGTTCAGAGCTAAGTGATGAAATCGTTGCTTTTAACTCAGCGAAAAGTTCAGGATCGAATTGGGCACGCAGTGCTTTACTTTGCTCTCTTATTTGCTCGACAAGCTCTAATAGCTCACGACCACCCTGATGAACAAGCACCTCACCGAGAATATTGCCCAGATAACGAACATCACGTCTAAGTAAATTATTAGAATGCGTCCGACTTGTCGCTGTTGATGTTACAGTTTGATCTGACATTACTCTTCCTCCTACCATCTGTACAGCAAACTCACAAACCATGCTTTATTAAAAGAAGCTATGAAATATATTCGTAAGATTACTCTCAGTTATTCACAAAAAAATCACTTCGTCTATTATACATCAAAATACAATTAGTTAGAAGCCTTTTAGACATAATTAATCTAAAAAACAGCTTATAATCACATCATTTTTAGATTGGAAACGCTTTAAAAGTAAATAATTAGATATGTAGATAAGTACAAACTTTTTAAACCATCTAATACCGTGCACAATGAGTGAATAACCTTTCACTTAGCGGCAATGATATGGAAGTTTCAAATTTTAGATATAATTTCGACACATTTGTCAATAGCTAAATTATGCGAATAATATAAATTCACTAAAGGGGGTACCTAAGCAGGTTTAGCACAATTACATAAGATATGGTTTTGCTTACGTATAACACCATACATGCACAAAACACAAAAAAATGACCACTGATGATAGCGGCCATTGGGAGAGATAAAAAAAATCTTCAATATATATAAGAGATTCTATTACTTTCATTAAACTGTTACATTTAGTTGTGACATTTAACCTTCCACTTTACTATATTTAATCGACACCCTACATAAAATGTAGCTTAATTAACACTTCTATATATAAAAATGCAGGACTCTTTCATTTATTCATCCAAATAATATTTTCGTATCTAATTTGGAAAATCTTCAGCTAGTATCGTTAAAGGAACGACTCCTGTGCTGTTAATAGATGCTATCTCGGATGTATCATTGAACCCTACTTCAGATACTTTAAAATCCTCGTCTTCGTTGTCACGAGTATAAATTATGCAAAGAATACCGTCGGTCAATAAATGATAAGCTTTAAACGATAGCTCAGGCTCAGGAGTTACTGTATAGTCTACATATTTTTCGAGTTTTTCATCATATTTTTGAGCTGTATATGGTTCAATATTTTGTGGCACGTATAGCTTAGTCATCGGGTCTACATTCACGACTTCTTCAAGATGTGCCAGCAACAATTTGTTTAAAATCATTCGAGGACAGTGATTTAGCTGCATACAGTACTCTTCCCGTAAGCCACCACAACTCTGTGTCCTCTTTTATTTGCTCTGTTACGGAATCTAATTTCTCAAAAAACAGATATATATTATACGGTTGTTCATCTTCGGAAACAACCTTATAGACAACATATAATAGGGAATCATTAACTTGACGCAAATATTGAATAGGGAAAACATCATTTACAGAAGATAATGATCTTGTAGCAACAGAAAGTCCGTCAATTATTTCACCCGTTTTCGTTATTCCTAGTAAGCCAAGTTCATTCGTGCGATATACTTTCGTAATCATCTGATCAGCATTTTTCTCTTGATTTATTCTTCAATAGTGAGGAGATGGTGAGAGAAGTTGATGTATTAGACACCGCCTAATTCATAAACATCAACAAGTAGACGCTGCAATGGCTGTGGAAAAATTTAAAACAAAAAAAGCCTTGATAATCAAGGACTTCTGGTTTGTATGATATGGAGCGGGCGATGGGAATCGAACCCACGCTATTAGCTTGGAAGGCTAAAGTTCTACCATTGAACTACGCCCGCGTATATAAATGGTCGGGATGACACGATTTGAACATGCGACCCCCTGGTCCCAAACCAGGTGCTCTACCAAGCTGAGCTACATCCCGTAGTGTAATTAAGTGGCGCGGCCTAAGAGATTCGAACTCCTGACCTTTTGATTCGTAGTCAAACGCTCTATCCAGCTGAGCTAAGGCCGCAAATTAATGGAGCGGAAGACGGGAATCGAACCCGCGACCCTCGCCTTGGCAAGGCGATGCTCTACCGCTGAGCCACTTCCGCAAAACTTAATTACTTTCGTCTCTCGCAATGTTTTCATCGCGGCGACAAGTAATAATATATCACCTTCAAAAACAAAATGCAAGTGTTTTTTGTTGATTTGTTTATTTTTTTTATTTTGTATCGAAAAGCACCTAATTAGCGCTTCTCTCCAGGCTTATTATTAGTAGTCAGAAGCTTTATTCTGTACGTTTTGAATAAAGCTTCTGACCTTCACATTTATTATTTCAATAGATCATGGTCAACATAACGCTCGCCATTCAGCTCACTAATTACATTGATAGCTACCTTAGCGCCATCACCAGCAGTAATAACTGCATGAACGCTAACACCTGTAATCGTACCTGCTGCCCAAACTCCCTCAACATTGGTTTTGCCTTGAGAGTCGACATCTACGATCGTTTTAATACGCGGTTCAGTTCCTGGCTTAGTTGTTAAGCCAAGCTTCTCAGCTAGATCAACGTGAATACCAGAAGCCAAAATCACATGCTTCGCACTAACGGTCTCACCAGAGTCTAAATTCACTTGCAGCCCATCTGCAGTTTTCTCAATAGCTGTCGCTGCTGCCTGCTTATACTCAGCACCAAACTTCTGAAATTGTTTAATTCCGATATCAATTAGCTGTGGGCCCGAGATCTCTTCAATCCCATAGTAATTCTCAAACCAAGCTCGTTTGGTCATACCTTTGTCACTATCAATAACAACTGTTTTCTTGCCTGCTTTCGCTGTAAATAGTGCTGCACTCGCCCCAGCAGGACCTGCTCCAATAATGGCAATTTCGTACACTAGATCTCTACCCCTTTACTATATGATCAATTCCACTTCATTATAATTCAACTAACCATGATTTAGCAAAATTAAGCTAACTTCCATTAGAAGAAAAAAGGCCAGTAAAGCGCATCATCCTACTAGAGGGTAAAATGATGAACCTTACTAGCCAACAATGTACTGTTGCCTCTCTCATTAATCTTAACTTAGAATGCTTTACACTGCCCCTACATCGACGAATGCTCCGTCGTATGCTGCTGAAGCTTGCTAGCAAGCTTCTCTGATCTTCTAGCTACAACTACATACATTACTGGTACGACAATTAGCGTGAGCAGCGTAGAATAAAGCAGACCTGAAATAATCGCTACTGCCATCGGTTTAAACAATGAGCTTCCGTCAATCGCCATTGGTGTTAATGCGCCCACAGCAGTAAACGTTGTAATAAGAATCGGACGCAGCCTTACTTTACCTGCATTGGCTACAGCCTCGTACAATGACTTACCAGCATGGCGCTCCTGCTCAATAAATTCGATAAGAATGATACCGTTACGAACAACGATTCCTGTAAGGCTGACAACGCCCATAAATGCCATAAAGCCCAGCGGTGAATTCGTTAAATACAATCCGATTAGTGACCCGCCAAAGGCAAGATAGACGGACATCAAAATAATAACAGGTAGCAGCAATGACTTAAACTGCATGACCATCAAAATATAAATTAGCAAGACAACGACGATCCATAGCTTGGTAATGGAGTTAAATGCATCATCCCGCTGCTCGTTCTCCCCGCCAACGATTACGCTATAGTTATCTGGCAGCTGGAGCTGTTTGAGCTTAGCATTCAATTCATCAGTAATCTCACTCGGTAATTTCCCTTCATTATAGCTCTGAACCGTTACAACTCTTCTTGAATCCTTATGAAGGATTGAGTGCACCTGCTCATCACGCTCTAGCGTCACTACCTCGTTCAGCTTTACTAGCGCTCCTCCTCTAGCAGAAACGGCAAGCTGATTGAAGGCCTCACTAATATCACTTTCTTTATCATGGAGCACTCTTACCTTTACATCTAACAGCTGGTTGTTATCAGATAGATCAGCTACCTTAATTCCTTCACTGACTAAACGAAGCGTGGTCGATACATCCTTCTCTGCAATTCCAGCCTGCTGCAGCTTATCTTGATCCATACGGAACTCTACAATCGGCATGCTGGAGCCCATATCATCAGAGATATTAATCGCCCCTTCAATCTCTGCTAGATACCCTTTTACCGTAGCGGAAAGCTCCTTCAGCTTCTCTAGATCATCACCTTTGATGCTAACGGCAATTGGTGCTCCGACAGGCGGCCCCTGCTCCAGTTCTCTTGCAACAATCTCAACCTCAGGGAATTTCTCCTGCAAGCCGACACGCCAAGGCTGCAGCATATCCTTCGTTTTAATTTGCTCCATATCGATCTTTACAAATAGCTGACCGATGCTTTCACCGTAGCGCCCTGTCTCTGAATAGTAGAACTTCGGTGTCGCTCGACCTGTGTACGCGGTAACCGAAGTTACTCCCTCTTGCTCGCGTAACCAAGCGGAAGCGTCATTCATCACGCCACGTGTCGTCTCAATCGAACTGCCAATCGGAAGTCTGAAGTCAATTAGCATGACCTCTCGCTCCGCTTTAGGGAAAAACTGCATACCTAGTAATGGAAACAATCCTAGACTACTGCTGCCTACAACGAGTGCAATGATCGCAGTTAATACTGGTCGTTTAATAAAGCGTACAATTTGCTTTTCATAGAATAAGCTCAATTGGTAAATTGGCTTTCCTAATAAGCCAGGTGTTACATTGTTAATGACATGCTGCTTCCCTTTGCGAACGGCTCTTTCACTAATCCATAGACGGAACACAGGGATAACCGTAATCGATACAAGCAAGGAGGCAAGCATCGTTAGTGTAATCACAACAGGCAATGGATGAATAAAGTTACCAACGTTACCTGTCATAAAAAATAGAGGTACAAAGGAGGCTATGGTTGCTAGAGTTGCTGTTGTAATCGAGATTGCTACATCCTTACTTCCTTTAATAGAAGCCTGCAATGGAGACTCGCCTAGTGACAACCTACGTTGAATACTGTCATTAACCACGACGGCGTCATCAACAAGTATGCCGAGCACAATAATTAAGGCTACGATGGAAATCTGATTGAGATCAACACCAAAGCTCTCTATCGGAATAAAGCCGATCGCAGCAGATACAGGGATCGCTAACGCCACAATAATCGATGTAATGAAGGAAATACCTAACGTACATATGATGATGACGATTACCATACCGATAAGCAGCTCTCGTCCCAGGTCAAGAAACAGATGATCTACACTTTCCTTCTGTGAAAATTCAGATACGAACTGAACATAGGATGGCAGCTCCTCCTCTAATGAAGCAACAACCTCATCAATATCCTCCTGAAGTGCATAAACATCTACTCCGCTTCCTGAATTCACAACTAACGTAAGCGCGTAAAGATCATTGTATTGGACAAATGCGTTATTATTTACCGCGGCCTTCTCTACATTAGCAATATCCTCAATGCGGATCGTAGCTTGATCATTTTGGAAAACGACAACTTTTTTAATATCCTCAATTGATTCCCACTCACCGCTTAGCTTCAGATACGAATATTGCTCACCCTCCTGAATAGCACCAAGCGGCACGCGCTGGTATGCGTTGGAGATTGCCTGTAAAACTGCACCCCAAGGCAAACCTAGCTCATTCATTTTTTCGGTATCGAGATAGATGGCTACCTCTTCCTCAGGCAACCCTACAATTTCTACATTACTAACACCAGACAGCTGGCTTAATTCAAATTTCCATTGTTCAGCTACCGCTCGTAATTCCTCTAGCTGCTGGGGAGATTCAACGGCGAACTGATAAATTTGTTGTGCAATATTGTTTAGATTATCAAGCACAACCGGCTTGTAAGCATCCTCTGGCAAATCATTTTCTGCTAGTTGTATTTTCTGACGCAATAAATCCCACACTTTACGGTTATCTTCATCGGTACCAGGCTCAACCTCGACAATGATTGTGGACACATTTAATGAAGAGGTTGAATCCACACGAATAATTTGAGAGATATCTTTAATGCTGTTTTCGAGTGGGGTCGTCACATATTGCTCTACTTTTTCAGGAGATGCTCCAGGGAATATCGTTTGAATTACAGCTACAGTTAAAGAAACCTCTGGATTTTCCCGCTTGGGCATCGTAAGAAAGCTTAAGCTCCCAACTAAGGTTGCCATTATAAAAAACAATATTGTCACCTTACGATTTCTTAGAATAAATTCTATCAACTTCTCTCCTCCTATGACCTAATCTAAACAATATAAATTAAAAAGAAAGCTGCAGCAGAAGCTAGTGTCTCCTCATCGCTTCATGATGCAGCTTTCCATATATAATTATCGAGTGATATCAATAAGCTGTAAATCGCAGTGTACTACTAATCTTTTGTAAATATAGTGGTTGAGCATGTAGTAGTTAACTACTGTCCCCCGACTTGATGAGACGCTTGTTTAGGCAGCGGCTTTACATATAGGTACAGCAGTGAAATACATGCCAGGCCGATCATCCCCGCACATACATATACAGTGGGGACAAGCGCATCGGCAAATTGCTGCCCACTTGTCACCAGTCCATGACGATGAAACACAACGCCTGCTATCGCAATGCCAAATACTCCGCCAAGCTCCCTTATTGCATTACTCACACCTGAGCCTTCCCCTGTATATTGATCGGGAATTCCTTCAAGAACACCGTGCTGAATCCCAGTAAAGCATAGCCCCATGCCAATCCCAGCGCCAATCATACCGGGAGCTAAATAACCGAACGAAAAGATCGGTCCCAGCTGATTGATGACAAAACCAAAGCTGCATAGGGCAATGGCTTGCAGCAGCAAGCCTACCATTAGAATTGAACGCACGCGGTATTTGTTCATAAACACGCCAGCTACAGGAGCTGCGATCATCGTCATCGTCGTCCATAGCATCTCGCGTACACCCGCTTCAAACGGACTGTAGCCTTGCACCTGCTGTAGAAACAAGGTCAGTACAAATATCGAGCCGAATATGCCCGCACTCATCCAAAAACCTACGAAATTCGTCACCGAAAACGAGGGATAACGGAACAGTCGCAATGTAATTAACGAATATGAGCAACGAGACTCCCAAATAAGAAAAGCGATAAGCAGAATGACCCCACCAATTGCACCGATCACAATGGATAGATGACCCCACGTTAATAGATTGCCTGTAATTAATGCATATACAATGCCAAATAAGCCTGTCGTTAGCAATAGTAAGCCGACGATATCAAAACGCTGCTTGATACCATACGATTCCGCTATCCAGAAGAAGCATAGCAGTATCGTAATGACACCAATTGGCACGTTAACGAGAAAGATCATTTCCCAGCTGAAATAATCGAGGATGATACCGCCAATAAGCGGACCAATCGTCAGCCCGAGCCCAGATATTCCAGACCATATGCCAACAGCCAGCGCCCGCTTTTCCTCTGGAAAGGCGGTGTAGATCAACGTCAGACTAATCGGCAGTATCGCTGCCGCTCCAATACCTTGAATACCTCTAGCGACAATTAAGAGAAGTATCGATTCACTGAGACCTGCAAGAAGTGAGCCTCCCGTAAATAATATCAGACCAAGTACAAATCCATTCCTTCGGCCATATCGCTCTGCAAGCAAGCTAAACGGGATCATCCCAACAGCGAACATAAGGGTATAGGCATTCATTACCCATTCCAAGTGCACCATATCCGTCTGCAGCTTAAGCTCGATTTGCGGTAATGCTACTCCAACAATCAACGTATCCAGCATAGCCATGAATAATCCTAAACATGAAATTGCCATGATCTTGCCATTACGCCACTTATTCATACAGCCTCCTAGATCAATGCATAGAGTTGCACGTTTTTTCTTGCTATTCACCTACAATACATAGGTAGGTCTCATGTCATCAATTCTTAACAATGATATCTGCCGTCATCCTGCCTGACTTCATTACACCGTACACACCATGCACATTACGGGTCCAATGACCAGCAAGATACAGACCCGAAACCGGTGTTCTTGGTCCCATATTCGAGCCCCAGCGTTGGCTATTTTCTTTGCGCCAGCCGTAGATCGAGCCAGCTTGATTTAATGTATAGCGTTCAATTGTACGAGGTGTTGCTAGCTCGAAGAAATGGATTCGCTCCTTAAAGCCAGGGATTATGGAATCGATAAGCGCAATAAACTGCTCCTCAATATAGCCTTTTCCATATTGTTCACGTATCCGCTCCATATGCTTTGCTTCACAGAGCGCCATGACCGAAACAATTCCGTAGCCATCAGGAGCTAGCTGTGCATCGGTATGCGTCGGACTGCATATCGATAGCCAAGGAAACTGGTCGCTTTTCAATGGATCATACAATCGCAAGGAATCATTCATGCTGTCATTCGGAAACCAAAACAGCTCATGCGGCAGCTGCTCCAGCCAATAATCCTTATGCATGGCGGCATACAATACAACACTGGAGTAGGATGGCTTAAGACTATTTATTCTCCGTTGATAAGCATCCGGCAAATACGATTGATCTAGCAAATGAGTAAACGTCTGCTTCATATCTGCATTCGAAATTACAAGTGGAGCGTAATGCTCATTACCTCGATGATCAACGACGCCTGTAACTCGTTCCTGCTCCATCATAATACGCTCTACTCGGCGCCGAATTTGCACCTTGCCACCACGTGCTTCTATCGCTTGCTTCAATGTATCAGCGATTTTCTGAGAGCTTCCCTTAATATAGAACGCGCCCCCATGATAAGAAGCCATCGTGCTCATCATATATGTTGTAGATAGTCCTGCCGGTGATATGCCCGCATATGGACATAGTGAGCTTAACAAGAACGCTGTACGTGGATTACGGAAGCGATCGGCTAAGTAATCCGCGAACGATTGACGGTTAATATCTAGCAATCGTTCATTGAGCTCTTGATCAGCACCGTAAGAGCCATCGTTCAGCATATAACCTCCGAGCAGCTTAATTTCTGAAATAGCAGCTGAAACAGCTTCTTGGTCCTCAGGGAACCAGCTGCCTAGACGTTCAGCCATCTGATCTAAATTAGCCGGGATATCATAGCGCTGATCTTCGATTTGTACCGTGAACATGGGATCAACAGGAATGAAGGAAATGTGCTGCTCCACACCAAGCCGCTGAAATATTCGCTGCAGCTCACCTCCAGGCTCGCAGCCACCGATCAAATGTACAGCCGCATCGAAGATAAAGCCCTTTCTGCGAAAGGAGCTGGCACAACCACCTACAATATAATGTTGCTCCAGCACTAACACTTTTTTACCCGCTTCAGCGAGTATTGCTGCTGTCGTCAAGCCCCCTAGACCTGAGCCAACGACAATCGCATCATAGGTTGTCATACTAAACTCCCTTCCATTGAAACACCGTGCCTGCAAAAAGCCACTTACTTGTTTCGATCGCTAAAAACATCACATGATCTCCTTGCTTTACCTTGCCTGTACGCACAGCATGCTCGAATGCAAGCAGAACAGCAGGAGAACCGGTATTGCCTACATATTTGAGATTGTCATATACACGATTTTCAATCTCCAGCCATTCCTCGCTTAGCTTACCTGAGCGTTGCAGGTCATCACGCAAATATCCTGTATTGCCTTCAGGAATGATACAGTCTTGAATATCCTTAGCTGTTAAACCCGCTTTGCTTAAGGTTTCATGGAAGCCTTCATGCAGAATATCCGCTGTATATTTGGCAGAGCCTGTAAAGTCCACCTTTAATGAAAACAGTCCTTTATCTAAAGCTTCATGCGTAATTGGAATAGCTGTACCGCCAACTGGTACGGTCATGCCTGCCTTCTTGCCGCCACCTACACACGCAAAAGCACTTTGGCCAATAAGCTGTCCGTTAGCCTGCTCGCTTGCTTGCAGCACCATCGCTGCCGAACCATCGCCGAATGAATAGATGCACAGCTTGTCGCGTAAGCGCAAATCATCCTTATCCTTATCCCCGTACATCTGATAGAGTAGCGGTGAGATTACCTCTGTCCCGATAACAATCGCTGTGCGATATTGCCCGGTGCTAAGATATAGTTTGGCAACATCTAGCGCTTGAACTGCCCCACAGCAGCCAGAACGAACCTCAATCGTTGCGGCGCGTCTAAGTCCTAAGTTATCCTGCACCTGCGTTACTGTAGCTGGCAACGGATAGTCTGGGCTGCAGGTCGACATAACGATAAGATCAACATCCTCTGCCGCTACTCCTGCCTTCTCCAAAGCAAGCTTCGCTGCTTTTGTAGAAATATCACTATTCTTTTCTGACGGCTTCCCCGTCTCTGGATCAATACTCCAGTATCGATCCTGCACATCAACCTGCGCCATTAGCTCCTCATCCAGCTCCCCGATTAAACCCGCTAATCGATCATTGGATATTGGTTCACCGGGCACATAAGAAGCAACGCTTAATATATTGACGAAGCTCATTCATCATTCCCACCTTTATTCATATTTGCTTAGCAAAATACTTGTATATGATCCTGTTAAGGAGGCGCCATTCACAAGAATATGGTTAAGAGAGACATCCTCTGCTAATGAAACTGCACTGCCGTGTACTTGTGGCAGATAGCCCTGCTGCATGCTTAATAGAGCAGTCAATAGCTGAAATCCACTAGCCGCTCCCTGCACCTCTCCTATGACATGCTTGCAGGTCGCAAGCATTGGCGTATCCGCGAATACATGTTCAATCGCTTCACGCTCTGCTGGCTCAGCAGCATCTATCGCTGGCTGCGCGATAAATATCGCATCAGGCACGATATCCTCACTCTCAACTTCACCTTCACTGCAATCGCCCTGCAACGCCTGCAGCATCGCTCGCTCCAAACCGCTACGGGTTGCTAGCTCAGCAACAGCTGTGCGATTCGATTGCGTCAGCGCTCCGGCTTCCTCTCGGCCTGTTGAATTCAAACCAGCTTGATAGTCTGACCCCTTGCGGAAGCTTGAATCTGCAGCATTCACCTGCGAAGCTTCGAAGGTACGTCCGTAGCCAGAAACCTCAGCATAAATCGTTGCATTCCGTGCCAATGCATGGCTAAGCGATTCTACTACAACGGCTACCGCCCCTTCTCCAAGCACAAAGCCGTGCTGATCGACTGGGGGAGCAACCGCCCCTTCAGCTTCATAAGGAAGTAGCAACCCTGAATCTTTATAGCCACTAATGACATACGGAGTCAGCACATCGGCGGCGATCGCCACAATTGCCTCGGCATCTTTGTTTTGAATATGCTGGTAAGCCATACATAGCGCTGACGAGAACGACGCATGACCATCAACGACAGTCGAAGAAACGCCTCTCGCTCCTGTATGCATCGCTACCTGACCGGCAGCTTGATTAAACACGGTATTAGGGAAATGCGCTGGATTGGCAGCTGGTGCTCCTTCACTCAGCACTGGGAAATAAAACTGCTCCAAGCTTTCCATCGTTCCGTTAGCTGTACCAAATATGACGCCAACCTGATTGCAATTATGCTCCGTCACCTCAAGCTCACTATCCTTCAATGCATCCATAGCAACAGAAACGGTTAGCTTGCCAAGCGTATCCATTCTTCTTGATTCTTTTCGTGAGATATACTGTGTCGAATCATAGTCGGTCAGCTTGCTTACAACGGTACGATTGTGATTAGCGTCGAGCGCCTCTGTCCAAAGGCTGTTAGCTGCATTGCTATCGTTAACTGCGATCGCATCCCAGAGGGAGGAGATCTTCGTGCCAGCGGCGCTAATTTGTGCAATGCCTGTTATAACAACACGCTCACGCTGTAACGATGCTGCCGTTGTGTCAGTAGAGTCGGCTTCGACTTCTTGCTTGCTACTAGCAGACGGTTCATAAGCTTGAAATACAACGCAGCAATTGTTGCCTCCAAAAGCAAAGTTGTTGGATATGGCGTAGGTGAGATTTTGCTGAACAGCTGCATTAGGGGTATAATCCAAATCACACTCGGGATCTGGCTTGGTGTAGTTTGCTGTTGGAGGGATATGTTGATGATGCAAGGCCAGCACAGTAACAATTCCTTCTACTGCTCCCGCTGCACCTAGCAAATGTCCGATCATTGACTTCGTACTGCTAACCTTAGTGCGATTTGCTGCATCTTCGCCGAGCGCCCGCTTAATCGCCATCGTTTCGGCACTATCGTTTTTAGGGGTTCCTGTTCCATGCCCATTAATATAGTCCACTGCATCAGGCTGGACACCACTTTTGTTAAGCGCCATGGCAATTGCACGCGCTGCACCTTCGCCTTCAGGATGCGGAGCTGTTGGATGATAGCCATCCGCAGAAAGACCGAATTCTAGCACCTCGGCATAAATTCGTGCTCCCCTTGCTGCCGCATGCTGCTCACTTTCTAGCACCAATATGCCCGCTCCTTCTCCTAGCGAAAGTCCATCACGATCCCCAGAGTACGGCTTGCACGGCTCACTGGACAGTGATTGCAGTGAATGAAAGCCAGATACTGCAACAATCGAGAGCGCATCCGCTCCCCCAGCTAGCACAACAGATGCTTTACCGCTGCGAATAAGATCAGCAGCATGGCCTATCGCATTACCACCTGCTGCACAAGCGGTTGATATCGTGACAACAGGACCGTGGATTCCAACATAGGAGCCCACCGTTTCGGCAATTCCATTAAATCGAACCTGCCGCCATAGGCCGGCTTCTCCCTCTCCCTGTTCGCCTGCTTGCTTTTGCTCAATCCACCGCTCCCAGCTTTTGAATCCTCCAAGGCAGGTGCCTATCACACAGCCGGAATCCTCCGGCAGCTGCTGTAATCCTGCAGTCTGAAGCGCCTCTTCCGCTGCTCGCAATGCAAATGATATCGCCCGATCATTCGTCTTAAATGCCTGTGCAGCCTGAAGCTCTTCAAGCGGCTGCTTGACCTCGCCGGCAATGCTTGCCATATAGCCGTCCATTACAATCGACTCCACCTGGTGTATGCCATGAGTACCTTGAAGAACAGCATGCCATAGCTCTTCTGCACTCTTGCCAAGCGCTGTAATTGCACCGATCCCTGTTACAACTACCTTTTGCTTTTGATTACTCACCGCTACTCCTCCCAATTAAGCCAACGCCTTAAATATAAGCGCGGTATTTTCTCCATTCAGTCCCCTTGCAAGCGACATAACTGCATTCACCGAAGTATCCCTAGGCTGCTCAACGATAAAATCAACCTTCCATGCCGGATTAGCACTCGATAAATGAAGGGTATGAGGCAGCTTCCCAGATTGGATGGCCATTAACGAGGCATACGCATTGAACGCCCCTGCATTTGAAAATTGATGACCAACTGTCGGTTTAATTGAGCTTATGGCGGTCGTCCCAGCAGCAAAAATCGAAGCGATTGCTCGCGCTTCTGATTCGTCGCCAGTTTTTGTGGCGCTGCCGTGTGCACATACGTAGTTAATCTCATCCGCTGAGAGATTGCTATGAGAGAGCGCCTTTTTCATCGCGGTTTGCAGTCCGATTCCTTCCTCCGATGGCTTAACGATATTGTCGCAATCCATACCATTGCCATAACCAACAATCTCTCCATATATCTTTGCTCCGCGTGCTAATGCATGCTCAAGCTCCTCAACAACCAGCATCGTAGAGCCTTCACCTAGCAATGCACCTTTGCGCTGTTTATCGAACGGTCGATAATAACGTTGTCCTTCTCCATCCTCCCTGTTGAGCACACCCATTCCATCCACCTTTAAGTAATTCCACCACGTTAACGGATCGGCGAAGCCTCCAGCTAGCGCAGCATCTGCCTCGCCCATAGCGACAGCCCGTGCTGCGTTACCAATTGCCACAGCACTTACATTGGCAGTTCCCATGTAGTAGCAGTTAGCCCCTCTCAGATCCAGCTCCTCCGATATGTAAAACATCGAGGAGGCCGGCAAGCCTTTAACAAAAAATAGCGGATGGACATTATCCTTAATCTTCATAACGAAGTCACTAATACTTTGAACACTCGGTTCAGCAATTGCTTCAACCATATCATTTGGCGGTGTATCGACTTCCTTACTGCCGCCAACATATAGACCAAAGCGTTGTCCCGCTATAGACCCCTTTGCCAGCCCAGCATCCTCCATCGCCAGCATTGAGGCTGCATAACACATCGAGTCACCGCGAGACATCATGCGCAGCTTCTTTACTGATTTGATATATGTCTTAGGATCATAGGAGTCAATCGGATAGCCATATTGCGTATTGAACTTCTCTGCGCGAAGATGTGACAGCTTCTGCACTGCACTGTCACCACGCAATATACTTTGCCAAACCTCCCCATGATCACTTCCTAATGGAGAAATCAATCCTAGTCCTGTAACAACGACACGTCTCATAGTTTAACCACCTGCTTTACCCCTCTTTGCTGCCAATAAGCTCTCATCTGCTGCTGCTGAATGTCAGCTGTCGCCTTGACGGCAGCAAAGCTCATTCGCCCAACGGTTACGACCGTTTTTCCCGCTACTTGAATGTTGCCCTTAAAATATATTAGCTCCGCTTCCGTACCTGCTTTCTTAGCCAGCTCCACCTTAACTGTCATGCAATCACCCGGCTTGACGTAGGAACGCCACTTCACATTGCCAAGCTCCGTCATGTAATAAGTTGTTGCATAATCATCCTGACTGGCTAGCACCCCTTCAGCTAAGCGCTGCATAGCCATAATCGACAGCATCCCAGGCCATACCGGCTTAAGCGGAAAATGTGTATCAAAAATAATATTGCTCATCGTAATGTTCTGATAAGCCTCTGCCCTCTCACCTGGTAGCCATTCCACTACTCGATCTATTACGTTAATTGACATCATTACGCTCTCCCTCGAATGATTTAACCGCCAAGCAAACATTCGTCCCGCCAAATGCAAATGCATTAACTAAAGCTGTCTCAACCTTAGCTTGTCGTGCAGCATTAGGCACACAATCCAGCGTCAGCTTATGATCTGGTGTCTCGTAATTAATCGTCGGAGGCAGCATGCCATCACGCATCGCCAATACTGAGCTAATAAAATTAATACCGCCTGATGCATTCGTCAGATGTCCGATCATCGATTTAACGGAGCTTACAGCCACTTGATCAGCAGCCTCGCCTAATGCAGCACGAATTGCCATTGTTTCACTGTAATCGTTGTACGGTGTGCTTGTGCCGTGAACCGATATGTAATCCACTTCATCTGGCGCTACCCCCGCTTCAGCCATCGCTTGCCGAATCACCGTTATACACTCTCCGCCATCCGGTGGGGAATCAGTAATACGATAAGCATTCATTGTGCTCGAAAAACCAGCCAACTCGGCATAAATATGTGCGTTTCTTGCTAAAGCATGCTCTAGCTCCTCCAACACAATCATCGTCGCTCCTTCACCAATAACAAAGCCGTCTCGCTCTCTATCAAATGGACGGGATGCCTGTTCAGGAGCATCATTACGCGTCGATAAAGCACCGAGCAAGCTGAAGCCAAGCACGTCTATGTAATTAATCATCGAGTCGTATCCGCCAGCGATCATGACGGAAGCCTCTCCCGCTTGGATCGCACGAAAAGCGGTGCCAATCGAATGTGCGCTCGATGCACATGCCGTATTGATCGTATACATCGGTCCAGCAGCACGAAGCCATTGCGCCATTAATGTCGCTCCTGTCACACTACTACGCTTTAATATATCTAGCGGACCGAAGAAGCCTTCTGCTGTCGCCTCATCATTCTTAAAGTAAGTAATAAACGTCTCTTGAAACTGCTGCAGATCTGGATAAATTAGCCCGCAGCCCATAGCAATGCCGATGTCCGGATTCGGCGCATCCCCCGCTGCAAGCCCAGCATCCTGGGTCGCTTCCAAAAAAGCATTCAGCCCAAAGCCAGATGAACGCGAAAGCAGCTTGGTCAGCTTAACGGGCAAGGAAGGGTGCAATTCAAAGGCTTTAACCTCAGCAGCAATTCTCGAATCCATGCTAGAGGCATCAAACAATGTAATGGTGTCGGTTCCCGATTTCCCGGCTAGCATATTGCGCCAAGTCTGCTCAGTATTGAGACCTAATGGTGTTACACAGCCTAATCCTGTAACAACAACTCTTTTTTTCATTGAACCTCCCCCGATGACAGCTCATAAAACGTACGCTTCGTACGCTCGACATCCTCTAGTTCATCCGTAGCTACTAGAGAACACATCATATAGTTCATCTTCATCACAACTTCATCATTTACAATCCCATGACCAGAAAAAACCGCCGCATTTTCATGCAGCGAATCTACTTGCCCGTATAAGACGAGCTCATCCCCAGGAACGACACGCTTATGGAAGGTAATAGATTCTGCTGACAGCAGCACTGCTCGCTGCTTAAAATCTGTCGTCAGCATAATTAACCAAGCTCCTGCCTGACATAGCGCCTCAGCCATTAACGGCTCCGGAAAATAATGCTCATCTGTTACCTCATCCTTCATGTAGCAATCCTGATAGCTCAACAATTTACTTGCTGTAATCGACTCACCTGCATTCCATTCCTTTATCCGGTCAACCATATAAAATCTCATATAACACCTTACTTTCGTTCTTGATCAAGCAGCAAAACGACGTGAGCAATCGCATAATCCTCGGAATGGCTAAGCGACACATCCATCGAAACTACTCCTAGCCTGTTGGCGAATTCAAGCGCATTTCCTTGCAGCTCTAAGCTTGGCTTGCCAGATAAAGCATCGTTTTTTATCCCGATTTCACTGAGCTCCACACCTTTACCCATGCCAATCCCTAACGCTTTAAGGAAAGCTTCCTTCGCGGCAAATCTAGCCGCTAAATACTCCGCCTTTCTGCGTTTGCCTTCAGCATAGGCCAGCTCCCGTAATGTAAAAATACTATCCAGTCGTAGCTGATTGGATAGTATTTTTTTCTCCATTTTGGCGACGCTTTGCAGGTCTACTCCAGTACGGATATCTAGTTTAGTTGTTAACAGATGCCATTTCTCCTTTTCTTGTCTCAACAAGGCTGACAAGATTGTCGACCGTAAACAGCGTAAGCACTCTTTCCGCTTCAAACTTGCCACGCAAGCTATCCACATCAATTTGCGGCAAGCTTTTTTTAAGCTGCGTTAAGCCAACATCAGAGATATAACCTTCCTCAGTGCCGAACTCCTCATCTGGAATTCCGCCTGTAATCATTAGCGTAATGTCGTTAATCGTTACCTTGAAGCCTAATTTACGCTCAATGCGAAATAGTACATCTAGCAGGTCTAAAGATTCTGCACCCAAATCTCCAAGTAACGTCGCTTCACCTACAACTTCATCCTCATCTACACCAATTGCATCCACCAATGCTTGCTGAACAACCTCAAAAATTTCATTGCGTTCCATATTTCATTCCTCCAATTTTATAATGGTCTACCAATTCCAACGGTGCATAGTGCACCACCATCGACAGCCAGCGTACTTCCCGTAATATGACTTGCAGCATCGGATGCTAAAAACAACACCGCTTGCGCTACCTCCTCTGGTTTACCAAACCGCTTTTGCGGAATTTGAGGGAGATAACGCTTTTCTTCCTTCAGTAAGCCTTCCACCATTTCTGTCTCAGAGAAGCCGGGCAATACAGCACAAACTCTAATATTGAAGCGTGCGAGCTCAACAGCCGCAGTACGGGTAAATGCGTTGATCGCCGCTTTGGAGCAAGCATAGTTGGACTGCCCAACCCAACCGCCCTCGCTCATCGCTGAGGATACATTGACGATTACCCCGCTCCGCTGAAGCATCATCGGCTCCAGTGCAGCCTTCGAGCAATTGAAGACACCACCGAAATTAACATTCATTACCTTCTGCCAATCCTCAGGCTCCATCTGGAATACTAAGCGATCATAAGCGATTCCCGCATTGTTAACGACAATATCGAGCTTTCCATATGTATCTAATATAAATGCAATCATTTCCTTAACCTGCTGCATGTTGCTTACATCAGCTTGATAGATAGATGCTGTACCTCCTTGCGCTTGAACGAGTTCACAAACCTCCTCTGCTTGAGCTGCATTGTGGTTATAGTTAATCACTACCGTAGCACCACGACTTGCAGCTGCTAAGCTAATTGCTCGACCAATTCCGCGAGATCCCCCCGTAACTAGCATTACTTTATCTGTTAAATCCACTGCCCTTCACCTCCCTTCCCAATAAAACTACATTGCTATATGTAAGTTGATCTTATGAACTAGATAATGTTATAGACACGCTGGTGCTTCTGTACACTTCTGTCGATTTATGTTGAGATTACCTTCGACTTATTAAGCCATGACTCGAGCTTTTTGTAGCTATCGATATTAACAGCCTGCACCGAGTGATCTAAGTGCTTTACAAGTCCGCTTAATACACGCCCTGGTCCTACTTCTACAAATTGGACATCATCCATTGCTTCGACTACTTTGGCGACAACCTGCTGCCACTTTACTGGTGCGGTCGCTTGCTCCACTAGTAACTGAGCTACTCTATCCCCATCTGTCTCAAAATCTTCGCTGACGCTGCTAATTAGTGGTGCTTGCAGTGATTGTATAGATATCTGTTCAATTTTGCTTCTTAGCGCCGGAACAATTCCCGCAATAAGCGGACTATGAAACGCTCCGCTAACTGGGAGCTTAACAACTCGCTCTGCGCCTGCCGCTTCAGACGCAGCCATCGCCTCCTGTACTAGCTGCTCTTCACCGGAAATTACTAGTTGTGAAGGGCCATTATAGTTAGCAATCATAATGACACCCCGCTGTCGTAGCGATGCACAGATATGCTCCAGCTTCTCTACATCCAGCCCCATAATCGCCGCCATACTGCCAGCATTGGTTTGCTGAGCATGCTGCATAAGCCTTCCTCGTTCTGCTACGATTTGCAGTCCATCTAGAAAGCTGAAGCCTTTGGCTGCGGCAACAGCGGAAAACTCTCCTAAGCTATGACCGATCACCGCTGAGCTGCTTACTCCGTTATCCTCCAGTAGAGCATGTAATGCCATCGACACTGTATAAATAGCTGGCTGTGCATACTGAGTCTGCTTCAGCTGCTGCTCATCTCCAGCAAAACAAAGCTCACTTAGCTTGTAGCCCAGCACTTCATCTGCAGCATCAAAGTAATTTTGTCGAATCGTAGGGAAATTTTCATAAAGATCCTTTCCCATTCCAAGTCGCTGCGATCCCTGCCCCGGAAACATAAAACATATCCGCATGACTGAACAGCCTCCATATCGCAATTCCATAAATTTGTATTTATGTGATACATACCTAATCATATACAGTTTTTTCATCCAAGTTAATAGCGTTAAACCTCTAATCATCTAGTAGTGAAACACTATTTTTTCATTGGATTTCACGTAAAACTACTATTTACCAAACGGACGACAGCTTGTATTGTGGGTATGTCGCAGTTGAGATGGGAGTAGGAAAAGCCAGTAAAAATACTTTGTAAAAAGGAGTTGATATTTGTGGACTTAAGTCATGCCTTGAGGCAACAGCTACTAGAAAGCTTTTCCCAGATTCCGTATGAACAATGGAACGAGCGATTCCAACAATTCAGCAGGCAGCATAGCGAGCTGCAAAAGTATCGCAATTGCTCTAGCTACGAACTGCTAATTGATCTGATGGAATATAGCTTTGCACTGATCGTTACTAATATTGAGCCGATAGTCTCAGACCAAGACTGGACTGCTGTTCAAAAGCTACAATCGTTGACCAAGGCATTTATTGATTTTGCAATAAGCAATCCTCACGCCTATCGCATTGCCTTTCTTATTAGACCAGCAAGCAACGAGCACGAGCATCTTCCAGTAGAATCTGCAATTCGTTTCCGTGTACTCATAAGAAAGGTTTTTCGAGCATTATCATCGCAGCATTCGCTTAATGAGCCTTTAGAACTACAAGTGCAGAGCCTGATGTGTGTACTTAACGGCATTGTCGTATCCTCGTTATTTCTACAGCGCATGGACCTCATTGAACTAGAAAGCTTAAGCAGCTATATTATCTCTCATTATTTACGCGGAATTTTGCAAGAAAATTAGAATCAAAACTAAAATTAGGCTAAATGTATCAATGTGAAAGTGTTGACAAAATTTGGTGTTGTTGCTATAGTGATCTCGGAAACTAAAAATTAAATTTCAGTTTCCGCTGATCCTACCAGCAATACATTTAAGGAGCGAGCATTTTGGACGTAATCAATCAAGAAACGGTGCAACTTAAAGATAAAATAATGAAAAAGTATTTTCAGCTTGGTATGGAACAAGGATTCAGTAAAGTATTACTGGATCAAGTAGCATCAGAGCTCTCGATCAGCAAGAAAACCATTTACAAATTTTTCACCAGTAAAGAAGAGATCATATCCGCGTGTATCGATGATGTCTTCACTACGATTGACGCTGAGGTCCTCCCAATTATCATTGATTACTCAATTGGCATTATCGAGAAGATTACTCGATTACCAGAAATCGTAGCGAAGCATCTAACTTTTTTTACTCGTGGACAGGTGGTAGAGATTCAACGAACATTCCCTCATCTGTGGAGCAAAGTATTAGAACAGCGAAAAATAAGGATTGAACGCTACGAAGAGTTGTTTCGTGCTGGCAAGGATAGAGGGCTTCTGATTGATGTAGATCCTAAGCTGATCGTTCACTTCTTTCTAGTTACGATGGAAGCCTTCACTCAGGAAAGCTTTATGGATGAACATAATCTGTCGTACTCCGAGTCTCTACAAATGGTAAGTAAAATTCTATTAGAAGGAATATTAAGTAAACGCAATGATTGAAAGGAGACCGTTTATGAAAAATAAAAATGTACTCATTGTTGGTGCTTCAAGCGGTGTTGGGCGAGCTGTATCGTTGCAGTTCGCTAAGCAAGGGGCCAACGTCATCATCTCCTCACGATCGAGTAATGCGCTTGAAGCGTTAAAGCGGCAAATCGAAGGAAGCGGAGGCTCATGCCATGTGCATCCTTGCGACATTACTTCAGAGGAATCGGTGCAGCAGCTCGTTGCAGCGACGATTGAACAATTTGGTCATATTGATATCGCGATTTTGGGTTCAGCGGTGCAATATATCGATCGTGTCGATCAGCTTAAGCTAGATGAAGTTGACGCGATGTTCCAAACCAATGTCGTCGGTATTATTCGTTGCTCCCGTTACTTGCTTCCTCATATGCTTAAACGTAACTCCGGGCAGATCGTACTAATTTCATCAATAATGGCTGAGGCTTCGTTCCCACATATGGTTTCTTATGGTGCAACAAAAGCAGCGATTTCCAATTTCGCTCGAGGTTTACAAAGAGAGGTTGCCCCGCAAGGAGTTGTTGTCACGCTTCTTTCACCAGGTCATATGAATACGAATCTTAGCTCACATCTTCAGGATCGGATTCCACACTGGTATGGAAAATCAGGCTCGCTAGACATTAACCTAGTGGCAGAAGAAATGGTAGCAGCAATAAAAGATAAGCGCACTGAGGTTGTCATTGGCCGTCAAAATAAAATGCTTGGTCGAATGATAAGATTCTTACCTCCTGTGGCGAACAATATTATCCGAAAGATTACAACCTAATCTTTAATATTCGGAAGGAGAAAATTTGATGGATTTGGAAACAGATATTATTATTGTTGGCGGTGCTGTTGCAGGAGCTGCACTGGCATGCGCTTTAGCTAAATATAATTTTAAGGTTCTTGTCATTGATCGTCGTAAGGACCCTGGCAGTATGAATCGAGGGGATGGCTTGCAGCCAAGAACGTTAGAGATTCTTGAGCAATGGGGCGTGCTTCAGTCGTTTCAACAGCTACCTCATATAAAATCCTATGGTATCGAGCTTCACCACGGACTGTTCAAGCAGCTTATGAAAATTGACCTTAAACCGCTCACATCAACGAAATTTAATTACATTATGAACATTCCGCATCGTGAGATTGAACAAGGCTTGCTTGACTGGGCGAACAACCACGAGCATATTCAAATATTGCGCGGAAGCGTCGTAGAGCAGATGATCTACAATGATCAAGGCCATGTATCTGGTGTCGTTATTAAAACAGGTAAGGAGCTAACGACCTGCCATGCTAAAATTGTCGTTGCAGCAGATGGTGGTCAATCGTCCATTCGTAAGGAGCTTGGCATTCAAGCAGATCGCATGACCTATAATCATGAGCTGGTCGTGCTTCACATGCCTCGCCCCGCTTCGATTCAAGGCGATCTACGAACGCAGGTACATCTGCATCGAGACGGTGCTGTTGTATTAATCCCTCTACCAGATCAGCAAATGAGAATTACCGTCGTTGTTCCATCTGGAAAAGCCGCAGAGTGGCGTAAATTCACCGATACCGAGCTGCTGCAGCAACTAGCAAGGCGTGTGCCGATGTTAAAAGAAATTAGCACCTTCCATCGTGAGGGCGAGCATGTTTACAAAATGGTACGTATGCATGCTGATCAATATTATATGAAGCAAGCTGTCCTAATCGGTGATGCCGCACACCTCACTCATGCATCATCCGGACAAGGAATGAATATGGCGATACAAGACGCAGACGTGTTAAGTAAGCTGCTTGCCAAAAGCTTGCACGGTCAGCTTGCCCTTGACGAGGCGCTGGCATTATACGAAAAAGTGCGTAAGCCGATAAATGAGGATATCATCTCAAGATCAAACTTTATGTCTTCTGTCGTATTTACACCTAACATACTAGCACATGCCGGAAAAATGTTTGGTATGTTCACAACGAGATTCCTACCTGGTCTTCGACACAAAATAAGCAGTAAAATCGCACTTGGCATTGCAGGTGTAAATCAAGAGGAAACCATTCGGTTGCAATTATCTTCAGTTATAGAGCATATGTGATAGGATTGGAGAGAAAACCAAAATGGATAATGTAAGTATCAATATATTAATTGGCGTTCCGAAAAACTTTCTGTGGAAAATCGGCATTGAAAAGGCGATTAGCAGTATGCCTCGATATTCTATAGTTGGTGAATATGCAAGTGGTGAGGAGATTATTGCAGCATGCAAGGAGGCAACTATTTCATTACTGATCCTTGATCAGCAATTGAACGATATGAAGGCTATCGAGCTGCATAAACGCATGCTGTCACAAAAGATTAATATCCCTATATTACTAATCGGCGACAACAAAACCGGTGACACCGAAATTAGTGAGCTGTTCCAGGTCGGCATTAAGGGCTATATTCTTAATAACTGCACGGAGGAGCAGCTAATGGATGCGATCACCCATGTAAGCAGAAACAGAGAATGGTGCGCTCCAACATGTAACCCTAGACTTTTCATTTCAAAAAAGCTGTCCAATAAATTCGATCAAACAAGAAGGAAAATCACGCATCGCGAGCATGAAATACTAAACCTTATGATGAAGGGTCACAACAATAGTGAGATTTCGGATTTACTATGTCTAAGCATCAATACTGTACAAAATCATATCTGTAATATTTACTCTAAATTCGGTGTTCAGGAACGATTAAAAGCCGTTAATTACGCGCTTAAGGAAGGATTAATTGAAATTTAGCTCAATAAATAAAAAAACCACCAGCACCAGCTGATGGTTGGATATTCATATAAATGGTGCGCGTGGAGGGACTTGAACCCCCACGGTCGCCCGCTAGATCCTAAGTCTAGTGCGTCTGCCAATTCCGCCACACGCGCACATCACATAATCATTATGCCATTGTTCACATTAAGTTAACTGGTGCGCGTGGAGGGACTTGAACCCCCACGGTCGCCCGCTAGATCCTAAGTCTAGTGCGTCTGCCAATTCCGCCACACGCGCACATTGCATAATCATTATGACACTGTTCTCAATAAGTTAACTGGTGCGCGTGGAGGGACTTGAACCCCCACGGTCGCCCGCTAGATCCTAAGTCTAGTGCGTCTGCCAATTCCGCCACACGCGCACGCCAAAAAATTGAGTACCTTTATAGAATACACAATTATAAATTACATGTCAACATTTTTTTGAAATAATCTCCGTAAATTTTAACTGGTTAATTTCACCGTATAATCACTCCCTCATTAACCGAAAAAAAAGCTTTGTTTGCCCAGAGAATTCTGAACAAACAAAGCTTTATCTTTTTCATTGGCTTATAGCAGCTTATTTCTTAGCTACATATTTACGAATATCAAATGCTACGGCAACTACGATAATTAAACCTTTAATAATAAGCTGCCAGTTAGGGTTAACGCCGATATACGTCAAACCATAGTTGATTACTGTAAAGATCAATACGCCGGCAACGATCCCTTTTACACGACCGACACCACCAGTTGTTGATACACCACCAACTACACAGGCTGCAATCGCATCAAGTTCGTACATATTACCATAGTTATTAGATGCGCCGCCTGTACGAGCTGCTTCAAGTACTCCCGCTAGACCATACAATGCACCAGCGATTGCATAGATCCACATTAGATATTTCGCTACATTAATACCAGATACATGTGCCGCTTGAATGTTACCGCCAATTGCGTACATATTTTTACCAAGACGAGTTTTATTGAAAATAACCCATACGATAAATGCTACAAAAATCGCAATTAATACGATATATGGTATAGAGAAGTCGCCTGAACCAATACTGCCAGATCCGATTACTGTAAAGTCACTGCGAAGACCACCGATCGGCTGCGAGTTATTGGGCTCCATATCGAAGTAAAGGGAGTTCGCACCATAAACCGCAACCATTGTACCTAGTGTCGCAATAAATGGAGGTACATTAAATTTAGAAACGATAAACCCGTTTAATAGACCGATTAGAAAACCAACTAGAATAGCAATAACGATTGGAATAGCTACCCAAAGCTCAGGCAAGTTCGGGAAAAACTTTGCTCCGTAATTCGGCATTTGCAGCATCGATGCTGATACAACCGCTGTCAAACCTACAACCCTACCAGCGGAAAGGTCAGTCCCCGCTGTTATCAATACAAACGCTGCGCCTAATGCGATGATCAATCTAGTACTAGATTGAATTAGTATATCTTTAATCGTAATAATAGATAAGAAATTCGTGTCAATAATCGTAATACCTAAAACTAAAGCAATGAGTACAATCCAAATCACGTTTTGTGAAACTGCACCTTTTAGCTTTATCGCTGATGAATTACTGTTGCTCATGTCATGGTCCTCCTATAATCCTGCTGTTTATTGTCCAGTTTGTGCGGCAAGGCGCATTACACTTTCTTCATTCGCTTCATGACTTTCTAATATTCCTTTTAGTCTTCCTTCAGACATCACCATCACTCTGTCTGACATACCTAGTAACTCTGGCATTTCTGAAGAAATCATAATAATGCTTTTTCCTTGCTTCGCAAGCTCGATAATGATGCTGTAAATCTCATATTTGGCCCCGATATCGATCCCTCTCGTAGGCTCATCGAGCAGCAGCACATCTGGATTCGTTAACAGCCAACGCGCCAATAGCACCTTTTGCTGATTACCGCCTGATAGGTTACGGATAAGCTGATCAACCGTAGGTGTTTTTGTTTTGAACTTAACGACACCCTTCTCAGCTTCTTCTCTAATTTTTTTATCGCTGAGGAAACCAAACTTATTCTCATATAGCCCTAGATTAGCAATCGCAGTATTGTCCTTCACCGATAACACTGGGAAGATCCCCGTTACGCGTCGCTCTTCAGTTAGTAGGGCAATATGATGTTTAATCGCATCACGTGGAGATTTGATTTTTAATTCTTGTCCGTCCTTGTAAATGCTTCCGGATGCCACAGAGCGTAATCCAAAGATCGCTTCAACTAGCTCCGTACGCTGTGCACCAACCAAACCGCCAATCCCTAGAATTTCACCCTTACGAAGTTCAAAGGAAACATCCTTGAAGGAAGCTGGGTTCGTAGACGTTAGCTTTTCGACCTTAAGCATCGTTTCTCCCGGTTTATTCGTCCGTTCAGGGAAACGGTCAGATAGATCGCGACCAACCATGCGTGTAATAATATCGTCGATCGTAATACTTTTTGATTCCCAAGTTCCGATATATTTACCATCACGCATAATCGTTACTTCATCAGATATGCGTAAAATTTCTTCCATCTTGTGAGAAATATATATAATCGATACACCGCGGTCTCTTAACTGATTAATAATTCTGAACAGGTGCTCGACTTCTTTTCCTGTTAATGAGGATGTTGGCTCATCCATGACGATAACTTTTGAGTTAAAGGATACTGCCTTAGCAATTTCCAGTGATTGAATCTTCGAAACAGAAAGCTCTCCAACTAATTGTTTAGGATTGATGTCTTCCATATTCAAATCTTTTAATAATGCTTCCGTATCCTTCAGCATCTTTTTATGGTCTATAAAGCGGAGAGGACCTACGCCCTTTTCCGGGAATCTTCCTAGCCATATGTTTTCCATTACGTTGCGTTGTGTAACTGGATGCAGCTCTTGGTGAATCATAGATACACCAGCAGCCAATGCGTCATTAGAATTATTTATTTTTGCAAGCTCACCATCTATAAAAATTTCGCCTTGATCAGGAGAATAGATACCAAAAAGGCATTTCATTAGTGTCGATTTACCTGCTCCGTTTTCACCCATAAGAGCATGAACAGTACCAGGCTTTACCTTCAACGTTACGTTATCTAGTGCTTTTACACCTGGAAAAGTCTTTGTTATACCATTTAGCTCTAATACATAAGGATGCTGTTGTCCCATCGTATAGCCTCCTGTACTGCTGTGTCGTAGTTAGTTTTTGTTTGCTTATAGTCTTAAAGAATCCTCTGAGAAACGCTATAGTGTGTTTCTCAGAGGAATTCATCATTACTTATTGCTGAACGTCATCTTTAGTTACTTTTTGATAAGGAATCCAAACGTATTTGCCATCTGTAATTTCATAGCCAGTGTTATCTTTTGTTGGAGTTTCACCATTAGCTAGAACACGAAGCAATTCTACCGTTGCTTTACCTTGGTTTTCAGCGTCATTCAATACCGTTCCTAGCATTGTGCCATCTTTCAACGCTTGTTGTGCAGCGTCTGTCGCATCTACACCAACAACAGGCATATATTTATCATTTTGGAAGTAACCAGATGCTTTTAATGCTTCAATCGCACCTAGTGCCATATCGTCATTGTTCGCGATAACTGCTTCGATTTTATCTCCTTTAGAAGATAAGAAAGCTGCCATTTTTTCTTGACCTTTTACGCGATCCCACATTGCTGTATCTTCAGCAAGCAGTTCAACCTGTACGCCAGCTTCTTCAATTGCTAGTACAGAATACTTTGTACGAAGCTCAGCATCTTGGTGTCCTGGCTCACCTTTAATCATGACATATTGAAGAATTCCGTCCCCGTTTTTATCTGCTTCAGGGTTGTTTTTGAAATAATCTGCAACGATTTGACCTTGCATTGTTCCGGACTCTTCAGCTTTCGCTCCAACGAAATACGTTTTATCCCATTTCGCTAAGTCATCAGCTAGAGGTTCACGGTTAATAAATACAACTGGAACATCTGCTTTTTGTGCTTTATCTACGATAATACCTGCTGCAGTACGGTCAACTGGGTTTACTGCGATTGCTTTCATTTTCTTTGTAATAAACAAATCTACTTTATCATTTTGTGTAGGCTGTGAGTTTTGGCTGTCTACAATATCTACTGAAATTTTACCCGCTGAAGCTGCACTGATCGAGCTTCTAACACCACTCATAAACGTATCATCAAATTTGTAAATCGCTACGCCCGTTTTCGGTAAGCTAGAAGAGCCACCTTCACTGTTGCCATTACCACTACCACAAGCTGCTGTTACTACTGCTAGTGCACCGATTGATAAAGATACTAACCATTTTTTCATTTTGAACTTCCCCCTAAGTTGTTCTTGATGTGTTTCATATGTTTCTCATCTGTTGTGTTCTTATTATGCGGATTTTTAAAGCTTAAATGAATATAAAATAATCGTGGATTTTATTAAAATTCTACTTTTTTAATAAAATCCACGATTACGTAGTAGTTTTTTATAGATTTTTCATAGGAAATAAAAGCTTTTGATTTTGTAACCAGAACATATTTTCCTTTGTAATAATATGAGTGGTCAAAAATTCTGTAGCAGAAACCTTATCCCCCTTAGCCATAGCCTCCGCATATTGCAGCGACAAATAGCCCAGGTTAAATGAATTGTAGATAAATAATGCGTCGATTGTTTCGTCCTGAATATATTCAATAAGCGAATTACTCTGTTCGAAGGCAACCATTTTAATGTCCTTCGTTAGCTTCATTCCTTTAATGAGCGTTGCAACATCGTACGCGCTTTTGGCATCTAAAGCGATAATCCCATCTACTTTGTTTTGCTCCAGTAGCTGTTTGATTGACGATAAACAATGATTTTTATCCCTTGCGCAGCTTGCATTCGCTTTAACGTTGATCGTTGAGTAGGATGATAATTCTTCATCCGCTCCTTGGCCAATTAAATAGCCGCTGCTACCTTCCTCATGGTAACCGATAATAGCTACATTCCCCTTTTCCTCTATCAGTGGAGACAAGTACCTTGCAGCTGTCTTCCCAGCTGAGAGATGATCCACGCCAATGTACATCACATCATCGACTTCGGTTGCATAGTCAGATAGGATGACAGGAATATGCTGCTTCTGGGCTTCAGAGATAAAGCTGTCCAGCTGTTTATGCACGTAATCTCCAATAATAATGGCATCCGGCTTCGCATTAAGTATGCTCATAAGCTCATCAGAATTAGGAGGCAGCGGATGAGTAAACAAACTAACGTTTAAGTCCTCACTAGCTGCATTCATTCCTTGCATTCGTAAGCTTTTATAATCACTCTTATTGACATCTTCAATAAGGTGAATAGCCAATGCTTTTTCTTCCTTTTGAAAAAGACTCAACTCAAATAACGTTCTACTAATCAGGAAGCATGCAATGCCAAGCAACACTACATATAGAATCGTAATGCGACGGTTGATAAATGAACGTGTTTTTAGTTTCATGTCACTTATTCCCTTCCTGATTGGTTAGAGCGCGTTTCGGATTTTCGATTACCGGTATTGGAATGGTGACCCTCGTCCCTTCCTCTATTTCACTTTCAAATTGAAGGTTATACTGATCTCCATAATAGAGATGGATTCGATTCTGAACGTTATATACCCCAACACCGGTTCCAGTTTTACTTTCATAAAGACCAGAACGAATCTGCTGCAGGCGCTCCTCACTCATACCAAGTCCATTATCCTCTACTGTAAATACAACCTGTCCATCTATAAGCTTAGCGGTTATGCGAATCAATCCTTTATCTACTGCCAGCTCAAAGCCATGCTTAATCGCATTTTCTACAATAGGCTGAATAATTAGCTTAAGCGTCATGAAGTTTGCTACTTCCTCATCCATTTCAATCATATAATCAAATTTATCCTTAAATCTAATATGCTGAATCAGTAAATAATTCCGCACATGCTCCAGCTCTTCTCGTATCGTAGTTTCAGCTTTTCCTTTGCCGATGCTAATACGAAATAGTCTAGACAAGGCGGCAATCGTTTTAATGACCTCATCATTCTTGTTTACGCCGACCATGCTCACTAGCATATCCAATGTGTTGTATAAAAAATGAGGATTGATTTGTGCCTGTAATGCATCTAGCTCATGCTTTCGCTTCAAATCCTGCTCTTTAACAACCTTAGCCATCAAATCAGAGATTGTGCTCATCATACTGGTAAATTGCAGCGATAGATGGCGTATTTCGCGAGGATCGTAAGGTGAGGTTTGAATTTCCACCTTTTCTCCTAAATTACTGTAACCAATGTCCTTCATTTTACGTGCTAGCCCACGTATTGGATTAGAAATCCATCTAGCAATAACACTGGAAATGACAACCACAATAAGCACGAAAGCAATCCCTAAAGAGATCATCGGCTCCTTTAATGATTTTTTACCTAAGATCGTGCTCTCAACATCAATAACACCTACCACTTTCCAGCCAACATTACTGATCGTCTGAATGCTCATAATTTTCTCCTGCTTATCGGCATCCTTATAGATATAGCTACCGTATGAGTGTCTTAGCGCTAGCTCAACATTTTCTTCAATGACTTTTGTGTACACTAGTTCAAGCCGAGGATGATAAACGACATTGCCGCCCGACTCTTCGATAATATAGAGATATCCTCTTGTACCGTTCGTTATATGCTTGACCAAGCTTTCAATTTGATTAAAGTTAACGTGTAATACAAGCACTCCTTCAATCACTTCACCCTGCTTCACTAGCTTAACTGCCTTACTAAAGGACACTACCCAAGGAAATTGCTCATAATACATATTCAACACATGTGGCTGGGAAATTTGAATATAATCCATTCTGCTCATCGCCGACTTATACCAGTCCTCGCTCAGCGGATCAGCAGTTTCCTTTAGATTAACATTGGGGAGTCCGAACACCATATTGCCTGTAGTATCAATAAGAGAGACGGAAACGATGTCCTTACGTGCAAATAGTAGATTTTCAACATCGTTCAGTAATTGCCCATTATTCAAATTCTCACTTTCCTCAAGCCTATGATTAATCATATAAAACAGCTGATTGGTGGATTCAATATAGCTTTCTAATGATTCACTTGCTTTTTTAACTAGCAGCTGTGAATCTTCAAGTATCATTTCATTCGTTTCTCTGGAAAAATGCCCATACAACACTAACGATACGACTAGCACAATTAACGCAGAAAACACCGTTAGTGTTCTTAGTAAAATCGATTGAATGCTGGAATCCATTGAAAACTTCATCATAAATGTCCTCTGCTACTCTTTGATAGTATTTCGATAATCCTTTGCTGATAAGCCAACAAATTTTTTGAAGCTTAAACTAAAATAATTGGGATCAGCATATCCGACCATGGAGGCAATTTCAAAGGACTTTAATTCAGTTGTCCTTAACAATTCCATAGCTTTTTCCATCCGTACTTGCTTCAGGTATGCGCCAAACGTCATTTTACATTCCTTTTTAAATAAGCCGCTAAAATAGCTTGTACTAATATGTAAATGATCGCATACCGTCGTAATCGACAGCTCACTGTCGTGATAGTTCTCTTTCATATATTGAATGGCTTCCTCAATAATCTGCTTGTACTTCGTTTCCCTGCCCTCTTCAATTTGCTCTCTAATTTGCTCACAAATTAGTGCAAACCATGCCTTTGTCTCCTCGATCGACTGTAATCGATTGAAATAGCTAATCCAGCCCATTTCATCATGCTCCATAGACGTATACGTTTTCATTAGCTTAATAATGGTAACGAGCATTTCGTGCATATAGTAACGTTTATTAGCAAGCGATACACCTGCTTCTAACACCTCATTGAATATGTCGGTCAACAACGCTGTTAATTCTTCCTTGGTGCCCAGCTTGAGCGTTCGCGTTAATTGCTGCGCCTTAAAATCATCAAATATAAAATTAGATGGGGCACGAAGCTCCATATCCTCGATGTAGAACACATTATTGCTTCCTAATAGGCTGCGATAATCGATCGCCAGCAAAGCGCCTTCATACGAATATTTCAGCTTATTGACATCATCAACGGGTGAACCAATCCCTATGATAACTTGCAAATTTAAAAAGCGATTAATGCTTTTTAGCACCTCAGCCATTGCTTTCTGCGTCATCTCTACGGCTGCTTGCGCATCATCTTGTGAGAAGATCGATAATAATAGCAGATGATCGGAGAATACAAAAACATGACCTAGACCGTACTTTTCCCATACCTCGGTAGTCACATTATTTAATGCAAATAATTTCAAGTCTAAATCGGTGGATTCAGCAAGAGAGGAGCTTTTTGTTTGTTTAATTAATTCGGAATGGATAACCTCGATACAAGAAATAATGTATAGACTTCCTTGCAAGCTAACGCCATACTTTTCTGCCTTCTTAAAGACATCTTCCTTATTTTGTACACGTGTAATAAGCGATGTTAAAAACTTTTCCTTTACTATGGGATAGGATAGATGATAATGCTCCTCTAATTGCTTCATATTACTATGACGTTCTCGCTCTGCTTCCAATTCAGCTAACAGTTGTTGAATTGTGCTAATTAGCTCATCTGCAGTAACTGGCTTGAGCATGTAGGCATCTACATGGATTCGCAATGCTTCCTTCGCATATTCAAATTCATCAATTCCGGATAATATAATAATTTTAGTTAACGGATACTGCTTCTTTACCCAGTTGGCAAGCTGTAATCCATCTATGTATGGCATATTAATATCGGTGATTAGAAGGTCTGGCTCGATGCTCTCTAACATTTCAATTGCCTCAGCGCCGTTAGCAGCTAATAGTGGCTCATTAAACATTTGAGAATTCCAATCGATTTTGCCTTTCATACCTTCTCTTATTTCTATCTCATCGTCTACAAATAAACATGTGTACATGGAGCGTTCACCTCGAATGTTGATACTACGTTTACTTTCAGTAGTATTAATCTTTATTGTTTAAGTATCGTTCACTGTTTATTCAGCTTAAAATCATTAAAAAAACCACCAAATCACTTTGGTGGTTTATGAAAGTATATTCTAAGCTGCTAACTCATCATTCATTCTTTTAATGAGTAATATTAATGTATTTATTGGATAGCAGTTGTTGCTGCAACCTTATATTTAATAATTTCACTGCCTAGAATTGGACTTTCCCCATTTGGAGGACCTTGCTGAGCATGTGCTTGTTTAAATAGATCACTATTTCTCCAAGCTTCAAAATGCTCATAGCTTTCCCAATACATATTAACGTCCATTACCTCATACTCATCATGCTCCGAAACAAGCACCTCCACCTTATGAAATCCTTCTAATTGATGCATCGGGCTAGGAGCTGTAAATCTAGGTGCCATTTTCTCAGCAAATCCAGGTTTCAACTTAATACGGTTTGTTACGATGATCATAAGATCACTCCTTAAGTGAAGAGTATATTGGGTAAAAACTACTCAACATTACAAAAAAACCACCAGACATATCTGGTGGAGTTGAGTTCGTAAATGGTGCGCGTGGAGGGACTTGAACCCCCACGGTCGCCCGCTAGATCCTAAGTCTAGTGCGTCTGCCAATTCCGCCACACGCGCACATTGTATAAAACTGGTGAGCCATGAAGGACTCGAACCTTCGACACCCTGATTAAAAGTCAGGTGCTCTACCAACTGAGCTAATGGCTCTCATAAGAGAAAAAATGGCTGGGGATCAAGGATTCGAACCTTGGAGTGACGGAGTCAAAGTCCGTTGCCTTACCGCTTGGCTAATCCCCAAAATTGAATATGGTGGAGGATGACGGGATCGAACCGCCGACCCTCTGCTTGTAAGGCAGATGCTCTCCCAGCTGAGCTAATCCTCCATAAGGGATAGTTTGTCCAAAAAGACCATAAATAATTACTATCTATGTACTACTTAAAGAAGTTGGTGACCCGTAGGGGATTCGAACCCCTGTTACCTCCGTGAAAGGGAGGTGTCTTAACCCCTTGACCAACGGGCCATATCATCATGTAAGTCATGCCATGTACTAAATGGAGCTCTCAACCGGGATCGAACCGGTGACCTCATCCTTACCATGGATGCACTCTACCTACTGAGCTATGAGAGCAATGGCTCCCCGAACAGGACTCGAACCTGTGACAACTCGATTAACAGTCGAGTGCTCTACCAACTGAGCTATCAGGGAACATTAATTCGCTCACAAAACAGCTATTAAAGCTGTTGAAGGTTTGCACCTTCAAAACTGGATAGAAAGTTTGTTTCTCCAAAGGATTCTTTTAGGATAAGCCCTCGACCGATTAGTACTGGTCAGCTCCATGCATTGCTGCACTTCCACCCCCAGCCTATCAACCTCGTCGTCTTCAAGGGGTCTTACTAATTGGGAAATCTCATCTTGAGG
>Ga0182739_1000499_pt1 | contig 50250 bp, 52 predicted proteins | sample eDN5th30CBELigBY_FD_128873 | JGI IMG/M metagenome (GOLD analysis project Ga0182739, IMG submission 128873) | Enriched backyard soil microbial communities from Emeryville, California, USA - eDNA 5th pass 30_C BE-Lig BY (version 2) (version 2) | ecosystem: Environmental > Terrestrial > Soil >... | reverse complement strand
GCGCACGTTCGATCAGTTTGTCGAAGAAGCCCTGCGCGTGGAAGCCCTGCGCGTGCGCCGACGAAAAACTCGGGATCATCAGAGCGATGAGCAGCGTAACCAATCGAAACACGACATCCCTCACACCGACCAATCCGGGCCGCAACGCAGCGTCGATGCCGCAACGCAGCGTCGATCCGGGCGGTTGCCGCGCTAGGCCCGACCGGTCGGAAAGGTCGCGGTCCGTTCGCCACTGTACGCGCTCAGGGCATGACGAAAGTTGAGGAACGAAAATCGCCAAGCGCACGTTGCCAGCGCGCGATCCATCACGGCGTTCTGCCAACCACGAGATCGTCGAGGGAGAACCAACAATGTCCGACACCTCTCAGTATCAATCCACGAAGGCGAAGCCGGATCTCGGCGCGGCCGTATCCGAGATCAAGACCGCCCTCACCGGCAAGGCCGAGGAACTGGCCGGCCGGTCGACCGAGAGCGGCGCCGCCGCCGTATCTGCGCTGGGCAAGACCGCCGCGACCCTCGCCGGTTCGCTGGAAGAGCAGTCGCCTGCCGTCGCCGACTACGTGCGCTCGACCGGACAGCGCATCGACCGCCTCGCCGACGATCTGCGCGACAAGTCGGCGGGTGAACTGCTGACCATGGCGACCGATTTCGGCAAGCGCCAGCCGCTCGCCCTGCTGGCGGGTTCCGCCATCGTGGGTTTCGCGCTCGCCCGAATCGTGAAGGCGGGGGTGGGTGCTTCCGCAGAACCGGCCGGACCGCGGGCGAACGAGCCCAACGTCGGCCGCATCGACGTCTAGGAGATTTCCATGAACACCCAGGAAAGGCCCGGTGTCGTCACTCTGGTGACCGACGCCCTCGGCCGCAGCGCCGACCTGATCCAGACGGAGATCCGTCTGGCCCGGGTCGAGATCGGCGAGAAGGCCGACGCCCTGCGCACCAGCGTGGTCAGCGGCCTCGTCATGATGCTGGTGGGCACGATCTTCATCATCGGCGCCGTCATTCTCGTGCTGCAGGCCGTCGTTGCCGCCCTCATCGAAGGCGGCGTGGCACCTGCGCTGGCAATTCTCATCGTTGCCGGCGGTTCTGCCCTCGGCGGCGTCGTCGTGCTTCTCGCCGGCAAGAAGACCATCGGCGCCGTCGACCCCACCCCCACCCGTACGATCACGTCCCTGCAGAGCGATGCTCGCATGGCGAAGGAGAACCTGACATGAGAGAGAGCGCCCAACTGCAACGTGAAGCCGAAGCCCAGCGGGCCGGCCTGTCCAATACTCTCGGCCAGCTGCGTGAAGGCGTGACGAGTTCGGCACTGTCAGCCGAATTGGTCGGCGTGTTGCGCGACAGCAGCCTGTCGGTCGTGAAGAGCCTGGCTGACTCGGCGCGTGGCAATCCCGGCGCTGCGCTGCTGATCGGTGCGGGCCTGACCATGATGCTCACGCGCACGACGGGTGCAGACGTGATGTCGAGCGCCAGCTCCGCCCTGAAGGCCGCAACGGCCGTCGGTACCGACGCCGCCGTCGCTGCGGCCGGCAGCGTCAAGAATGCAGCCGGGGCCGCCGCCGACACCGCTCGCTCCGTGGCGGGCCAGGCAAGCGACAAGGTGGCCGGTGCGACCGACAAGGTTGCCGGTATGGTGTCCGACACCGCTGCGTCCTTGAAGGATCGCGCCGCCGGTACCGCGGATGCGCTGCGTGGCAAGGCGGACGAACAGCTCGGCCAGGCCAAGCACATGATGGAAGACGGCAAGCACACCGCGGAGCACCTCGGTGAGGATGCCACCAAGCTGGCCGCCGACACGCGGCAGGCCGTGTCCAAGCTGTTCGAAGAGCAGCCGATCCTCGTCGCCGCCATGGGCGCAGCTCTCGGCGCGATCTTCGGCGCGGCCCTGCCGGTCTCCCAGGCCGAACGCAACGTGCTGGGCAAGGTCGGAGCGCAGGCCCTCGACAAGGGGCGCGAAGTGCTCGAGACGGCGAAGGACACCGTGACGGAAGAGATCGCCGACGCGCATCTCGGTGAGAAGGTCGAAGGCATGGCGGGCAAGCTCGTCGACACGATGGTGCCGACCTCACCGCGCCCGGCCTGACACTTCACGCACGGTACGAGCCGAACGGACGACGGCCGCTCCCTTGGGAGCGGCCGTCGGTGCATTCAGCTTTTAGAACTCAGGAATTTGGCTTGGGCAGGGTCGTCGGTGTGATCCGAAGGATCTTGTAGCCCACCTGTTCGAGCTTCGCGGCCTCTGCCTGGGCCTCGACCAGGCTCGAATAGCCGATACCGATTTCAGACTGTGTGCGCGGGTCCACCGTCCACACCATGTGCTTGCCGAAGGCTGCTTCTGTTGTCATGGCGGGCCTTATACAGAGCTTTGGCGCCGGAGTCCGAAGCTTGTCGGCCGGCCGGCAGCCCGCTGGCCTAACCGTCGACCTTGGCGCCGCTGGCCTTGACGATCGGCGCCCAGACCGCGATTTCACGCACGATCCGGTCCTGGAGCCCCTTCGGCGCCATCGGCCACGGGTCGCTGCCCAAGGCCGCGAACCTCGCCTTCACCTCGGGATCCTCGAGCGCCTTGGTACCGACGGCGGCCAGCTTGTCGACGATCGGCTTCGGCACCCCGGCCGGGCCACCGAAGCCCATCCAGACCTCGACCACGTAGTTCGGCACGAATTCGATGATCGCCGGCACGTCCGGCGCCGCCTTGTTGCGCTCGCGGCTGGTGACTCCCAGCGCCCGCAGCTTGCCCGCCTGCACGTGCGGCCAGCAGCTCGGCATGTTGTCGAACATGATGTGCACGTTGCCGGCGATGAGATCCTGCATGGCGCCCGCGCTGCCCTTGTAGGGCACATGGACCATGTCCGTGCCGGTCAGCTGCTTGAACATCTCACCGGCCAGATGGATCGTCGTGCCTGAACCGGACGAGGCCATGTTGTACTTTCCCGGATTGGCCTTCAGCAGGGCGATCAGCTCCGGCACCGTCTTCGCGGGCACGCTGGGATGGACCACCAGCATGTTCGGCCATACCGACATACCGGCCATCGGCGAGAAATCCTTCACCGGATCGTAGGGCAGCTTGCTGTAGAGCGCCGGGGCCATGCAGAACATGGAAATGGTGATCAGGCCGATCGTGTAGCCGTCGGGCGCCGCCTTGGCGAGCGCATCGGTCCCGATCGTGCCGCCGCCACCGGCGCGGTTGTCGATCAGCACCTGCTGGCCCAGAATCTCCGAGACCTTGGCCATGACGATGCGCGAGATGTTGTCGGTCGCGCCGGCCGGCGTGTACGGCACGATGAACTTGATCTGCTTGTTGGGATACGCGTCCTGCGCCCGGGCCAGGCCCGGCGCGGCGAGGGTTGCGGCGGCGCCCGCCAACAGGGCGCGACGATTGATCGTGAACTCGGGCATGCTTCCTCCGGACGACGTTTCTTGTGTATGGCGCGAACGCTAACAGTCGACCGGAGGGTCGTCACGCGAACCGAAGGCGCCGGCTCGCGGTGCGGGCGGCGAGGTCGCTCAGCGGGCCGCGACGGTGAGAAGCGGCATGACGAAGACTTCGACCGGCTCGCTGCGACCGGGCACCTGGACAGCGCCGACCGGACGAAAGTGCTTGCTGTCGGCGGCGCCGAAGCCACCCGAGTTGACGGCGGCGGCCAGCGTCTCGGCGCTGGCGACGATGGCCGCATCGTGTGCCCGCGCGAGATGCTCCAGCCGGCTGGCCACGTTCACCGTGTCGCCGACGGCGCTGTATTCAAGACGGTTGGGACTGCCGATGGCGCCCATCAGCACCGGCCCGACATGGACCCCGACGGCAATGCGCACCGCCGGCAGGCCGCGTGTCCGGCGGCCGCGATTCCAGGCCTCGACCGACCGCACCATGCCGAGGGCGCATCGCAGCGCGCGGGTCTCGTCGTCGGGCTGGGCATCCGGCGTGCCGAAGGTCGCCATGACGCCGTCGCCGATGAATTTGTCGAGCGTGCCGCCATGGGCGAAGATGCATTCGGCCATGCGCTGATGGAAGACGCGCAGGAAGTTGATGGTCTGCTGCGGCGGCTGTCCTTCCATCAGGCGCGTGAAGCCCACGACGTCGACGAACAGCACGGTGGCCTTGCTCTCGCGGCCGGCCTCGTAATCGTTCTCGGCGCCGGCCAGCCGGTCGACGAGGTTCGGCGAGAAATAGCGAGCGAGGTTGTTGCGCTCGGCTTCCGCCGAGAGCGTACGCCCGAGATGGGTACGGGCCCGCCAGACCGCACCGGCGATGAAGCCGGTGCAAAGCGCCATGAAGACGAGTTGTTGCACAAGGAAAGCCTCGGGGGTCACGAAGCCAGGGCCGATCAGGCGGGCGAAGATCGAGCGCACCGCCGGCCAGAGCTCCGCCGTGCCCGCGAGATCGATGCCCTGTGCACGCGCCTGGTCGAGCGCGGTCCAGACGAAGCTCCCGACGAGCGCCACGAGCGAGGCCGCGCCGGTCACGATCACCGTGCGCACGGAGTAGCTGAGCGCGCTCGCGGTGAGATAGATGACGAGATAGAGGAACAGCGAGCGGCGACCGAACACCTGCTCGAGCCACAACCCGTTCTCCGCACCCGGGATCGGCACGATCGTGCCGATCGTGATCACCGTCACGTCGAGCACGGTGACGGCGAGCTGCACCGCTCTCGCGTGGGGCGAGCTACGCAATGCATAGACGAGCCAGGCAGACGCCATCATCGCGACGCAGGCGCCGACGCCAATGCCGACACGCGCCGGCCCGGCGGCAAACAAGAGCCAGACGGCGACGGTGCCCAGCGCGATCAGCCGGAAGCGGAACGCGAAGGCGAGGCCGTTATGCTCCTCCTCCTGGAGCCGAAGCTGCAGGCGCGCGAAAGCGCCGTCTTGGGTAAGGGCCGATGGCATGGTCTTTCCGTCTTCTTGGGCTAAACGGCTTACGCGCGCCGCGTGTGCACGGAAACGAATTCTCGTTCAAAGAACCGTGAATGAGGGCGTGAGAAATTCTCGCCTCCAGCCATCGAAATGATCGTTGGCTTGCCCTCGTGCGACCACAAAGATTGCAACCGAAGGAGACGCCATGCTCGCCTACAAAACGCCCGCCGAGATCGTCGGCCACGACGGGCTGCGCATCGTGCTGGTGCGTGGCGTGCCGAGCCCGTGGAGCCAGGCCGCCAAGACGATCCTCGAGATCAAGGGGCTCGACTATGTCGCTGCCCCGCTCGATGTCGGCGGCACCAACGAGGCGATCATGGCCTGGTCGGGACAGAACAGCGGCCCCGTCGTCGCCTGGCGTGATGGCCCGACGCTCAACCGCTGGCTCGACATCCTGCTGCTGGCGGAGCGCCTCGCGCCGACGCCTGCCCTTCTCCCGGCCGATCCGTTGCAGCGCGCGCTGGCGATCGGCCTCGGCCACGAGATCCTGGGCGAGCGTGGCATCGCCTGGAACCGCCGCCTGCAGATGTTCTCGATGGCCGTGAAGGCCGGCGCCGGCGCGCGTATGGCGCCGCTGATCGACAAGTACGGCTTCGATGCCGACGACGCCGCGGCAGCGGCCACGCGCATCGCCGCCACCCTGCGCGGGCTCGCGACGCAGCTTCGCGCGCAACAGGCGCGCGGCGTGCCCTACTTCGTGGGCGAAGGGCTGAGCTGCGTCGACATCTACTGGACGTCGGTGATGAACATGATCCTGCCGCTGCCCGCCGCGCAGTGCCCGATCCGGGAATCTTCACGGCCGGCTTTCACCGCCAGCGATCCGCAGATCGTGGCGGCGCTCGACCCGATGCTGGTCGAACACCGCGACCGCATCTTCAAGGCGCACTTCCGCGACCCGATGGAGTTCTGACCGGATCCGGTACGTCGAAAGCGCGCTAATCGAGCCAGCGCAGGCAGCCGGCGGTTTCGAGCACGGGATCGAGCCGCTGGCGCACGTCGGCCGGCAACGCCGCCAGCTTCTTGCGCAGCGCGTCGTAGCATTTGGCCTGGTAGCGGAACGGCGCCTGGCTCCACGGCCGGCCGAGGATGTCGAGATCGACCGACGCCGCGCCGCTTTCGAGCGCGACGCGGTTGGCCGCCAAGAACGGCAGATAGGTCTCGCCGCAATGCTTCAGCAGCGCGGTCACGCCGTCCGGCAGCGGCGCATCGGCCGCCAGCCATTCGCCCTCGACGCCCGACGCATCGTCGAGGCGCAGCAGCCAGCAATAGACGTCGGCCGCCCGCTCCCGCATCTCCATCATCGGCGTCGGATCGACCGACAATATCTGCAGCTGGCCGAACAGTCCGAAATCGGCCAGCGACGGACGCGAGCCGAACAGGTACTCGCTCTTGCGGACGTGAGCGTCGAGCGTATCGAGGATGAAGCGGTAACTGTCCTCGATGGCGGGACGGTTGGCGTCGGTGCAGCCGACCATCGCCATGCGACCCACCTGGCGGTCGTTGAAGGCCTGCATCGCCTCGCGCCGCTCGGCCTCCGGCATCTGCGGGTCGCGCGAGGTGATCACCCAATCCTGCGCGAACGCGCGGTCGGGCGCATAGTACCAGCGATAATGGAACATGATCTTGGTGACCCACTCGTCGCCGAAATCCTCCAGCAGGTCGCTGAGATAGGCCTGCGCCGGATCGTCGGGCACGATCGAGCGCTGACCGGGATGGGCGCGCTCGAGTGCGTAGGCCAGCGGCGTCGAATCGTTCATCACCGTGCCGTCCGGAAACGTCAGCGCCGGGATCACCGGTGGCAGGCCGGCCGCGACCGCGACGTCGCGCGGCCAACCCACGGCCTTCCAGATGAAGGGCAGCCGGCGGTAGCGCAGGAGGGCGCGCATCTTCACCGAATAGGGCGAGGGGCCGAAGCCGTGAAGGATGTAGGGGTTCGTGCTCATGTCATCCCTCATTTTACCACTGGCCGAAGAAGATGCCGTGCTGGCGATGTTTGGCCGTGCGCGCCGCGACATAGGCGTCGTCGACGGTGACGCGGCTCTTGCGGGCCTTCGCCCAGGCGTTCAGCCGGTCCTCCATCTCGCGGAAGATCGGCGCGTAGGTCAGATCGGCGCCGAGATCGCGCCGCTCTTTCGGATCGTTGGCGAGGTCGAACAGCATCGGCCGGTAGTCCTGCCACCAGACGTATTTCCAGCGGTCGGTGCGCACCATGATAGCGCGGCATTCATCGGGCTTGCGGCCGAGGATCGTGCGCGCCTCGCGGAAGGAATAGTCGAGTTCCGAGAACACAGCGTCGCGCCACGTGTCGAGATGGATCTTGCGAAGCAGCGGCAGCAGCGACCGCCCTTCCAGCAGGTGATCCTGCGGCGGCAGCCCCAAGGTTTCGAGGATGGTCGGCACGACATCGATCGCCTCGACGAAGCGCTCGTCGACCGTGCCGCGCGTCAGGTCGGCTTCGGGATCAGGATCGACCACGATGAACGGCACGCGCTGCGCCTCCTCGTAGAACATCTCCTTTTCGCCCAGCCAGTGGTCGCCCAGGAAATCGCCATGGTCGGCGGTGAAGATGATCAGCGTATCGTCGAGCCGGCCGGCGCGGTCCATGTGGGCGAACAGGCGGCCGAGCCAGTCGTCGAGCTGGCGAATGAGGCCCATATAGGCCGGCCGCACGATGCCCGGCGCCTCGGGGCGGCTGAAGGACACCGACTCCTCCATCTCGCGATAGGCCGCCAGCACGGGATGCTCGTTGGCCCTCTCCTGCTCGTCCCGGTTGAGCGGCAGCATGTCGGCGGCGCCGTACATGTTGTGATAGGGCGCCGGCGCCATGTAGGGCCAGTGCGGCTTCACGTAGCTGAGATGCAGGCACCACGGCTTGTTGTCCATCTCGTCGATGAAGCGCATCGCCTCGCGTGTCATATAGGCGGTCTCGGAATGCTCCTCCTTCACGCGCGCCGGCAGGTGGACGTTGCGCATGTGCCAGCCCGAGGCCTTCTCGCCGCCCGGCCCGTCGGCTGCGATGACGAAGTCGTTCCACGGATCGTCGGAGACATAGCCGTGACGCCGGAGATAATCGGCATAGCCGCTCTCCGCACCCGGCGGCGAATGCCCGTCGTAGCGGTCCAGCTCCTCGAAGCGGCCGGCCCGCATCAGCGCTTCCAGCGCCGAGCCGCCTTCGATGCCGAACCGTTCCAGCGCCTCGAGGTCGGGCAGCACATGTGTCTTGCCGGCCAGCGCCACCCGGATTCCGGCCGCCGACAGGAATTCGCCGAGCGTCTTTTCGCGCAACGAGAGCGGCACCCGGTTCCAGGTCGCGCCATGGCTCGACACGTAGCGGCCGGTATAGAAGCTCATGCGGCTCGGGCCGCAGACGCCGGACTGCACATAGGCGCGCGGGAAGCGCACGCCGCGCGCCGCCAGTGCGTCGATCGCCGGCGTCTTCAGGTGCGGATGGCCGGCGCAGGACAGGTGGTCCGCGCGCAGCTGGTCGCACATGATGAACAAAACGTTTTTGACCTTGCCCACGGTTTCCTCTCTCGACGGGTTCTGCGTGCCCTGTCTAACTAAGCCGCATGACACAGGCGCCGTCCATCCGCGACATCATCGATTTCTGGTTCCTGCCGCTCGGCCATCCCGATCATGGCAAGCCGCGCGACATCTGGTGGACCAGCACGCCGGAATTCGATGCCGAGACCGTCGGGCGTTTCGGCGCCGCGATCGAACGCGCGATCGCGGGGGAGCTCGATGCCTGGAGGGATTCGCCCGAAGGCGCGCTGGCGCTGATCCTCCTCTGCGACCAGTTTACCCGGAACTGCTTCCGCAAGACGGCGCAGGCGTTCGCAGGTGATGCGCGAGCCATCGAGATGGCGCGCCATGCGCTGGCGCGCTTCTACCCCTCGGTCTTTCCCGTCGACATGCGCCTCTTCTTCTACATGCCGTTCGGCCACAGCGAGCAGCTCGCCGACCAGCAGCTCGCCTGCGCCCTGTTCGAGACGATCGGCGGCGAGAACAACATCAAATCCGCCCTCGAACATCGCGACGTCGTTGCCCGCTTCGGCCGCTTCCCCCACCGCAACGAGGTGCTGGGCCGCAGCACGACGGCGGAGGAAATCGAGTATCTGAAGAACGCGAACAGGTACGGGCAGTAGGCAATTGTCGATTCACGCCGACTTGACCGAACCACACTCCTCCTCACCCTGAGGAGGCGCGAAGCGCCGTCTCGAAGGGTGGGAACAAACTCGGTGCTCGTGCCCATGCTTCGAGACGCGCTCCTGCGGAGCGCTCCTCAGCATGAGGTTGTTGGAAAGGCCCTACTACTCGCCCAAGATCTCGCGATAGAGGTCGGCCGTCGCGGTGTCGAAGCAGCAGAAGATCACGCGCTCGGGCATGCCGATCAGGCGGACTTCGCGGACGGCGATGTCGGCGGCGGCTTCCTTGGGGTAGCCGTAGATGCCGGTCGATATGGCGGGAAAGGCCATGCTTTCCAGCCCTTCCACGACCGCCAGCGCCAGCGCGTTGCGGTAGCAGCGGGCCAGCAGTTCGGGCTCACCCTGCGTTCCGCCGCGCCAGACCGGACCGACCGTGTGAATGACGCGGCGCGCCTTCAGGCGATAGCCGCTGGTGATCCTGGCTTCCCCGGTGGGACAACCGCCCAGGTTGCGGCACTCGACCAGCAGTTCGGGCCCGGCAGCGCGATGGATGGCACCGTCGACGCCACCGCCGCCGAGCAGGGTTTCGTTGGCGGCGTTGACGATGGCATCGACGTCGAGGCGCGTGATGTCGCCTTCGACGATCTCGATACGGCTCATCGTCTTGCCAGTAGCGGCCTCACCAGTAACGAACGGGGCCGGTGTCGATGTGCACGAAGCCGGAGCGCGGGTAGAAGCCGACGCCCCCCATGTTGAGCGAGCGGGCGGCCTGGCGGATGCGGAACACCGGAACGCCCGGGAAGCGGATGTCCATGGCGTTGCCGTTCATGTGCTGGCTGTCGCGCGCCACGCCGCGGCTGACGCTGGCGAGCCAGGCATTGCTCTCGGGCGAGCGGAAGGCCGACAGCACCTCGATCTGACCGCTGTAACCGGAGATGCGGGCGGTGTGCCACAGCACGTCGAACAGCAGCGGGTCCATCTCGGTCGCCGCGCTCGTGCGGGTGTCGCGCAGGAACTGATTGAGCTGGTCGAGGGCACTGCGATGGTAGGCGCCGCTCGACCAATAGGTGACCGTCAATTCTTCCTTGGTGTTGTAGTTCACCAGACTGAGGCTGCGCGGGCTCGACAGGTCGAGATCGGGCGTCGGGACGGGCACGGCAAGCGCAGCGGCGGCCGGCGCGAACCCGCCGTAACGGGAGGCACGCATTTTCTGCTGTGAGGCAGGCGGGGCCTTTTTCTGCTGGGCCGCAGCGCGGGTAACGGTGGCAGATTTCGCGGGTGCGGCGGTCTTCTTCTTCGTGCTAGTCGTCTGGGCGGTCGCGGCGGTCTTCACTTTGGGAGCGATGGAACCGCCCGTATTGGTCTGGGCGAAGCCCGTGCCGGCAAATGCCAACAAGGTCGCCAGGCTCAGTACAAAACTACGCATCCGTGCCCCGGTGTTGTTGCATTTTTGTCACAGACACCCTTATCAGAGACCCATTCTCGACTCAAAGTTAAATTCCTGTTCCAGGCCAACCGCGAGTCCAACAACCGCACCCACCATGCAAAGAGTTGGTCCACTCAGGAAGGCCCGCTGGACCTGCCGATCGATGGTCGCCAAGGTCCCGACGATGCGACGCTCCCGGTCGGTGGTGCCATTCTCGATCACGGCAATGGGAGTCGAGGCCGGCAGGCCATGGGCGATGAGCTGCGCCGCGATCTGGGGCAGCGCGCCCGCCCCCATATAGATGACGACGGTCTGCCGCGGCCGGGAGAGCATCTTCCAGTCCAGATCGACCGTGCCGTTCTTCAGGTGGCCAGTGACCAGAACGCAGGCTTGGGCATGGTCGCGATGGGTGAGCGGAATGCCCGCGCTGGAGGCACATCCCAAGGCCGCCGTCACGCCGGGCACGACCTCGACCGCCACGCCCGCCTTGACCAGCGCCTCGACCTCCTCGCCGCCGCGGCCGAACACGAAGGGGTCGCCGCCTTTCAACCGCACGACGCTCTTGCCCGCACGGGCCAGCGCGACTAGGCGGTCGTTGATCTCCTCCTGCGGTACGCAATGATTCGCCCGGCGCTTGCCGACATAGACCCGCTCGGCGTCGCGGCGCGCCAGCGAGAGGATCTCGTCCGAGACCAGCCGGTCGTAGACGAGGACGTCGGCGCGCTGCAGCAGGCGGTGCGCCTTCAGGGTGAGAAGATCGGGATCGCCCGGCCCCGCGCCGACGAGATGGACCATGCCGGCCGACGGCGCCTCGCTGCGGAAGCCGTCCAGCAGGCGGATCAGTTCGCGGCGCGCCCCGATCTCGTCGCCGGCCAGCGCCAGTTCGCCGACCCGGCCTTCGAAGACGCGATCCCAGAAGCGACGGCGGGCGCGCGGCACGACCAGGGTGCGGCGCACCTGTTCGCGGAAGATCTCGGCGAAGCGCGCCAGCCGCCCCAGCGCCGCCGGCAGGGTGCGTTCGATCTCGGCGCGGATACGGCGGGCCAGCGCCGGCGCAGTCCCGCCGGTCGAAATCGCGATGGTGATCGGCGCGCGATCGATGATCGCCGGCATGATGAAGCTCGACAAAGCCGGCCGGTCGACGACGTTGACCGGAAGACAGCGCCGCTGCGCGGCATCCGCAACGCGCGCCTGCAGGGAGTCATCCTCGGTGGCCACGATGACCAGCGACATGCCTTCGAGGTCGCTTTCGTCGAACGAGCGGCCGGCCCAGGAGATGTGTCCTTCGGCAATGAATTGGGCGACCTCGCCGCCGACCGTCTCGGCGATGAGCGAGACCTGGGCTCCGGCCTTGAGCAGCAGTTCGGCCTTGCGGGCAGCCGCGTCGGCACCACCGACCACCAGCGCCCGGCGCCCGGGCAACGAGAGGAAGATCGGAAAAGCCTGCATCACGCGACCTTCTTCACAACACGCGCGGTGCGCAGCAGGGCGCGGATTTCGGGACGGCAGGACCCGCAATTGGTGCCAGCATGCGTGATCGCGCCGACCGCCGCCAACGACGCCGCACCGTCGGCGATGGCAGCCTCGACGGCGCCGCGCGAAACGCCGAAGCAGGCGCAAAGCTCGCCGCCTCGGTGCGCTTGCGTACCACCGTGCAGCAACTCCTCGCGCCGCTCCGTCGTCAACCGGTCGAGCGCCATGTAGGGCGCCAGTCGGTCGCGCGCCTCGACGTCATGGGTCGGCTCCAGCATCATCACCGCCTCGACGCGGCCATCGCTGATGACCGCCCCGACGCCGCTCTCGCCGATGAGCCACGGCCCCGGATTGGCGGTGCGCACGGCAGCGGACAGGATGCGTTGTGCAACGGCGAAGGGCTGGTCGCCTGCAACGGCGTAGGCATGGAATCCGGCGCCCCTGATCCGCGCCCAATATGGAATCTCAGGCAGCATGATCGGGCGACGAGCGAGAATCGTGCCATGCCAGCGCATATCTAGGCGGCGTATCTCGACAGGCGTGTGTTTCAGTTCGGGTTGCCCCGAGATGGGATCGACCGCAGGGTTCACGGCAGCATTGATCCGCCCCGCCCGACTCATCTGCGCGGTCCAGTGCATCGGTGCGAAGGCCTCGCCCACGCGTACCCAATCGGTCACATGAACCCGGAAGATGCCACGGCCCCACATGCTCTTCACTTCGGCGATATCGCCGTCCCCGAGCCCGCGCGTCGAGGCATCATGCGGATGCAAGTCGATCACAGGCTCGGGTCGATGGCCAGCGAGTCGCACCGACTTCCCGGTGCGCGTCATCGTGTGCCACTGGTCGCGCACGCGGCCTGTGTTGAGGATCAGCGGGCACGCCTCGTCCGCCGCATTCGCAGGCGGACGCGGTGTCACGGCGATGAAGCGCGCGCGACGGTCGGCGTGGAAGAAACCACCGTCGCCGAAGAAGCGCCGATCCGCACCGCCTCCCCACACGAACGGCCGAAGCGCGTCGTAGGCGGCATCGTCGATGGAGGCGTAGGCACCGATGTCGAAGTCGCGTGTGCCCGCATTCTCGAAGCCGGAGAGTGCGGCGTGTTCGCGGAAGATGTCGGCCACGCCGCGCCAGGCAAAGGCGTCGCCATGACCGAGGCGCCGCGCGACCTCCGAGACGATCCACCAGTCCTGCTTCGCCTCGCCGGGCGGCGGCAGGAACGGACGTTGGCGCGAGATGCCGCGCTCGGAATTCGTCACCGTGCCGTCCTTCTCCGCCCAGGCGAGCGCCGGAAGCCGGATGCGGCAGGCATCGACCGTGTCGCTGGCGCGAATCGCCTCGGAGACGATCGAGTATTCGCAGCCGCGCAGGGCCTCGCCCACCACGTCGGCATCGGGAAGGCTGGCGACCGGATTGGTCGCCATGATCCACACCGCCTTGATGCGGCCGGCGCGAACGCCCTCGAACAGCTCGACCGCCTTGAGCCCCGGCTTGGTCGCCAGGCGCGGTGCCCGCCAGAATCGGGTGACCCGGTCGACCTCGGTCGGGCCGAAATCCATGTGGGCGGCGAGCGTATTGGACAGCGCCCCGACCTCGCGCCCCCCCATCGCGTTGGGCTGGCCGGTGATCGAGAAGGGCCCCATGCCGGGCCGGCCGATCCGGCCGGTCAGCAGGTGGCAGTTGATCAATGCATTGACCTTGTCGACGCCGGCGCTCGACTGGTTCACGCCCTGCGAATAGAGCGTCACGACTTTCCCCGTGCGGGCGAACCAGTCGATGAAGGTTTCGATGTCGCTTCGCGGCAGGCCGCAGGCGGCCGGATCCGTCGCGCGCGCCGCGGCAAGCGCCGCATCGAGACCCGAAGTGTGCCGGTCGACGAAGGCGCGATCGATGACGTCGCGGTCCGCGAGGCCGGCCAGCAGCAGATTGAACAGCGCCACGTCGCTGCCGGGCTTCAGTGCCAGATGAAGATCGGCGATGTCGCAGGTTTCCGTGCGGCGGGGATCGATGACCACGATCCTTATCGAGGGCCGCGCGTGCTTGGCCGCCTCGAGCCTCTGGAACAGCACGGGATGGCACCAGGCGAGGTTGCTGCCGACCAGGACCACGAGGTCGGCCCGCTCGAAATCCTCGTAGAGGCCGGGAACCGTGTCGCTGCCGAAGGCACGCTTGTGGCCCGCCACCGACGACGCCATGCACAGCCGCGAATTGGTGTCGATGTTGGCGGTGCCGAGGAACCCTTTGATCAGCTTGTTGGCGGCGTAATAGTCCTCGGTCAGCAACTGGCCGGACACGTAGAAGGCGACGGCATCGGGCCCGTGTCGATCGATCGTCTCGCGGAAGCCGTCCGCCACCGTGTCGAGCGCGACATTCCACGACACTCGCCGGCCGTCGATCTCGGGATGCAGCAGGCGATCCTCGAGCGAGAGAGTCTCACCCAGGGCCGCCCCCTTGGAACAGAGCCGTCCGCGATTGGCGGGATGGTCATGATCGGCCGCGATGGAAGCGCCGCCCTTTCCGTCGGGCGTCGCGACAATCCCGCATCCCACGCCGCAATAGGGGCAAGTGGTGTGGACAGGTGCCGTCATGGTGCCGCGACCGGGCAGCTGCTAGTACACATCGCGCTGATACCGGCCGGCCTTGGCGAGGCCATCCAGCCAGGCTTTCGCCTCCGTGGCGCTCTTGCCGCCCGGTCCCATCGCAATGTCCATCAAAGCCGTCTCGACATCCTTGGCCATGCGCTTGGCGTCGCCGCAGACATAGAAGTGTGCGCCCCGCTCGAACCACGCCCAGAGTTCCTCTTTATTCTCGCGCATGCGCGTCTGGACGTAAATCTTCTGGGCCTGGTCGCGCGAGAAGGCGAGGTCCAGGCGGGACAGCACGCCACGGCGTTGCCAGTCGGCGATCTGGTCCTCGTAGAGGAAATCGGTGCTGCGCTTCTGATCGCCGAAGAACAGCCAGTTCTTTCCCTTCGCCCCGCGCGCGTCGCGTTCTTCGAGGAAGGCGCGGAACGGTGCGATCCCGGTGCCCGGCCCGACCATGATGGCCGGCGCATCATCGTCGGCCGGCGGCGCAAAGCCGTGGGCCTTCTGCACGAATACAGGAATGACGTCGCCTGGCTTGGCGAAATCGGCGAGGTAGCAGGAGCCGATGCCGGTGCGCGTGCGGTCGTTGGTATCCCAGCGCACGGCCGACACGGTGAGGTGAACTTCGCGCGGATGCGCCTTGGGCGACGACGCGATCGAGTAGAGGCGTGGCTGCAGCCGGTCGAGCGACTTCAGGAGGCCGGGCAGCGAAGGCGAGACCGAGGGGAAGGCCAGCAGCAGATCGAGGAGATCGGCCTCCGCCAGTTCCGGCGGTCCCTCGCCCGCCGCGAGCGCCTGGAGCTTGAGCGCCTCCTCGCCATTGAAGGCGCGCGTCGCCAGGAACAGCATGCATTCGTCGCTTGGGCGGGCGATATCGACCTTGCTGAGCAGGGCCTGTCGCAACGGCAACGCCTCGTGATCGATGCCCACCATCTCCTCGCCCGTGGCGCCGAGGCGATCGAGGACCGCCTGCACGAGCTGCGGGTTCTTGCGCGCGAAGACGCCGAGACTGTCGCCGGCTTCGTAGGTGATGTCGCTTGCGGAAAGGTCGAGGACGACGTGCCGCACGTCCTTCTCCGAACCAGGGCGGTTCAGGGGATGGGCGTCGACCAGGGTGGCAAGCGCGGGCCGGTCGCGTGAGAAGCCGACCTGGCTGGGGGGCTTCACCGAAGGCGCCGCCACGGCCGAACCGTCGCGCATCGGTTCGAGTGCCGTGATGAGCTCCTTCACCTTGCGATGGGTCTCCTTGCCGCCCGGCACGCAGCGGCCCATGTCGGCCTCGGCGCCGGACCAAACGGCCTCGGCATAGGTCTGGCAGAGATAACCGCACTGGCCGCAATCGAGCTGCGCCATCGCGGCCATGAGCTGGCGCTCGGGCTTGCTGTCCCTTGCCAGTTCGAGCCGCTCGGCGAGCGGCAGTGCCGCGTCATGCCAGGGAAAGTCCTCGGGCTCGGCCGGCGCCGACGTTGTCGTGTCCGCAGCGCCACCGTTCACGCCGAGATAGGCGGCGAAGAAGCCGTTCAGCCAGGCGCGTTGTTCGGACGAGAACGGTGCATTCTCTGGGATGATCTGCGGGATGGTCGAAATCGCGTTCATGCCGCAAGCGCCGAAACAGGAGCACGCTCGGCCAGCTCGCGCAGCGCGGCGATGTCGTGTCGGCGGCAGAATTCGAAGAAGGATTCGGCCGGCGACTGTCGGTGCGCGAGATAGGCCACGAGCAGCCGTTCGACCAGCGGCGGCAGCTCGTCGTAGGCCACTGAGGTCGCATATTCGCGCGCCATCGCCTGCTCGGCGGTCGAGGCCGCGCCGCCGCCGATGAAGACGTGATAGCCCTCGACGCTCTCGTCGCCGCGCTCGACCTTGGCCGCAATCAGACCGATGTCGCCGATGTAATGCTGGGCGCAGGAATGATGGCAGCCGGTCAGATGGATGTTGATCGGCGTGTCGAGCGCCAGCCGCGTTTCGAGATAGTCGGCGAGTTTCAGCGCATGACCCTTGGTGTTCGCAGCCGCGAACTTGCAGCCGGCATTGCCGGTGCAGGCGATCAGGCCGCGCCGGATGGCGCTGGCCTCGACACGGAGACCGAGAGCCGCGAGGGCGGCGATGCAGACGCCGGTGTCGCGATCGGCCACGTCGGAGATCAGCAGGTTCTGCCACACGGTCAGCCGGATCTTGCCGCTGCCGAATCGCTGGGCGATCTCGGCGACGGCGCGCATCTGCTCCGCGGTGATGCGGCCCACCGGCAGGACGAGGCCGAGATAGTTGAGGCCTGATTGCCTCTGGGCATGCACGCCGACATGGCCGTGCTTGTCGGCCAGCACGCGCGGAGTCGCTCGCGCGCCCGCGGCCCGGCGCAGCGTCGCGCCATATTCCTTTTCGACCTCGGCCACGAAAGCGTCACGGCCCATGCGGTCGATCACGTATTTCAGGCGGGCCTTCTGGCGGTTGGTGCGGTCGCCATGGATCGCGAAGGCGCGCACGACCGCACCGGCCACCGGCACGCATTCCTCCGGCTTCAGCAGGATTCCGGTCTCGAAGGCGAAATCGAGATGGCCGGTGATGCCGCCCAGCTGGAGGCGGAAATAGATGCCGGGCTCGAACCCCTCGCCGCCCGTCACCTCAGTCGCGACGAAACCGATATCGTTCGTATCCTCGAGCACGGGCACGCGACCGCCGCCGTCGAAGGCGATGTTGAACTTGCGCGGCAGGCCGTACATCTCGCGATGATTGAGGATGTAGTGATGCATGGCGCGGCACAGCGGCCGCGTGTCGTAGAGTTCCTGGCGATCGATCCCGGCGGTCGGGCTGCCGGTGATGTTGCGGATATTGTCGGCGCCTGAGCCGCGCGCCGTCAGCCCGAGATCCTCCACGGCCAACAGAAGGTCGATCGCGGCGTGCGCGGGAATTTCACGGATCTGCAGGTTGGCGCGGGTCGTCACGTCGGCATAGCCGCCACCGAAGGCATCCGCCGCATCGGCCAGGCCGCGCATCTGCCAGGCATTCAGGATGCCGTTGGGAATGCGCAGCCGGCACATGAAGGAATTCTCGGCCGGCGCGACGTAGAACAGCCCGTGATACTTGGTAAGGAAGACGTCCATGCCTTTGGGGAACTGCCCCGCCTCGGCGCGCCCCGCCATCTCGTCCCAGCGGTCGAGCGGATGGCGGGCGCGCTTGGCCGTTTCCTCCGCGACCAGCTTGCCGCCCGCCGCCACGGCGCGGTCCTGGGCGGCATGCTGCAATGCGTCAGGGCCGGTTGGCGTGCCGCCGCCGGCCGGAGCGCCCGCGCCGCGCGCGGCAAGCTTGTCCGCCGCCTTGCGCGCCTCGATGCCACTAACGAAACCCTGCAGCCACTGCTTCTGAGCGTCGTCGAATTCCTCCGTCATGCGGCCCGTGCCGGCACCCTGTGGCGTGCGTAGAGGAACTCAAGCACCGCCGCACGGCAGCGCGCATATTCGGCGTCGGTCGCGAGTTCGAGCCGGCGGCGCGGCCGGGCCAGGTTGATCGGGAGGATCTCGCCGATCGTGGCGGCAGGGCCGTTGGTCATCATCACCACGCGATCCGACAGCAGCACCGCCTCGTCGACGTCGTGGGTGATCATCATCACCGTGTTGCCGAGTCGTGCGTGGATCTCCATGACACTGTCCTGCAGATGGGCGCGGGTCAGCGCGTCCAGCGCGCCGAACGGCTCATCCATCAGCAGCACCTTGGGCTGCATGGCGAGCGCCCGGGCGATGCCCACCCGCTGCTTCATACCGCCGGACACTTCATGCGGCCGCTTGTCCTTGGCCTGGGCCATCTGCACCAGTTCGAGATTGTGCATTACCCAATCGTGACGTTCGGCCTTGTTCTTGGAGGAGCCGAACACCTTGTCGACGGCGATGGCGATGTTGCCGTAGACGGTGAGCCACGGCAGCAGCGAGTGATTCTGGAACACGATGGCCCGGTCGGGCCCCGGCTCGTCGACCACCTTGCCCTCGAGGAACACCTCGCCGCTGGTCGACTTGAGCAGGCCGCCCAGGATGTTGAGCAAAGTCGACTTACCGCATCCGGAATGGCCGATCAGCGAGACGAACTCACCGCGCTCGATGCGCAGGTCGACATCGCGCAGCACTTCCGTCGCCATCTGGCCGCGACGGAAGCTCATGCCGATCTGGTCGAACTTGAGGTAGGACTGTGTGGTCATGGTCTGTGCTCCTACTGCGCCGAGACGCCGTGCGAGACGAAGTGACCGACCCCGGCGATCAGCTTGTCGAGCAGGAAGCCGACGATGCCGATATAGACCAGGGCCACGATGATGTCGGAGATGCGCGAGCTGTTCCACGCGTCCCAGATGAAGAAGCCGATGCCGACGCCGCCGATCAGCATCTCGGCCGCCACGATGGCGAGCCAGCTCAGGCCGACGCCGATGCGCAGCCCGGTGAAGATGTAGGGCACGGTGGCGGGCAGCGTGATCTTCCAGAACACTTCCCACCACGAGAGCCGGATCACGGCGGCGACGTTGCGATAGTCCTGCGGGATGTTCCGCACGCCCACCGACGTGTTGATGATGATCGGCCAGATCGAGGTGATGAAGATCACGAACAGCGCCGACGGATCGGCATGGCGGAAGCCCGCCAGCGACAGCGGCAGCCAGGCGAGCGGCGGCACGGTGCGCAGGACCTGGAAGATCGGATCGAGGCCACGCATCGCCCAGGTACTCTGGCCGACCAGCACGCCCAGCGCGATGCCGACGACGGCGGCGAGGCTGAAGCCGATGGCCACGCGCCCCAGGCTCTGGGAGATCTGCCAGAAGGCGCCCTTGTCCACGCCGCCATTGTCGTAGAACGGATCGGCGATGAAGTCCCACGCGTCCGACACGACCTTGGTGGGCGGCGGCAGACGAGCCCCCGGTTCCGAGCAGAGGAGCTGCCAGACGAACAAGGTGACCGAGAGCACGATGAGCGGCGGCAGCACGACGCTCACCACATGCTTGACCACGTCCAGGGTGCGTTCCAGCGCCGGCCGCATCGGCGGCCGGAAGGGAACGATCTCGGCGGAGGTTTCCGGCACCGGAACGGCGCTGGCTATCGATACGCCCGTCTTCGCCATCGCCTGCATCACGCCACCTTCTTGATCTGGAGGCTGGCGAGGTAGGCCTTCGGATCGGCGGGATCGAACACCTTGCCGTCGAAGAAGGTTTCCTTGCCGCGCGACGTGGTCTTCGGCACGTCGGCTTCGGCAGCGCCGATGTTCTTGGCGGCGCTGCGCCACAGATCCTCGCGATTGACCTTGCCAATGATCGCCTTGGTGTCGAGGTCCATGGGCAGCTTGCCCCAGCGCTGGTTCTCGGTGAGGAACCAGAGTTCATGGCTCTGGTAGGGATAGGAGACGCCGCCGTTCCAGAACTTCATGAGCAGATCGCTGCCCTTGACGGTGCGGCCATCGCCGTAGTCGATGTCGCCCTTGATGCGATCGATGATGTCGGCCGGCGGCACGTTGAACCATTGCCGCTTGCCGATGATGTTCGCCATCTCGGCCTTGTTCTCCATCTTCTCGCACCATTGCTGGGCTTCCATGACGGCCATCAGCACCGCCATCGCCGCCTTGGGGTTCTTGTCGACCCAGTCGGCACGCATGCCGAGAGTCTTCTCGGGGTGATCCTTCCAGACTTCGCCGGTGGTGCAGGCGGTGTAACCGATGTTCTGGTGGACGAGCTGGTCGTTCCACGGCTCGCCGACGCAGAACGCGTCCATATTGCCGACCTTCATGTTGGCCACCATCTGTGCCGGCGGCACGACGATCGTGGAAACGTCCTTGTCGGGATCGATGCCGGCGGCGGCAAGCCAGTAGCGTATCCAGACATCGTGGGTGCCGCCCGGAAAGGTCATGGCGCACTTCACTTCCTTGCCCGCCGCCTTCTTCTTGGCGAAGGCCTCCTTGAGCGGCGACGCATCGGCCTTGGCGTCCAGGCCCTTGAATTCATTGGACACCGAGATGCCCTGGCACTGGTAGTTGAGACGCGCGAGGATATACATCGGCGTCGGCTTGTTCTCGGCGGTGACCGTACCGAGCGACATGAGATAGGGAAGCGGCGTCAGGATATGGGCGCCGTCGATGCCGCCTGAGGCGAGCCCAGCACGATGTTGTCGCGAGTCGTGCCCCATGAAGCCTGCTTGGCGACGTTGGCGCCGGTGATGCCGTATTTGTCGAAGATCTTCTTTTCCTTGGCGATGATCAGCGGCGCCGCATCGGTGAGCGCGATGAAGCCCAGCGTGACCTTGTCGGTCTCCGGTCCCGCGGCTTGCGCGAAGGCACCGCCCGGGAACGAGGCGCGCACGGCGCTCATCAGGGCTGCCGTTGCCGTCACGGCGCCGGCACTCTTGAGGATCTCGCGCCGGCCCGGGCCTTTGCGGCCGTTGTTATTTCCCATGGTTGCTCTCCTGCTGTTTGAAGATCGTTGAGGTTTCTTTGCTGGGGTCGAACACCGACCCGTCGAGGAAACTGTCAGGTCCCATCGCGACCGGTGCGCCGTTGGTCGGGAGAATCCAGGGATCGGGATGGGCGCCCTCGATCTTGCGGTCGATGAGGGGGCACGGCAGACCGAGCTCGCTGGCGGCGGCGCGGTAGATGTCGCTGCGGAACACGCGGTCGGCGATGGCGCGCATGTCGGGACGCGGCGCCACCTGTCCCCAGCGCACCATCTGCGACAGGTACCAGTCGGCATGGCTGCGCCACGGAAAATTGGCGAGCTGGCGATGGAAGATGTGGAAGTCGGGCAGGCTGAGCGACCGCGCGATCACCTCGGCCGGCACGTTGAGGAAGCGCGGCGACGCCAGGATGCGCGCCGCCTCGGGCCGGTTCGCCGGATGGTCGAGCCAGGCGCCGGCCTCGGTGACGGCCTTCACCAGCGCGATCAGCGTCTTCGGGTTGCGCTGCGCCCACGCTTCCGTCGTGCCGAGCATCTTTTCCGGCATCGAGTCCCAGATCTGCCGGCTGGACGCGGCGATGCGGCCGATGCCGAGCGAGGCGGACTGCTGGTTCCACGGTTCGCCCACGCAGTAGCCATCGATCGTTCCCCCCGAGAGGTGAGCCACCATGTGCGGCGGCGGCACGACGGTGAGGCGTACGTCGCGGTCGGGATCGATGCCGCCCGACGCCAGCCACAGGCGCAGCAGGTGATTGTGCGACGAATAGGTGAAGACCGACGCGAGCGTGACGAGTGGCCGGCCCTCGCGGGCGCGGCGCGCGACGACGGCGGCCAGAGCGCGCACATCGAGCGGCGCACCGGCGGGCAGATTGTCGCCGACGAATTCCGGGGCCGCTTCCGCGATCTCCCGCCACAGCGCGTTGGAGAGCGTGATCGAGTTGCCGTTGAGATGCAGCGTCATGGCCGCGATCATCGGCACGTTCACGCTGTCGATGCCGAGCGTGGTGGCGAGCGGCATGGGCGAGAGCATGTGGGCCGCGTCGAGCAGGCCGACCGCGAGCTTGTCGCGGATGTTGGACCACGAGACTTCGCGGCGCAGTTCCACATCGAGCCCGTGACGCTCGTAGAGGCCGAGTACCTCCGCGAACAGCAGCGGCGCACAGTCGATGAGGGGGATGAACCCCACCTTGACCCTTGGTCGCTCTATGTTTCCCACGCCGCGTGACTCCAAAAAAAAACGCCCCATGCGGACGCCGAAAGGCGACCGTGTGGGACGTCGTTGTCCGATGAAGGCAGACCGCCATTGGCCTGCCGGTGAAAAATCAGGAGCCGCCCATCTTTGGGCGCCTCGCCTGTAGAGCAGCAGGAAGCATGCCAACGGCTGGACGCGATGCACGGGCCCGCCAAGTCGCTGTTTTGTCTCGAAAAGTGCGCACCGCGATCAAAGGTGGCCTATTGGCCGCGACACGAGGGTTGCTCACAAATACGGCATGGCCGCCGAAGAGGCAGGCACACCGACCGCTCAGAACTTGAGCGCCTTCGCGTAGGTCAGCAGATCCTGGGCGACTTCGCCGATGCGTTTGTTCTGGTCCATCGCGAGCTTGCGCAGCAGCTTGTAGGCCGCCTCCTCGCCAATGCCCTTCTGCTCCATCAGCAGGCCCTTGGCACGATCGACCGTCTTGCGCTCGACCAGCGACAGGCGCGCGCGCTCGAGCTCTTCGCGCATCGAGTGATAGCGGTTGAAATGCGCGACCGCGACATCGACGACCGGCTGCACGCGATCCTGCGTCAGGCCCTTCACGACATAGGCCGAGACGCCGGCCTCCATCCCGGCAGCGATCGTGGCGGGATCGGAGCGGTCGGCGAAGAGCGCGATCGGCCGCGGCTGCTGCTCGGTCGTGCGCCGCAGATCCTCGATCGCGTCCCGGCCGGGATTGTCGATGCTGATCACGATCACGTCGGGTTGCAGGACGCTGACGCGCGTCGCGAGATCGTAGGTGCCGTCCAGTCGCGCGAGCAAAACGTAGCCGGCGTCCCGCAATCCCGACTCCACGATCTCGGCGCGGGCGGGATTGTCGTCGATCAGTACCACGGACAACGGTTTAGACACGGGCGGCGGCTACAACTCTCTTCAAGCCGCGGGGCGCAACTTCCGTGCCACCGATGTTACGGCGCCGATTCGATGCGCTTTCCGTCCACCCAGCGTCCCGGGCTCGTCTTGCCGTCGGCATCGGTGTACTGGCCGTAGCCGTTGCGCTGCCCGCCGCGAAAGCTGCCCTCGTAGCGCTCGCGCTCGCCGATCCGCTCGATGCCCGGCCCGTCGAGAACGTCGCCGTGAAACTCGCCGCCCTGCACGACGTTCGGATCGGTCAAGGTGCGGCGCAGGGCGAGACCTTCGAGACGGCCGCCGACGAAGTTGCCTTCCGACCGCTCGACGCCCGGCTTCTCGCGAAGCCCGAGCCCGGTCGATTTTCCTTCTTTCCATTGGCCGGCATAGCGCGTGTCGTCAGCGAGTCGCACCGTGCCGAGGCCGTTCATCAGGTCCGCGCTCCAGTCGCCGGCCTGGCGTTCGCCATTGCCCAGTTCGGCGACGCCGAGGCCCTGGCGCTTGCCGTCGACGACCTGGCCGACATAGCTCGCGCCACCGCTGTAGCTGAGGCGCTCGCTGTTCTCGAGATCGGGGCGTGCCGCACGGGCCGCCACGATCCGTGCCTCGCCGGCCATGGCGCGCGCGGCTCGGGCCGCCTCCTCGGCGCGTTCGAACGCGGCCCGGGCCTCGGTCGCGGCGCGCGTCGCCTGGTCGGCCAGCGCCTTCTGAGGCGAAGTATCGGCAGCCGCAACGGGCGGCTTGGCGGGCGTCGCAGTCGTCGGGACCGGAGCAACAGGCGGCGGTGTCGACGCCGCCTGCGACGGTTCCGTCGGCCCGCCAATGGGGGCTGGCGACGGCAGGCTTGTCTGTGTCTCGATCGTGGGCGCGCCAAGGAAGCGCTCACGGATCTGCGGCGCATACTTCCAGCTCGCGGCGGCGGCCAGCACCAGCAGCACGATCGGCAGGCGCCGGCGGGCGAAGCCCTTGCGCCGCGAGACCGGCGGCTCGGAGTCGATCTCCTCGGTCGGAGGCCGGCTCGCGCCACCGAGCCGCGGACCCGACGAGATAACGGGTGACAGAGGCTCGGTCGTCATGCGTTGGGTCGGCGCATCCTCGACACGCGGCAGTGTCCCGCCGAACAGGGTGCGCCATTCGGCGATCGATTGCGGTCGCTGCTCGGGCGCGAAGGCCAGGCCCCGGTCGATCGCCGACAGCATCGACGGATCGAAGCGATCGGCATGGTTCACGGCCAGCGGCCGGTAGGGATCCGTGCCGACGCGGCTCACCGCCTCGGGCGGCGGGGACCCGGTGATCGCGTGATGCAGCACCGCCGCCGTCGCATAGATGTCGGTCCACGGCCCCTGCTTGCCGTCCATCGCGTATTGCTCGATCGGCGCATATTGCGGCGTCAGGATGCTGGTGAGCGTGCGCGTGCGGCCGCCCATCGCCTGACGCGCCGCGCCGAAGTCGATCAGGATCGGCACGCCGTCGCGCCGGACGATCACGTTCGACGGCTTGATGTCGCGGTGCAGGAAACCTTGGGCGTGCACGGCGCCGAGGCCGCTCAGCATGCCCTCCGTGAGACGCCGGATCTCGTCGGGCTGCAGCCGGCGGCCGGGCTGGCGCAGCAGCTGCGCCACGCTGTGGCCGTCCTCGAACTCCATGACCGTGTAGGCCGTACCGTTGGCCTCGAAGTAGCGCAGCACCGGCACGATATGGACGTGACGGAAGCGCGCCAACGCCCGCGCCTCGTCGAGGAAGCGCTCTCGACCCCAGGTGAAATCGTCAGCGAAACGCGAGCCGCGCGGCGCCACCTGGCCATCGGCCCGACGCGTCGCGAACTCGACGGGCATGTATTCCTTGATCGCGACGAACTTGGCGAGCTGGGTATCGAAGGCTCGATAGGTGATTCCGAAGCCGCCATGGCCGATCAGCGCGTCGAGGCGATAATCGCCCAGTCGCGTGCCGACCGGCAAAGCTTGATCGTGTTCTGCTGTCATGGGCACGCGCAACCTCAGCCCCTAGATGCGCGCTCCAGAGCAGCCGCACAAGCGGCTGAATCGTGACTAGCGGCTGGCGTCCGAGGCAACGAACGACCGGAGCGGGCCGGCGTCGCGCATTTCGGGCATCAGCTGCATGATCATCAGCAGGACGCAAAGGCCAATTGCCGTCAGCATCGTGGCAGGGCCCGTGCGCAGATAGGGGGTGGGCGTCGAGGCCCGTCGCTCGTCCGTCATGTCGGACACCTCAAAAAATATAGACTTCATCAAAAATAACGGCGGCTCGTACGGCCCTGAAAATGGGCCAAGCCTGAGGCAAGCATAGATCACATCGCCTCAGAAATCCAACAAAGCCATGGAATCACAAAGGTTTAATAGATGATGTGAAGAACAAAAGCGAACCCCACAAGCGATGGCGTGCGACTTGCGTCGGACGGACACTTGAAGATCGCCAGCGAACTCCGGCCGCCGCCGGGTTAGGATCGTTCCATGAATACACCCCCACGCGACAATGTCAGGACCATCGTCCTGACCGGCGCCAGCCGCGGCATCGGCCATGCGACCGTCAAGAAATTCAGCGCCAATGGCTGGCGGGTCATCACGATCTCGCGCCAACCCTTCAGCGCGCTCTGCCCATGGCCGAGCGGCGGCGAGAATCACGTGCAGCTCGATCTCGCCGATCCCGTCGACATCGGCCGCGGCATCGAACAGATCCGCTCGCGCCTTGCCGGCGGCCGGCTCGACGCGCTGGTCAACAACGCCGCCATCTCGCCCAAGGGCAAGGGGGGTGGGAGACTCGGCGCGATGGACACGCCGTTCGATCTCTGGCGGCAGGTCTTCAACGTCAACTTCTTCGCCCCCGTGGCGCTGGCCCGTGGCCTGGTCGACGAGCTGTCGAAGGCGCAGGGCTGCGTCGTCAACGTGACGTCGATCGCCGGCAGCCGCGTCCATCCGTTCGCGGGCTCGGCCTATGCGACGTCGAAGGCGGCACTCGCGGCGCTCACCCGCGAGATGAGCCATGATTTCGGACCGCGCGGCATTCGCGTGAATGCGATCGCACCGGGCGAAATCGACACCGCGATCCTGTCGCCGGGCACCGAGAAGATCGTCGAGGAGCAAATCCCGATGCGGCGGCTCGGCACACCCGACGAGGTGGCGGACGTGATTCACTTCCTTTGCGAGAAGGGATCGAGCTACGTTTCCGGCGCCGAGATCCAGATCAACGGCGGCCAGCACGTGTAGGAGTTCGCGATGGACAGCACGATCACCAGCTTCAAGGGCGAGACCGGCCGCGATGCGCGGCGGCGCATCCGTGCAGGGGCCGCCCGCCTGCCCACCTCCGGCATGGCGCCGGGCTATGTGCAGGGCAACCTCGCGATCCTGCCCAAGGCGCTCGCCGCCGACTTCGCCCGCTTCTGCATGCTGAACCCCAAGCCCTGCCCCCTGCTCGGCCAGTCCGAGCCGGGCGACTGGCGCCTGCCGACCCTGGGCGAGGATCTCGACATCCGCACCGACATCCCGCTCTACCGCATCTGGAAGAACGGTGAGCTTGTCGAGGAAGTCACCGACCTCAACGGCGTGTGGCGCGACGACCTCGTCTCCTTCGTGCTGGGCTGCTCCTTCTCCTTCGAGGAGGCGCTGATCGAGAACGGCCTCGAGCTCCGCCACCAGACCTGCAACAGCAACGTGCCGATGTTCCGGACCAACATCGAATGCGCGCCGGCCGGCCCATTCCACGGCCCGATGGTCGTGTCGATGCGCCCGTTCAAGCCGGCCGATGCGATCCGCGCGGTGCAGGTGACGACGCGCTTCCCCTCGGTGCACGGCGCCCCCGTGCATCTCGGCAAGCCCGAGATGATCGGCATCAAGGACATCGCCAAGCCCGACTACGGCGACGGCGTGCCGGTGCGCGACGATGAACTGCCCGTCTTCTGGGCCTGCGGCGTCACTCCGCAATCGGTCGTGGCGACGGTGAAGCCGGAATTCTGCATCACCCACGCGCCGGGCTACATGCTCGTCACCGACCTGCTCAACTCCCGCCTGGCCGTTCTCTGACGATGGCGCACTTGGAATTCGAGGGCCATGCCAAGGGCGCGGTCGAGCAGGTCACGGTCGACATCAAGGATCTGGTCATCGCCGGCTGGACCGGCCGCGACGTCACGGCGCTGAACCACCACATCGAGGAACTCAAGGCGATCGGCGTGCAGCCGCCGTCGCGGGTGCCGATCTATTACCGCGCCGCCGCGCAGATGCTGACCCAGGCCGATCGCATCCAGGTTCTGGGCGAGGACAGTTCGGGCGAGGTCGAGCCGGTACTGATCGGTGCCGCCGACAGGCTCTGGGTCACGGTCGGGGCCGACCATACCGACCGCAAGGTCGAGAGCTACGGCATCGCCGTCTCCAAGCAGATGTGCGCCAAGCCGATCGGCCGCACCGCCTGGCGCTTCGAGGAAGTCGAGGCGCACTGGGATCAGCTGGTTCTGCGCAGCTTCGTGCAGGAAGGCGGCAAGAAGGTCCTGTATCAGGAAGGCCCCCTGTCCAAGATCCGCGATCCGCGCGAGCTGATCTTCGCCTGGAAGGACAATAAGCGCCTGCCCATGGGGACCGTGATGTTCTGCGGCACCATGCCGGCAATCGGCGGCATCCGCTCCTCGTCGCGCTTCGAGATGGAACTCGAGGATCCCGTGCTCGGCCGCACGATCACCCACGCCTACGACATCGAGACCCTGCCGATCATCGCCTGAAGGCGATCTCCTGCGCGAAGATGCATGGCCCGGATGCAGCTCGGGCCTTGCGTGAACCGCGCCGGTAAACGTAGGTTCAGCGCCTTCGGGAGGAACAAGTGACGATCAAGGGCGCATACGACGGCATTACCGTTCTCGACTTCACGCAGGGCATCGCGGGGCCGCACGCGTCCATGCTGCTCGCGCTGCACGGCGCCGACGTCATCAAGATCGAGCCGCCGGAAGGCGACTGGGGCCGCGCGCTGGGCGAGCTGAAGGGCGACCATTGCGCCCATTCCGTCGCCTTCAACCGCGGCAAGCGCTCGATCGCCCTCGACCTCAAGTCGGCCGATGGCGTCGAGGTCGTGAAGAAGATCGCCGCCAAGGCGCATGTCGTGATGGAAAGCTTCCGCCCCGGCGTCATCTCGCGGCTGGGCTTCGGCTACGAGGACATCAAGAAGATCAATCCGAACGTCATCTACTGCTCGGTGTCGGGCTTCGGCCAGACCGGCCCCTACAGCAAGCGCCCGACGGTCGACGGCCTGATCCAGGCCTTCAGCGGCATGATGGTGATGAACAAGATGCCGGATGGCACGCCGTGGCGTCAGGGCATGATCGCCGTCGACGTGACGACCGGCCTCTATACCTTCCAGGCGCTGTCGACCGCGCTGATGCGCCAGTTCCGCTACAACGAAGGCTGCTTCATCGATTCCAGCCTGATGCGCGCCGCCGCCGCCTTCCAGGGCGCCAAGCTGATGGAGTGGGTGTTCTCCAAGGGCGCACCGCCGGTCCTCTACATGCCGGCCGGAAGCTACAAGACGTCGAACGGCTACATCATGGTGAGCGCCATGCGGCCCCACCATTTCCGCCTGCTGTTCGAGCTGATCGGCCGCCAGGACATCGCCGACGACCCCGACCTGCAGAGCCATGAGAGCCGCATCAAGAATGCGCCGAAGATCATCAAGGCGCTGAACGAGACGATGCCGACCAAGACGACCGAGGAGTGGATCGCGATCCTGCAGCCCAAGGACGTGTTCTGCGAGCGGGTGAACAACTACTCCGACTATCTCGACCATCCGCACGTCAAGGAATCGGGCGCCATCGACTGGATCGAGCAGGACGGGTTCGGCCGCATGCCTGTCGCCAACATCGCGGGCCTCCCGCCCGCGTCGCAGCACGCGCCGCAGCAGCACGCGCCGCATGTCGGCGAGGACGGGCCCACCATCCTGAGCGAACTGGGCTACGGCGCCGCCGAGATCGACGCGATGCTGGTGCGCGGTGGCGTGCGGGCGCCCGCGCCGGCCGTCAAGGCAGCGGACTGAGCACGAAGCGTTCGATGTCGAGGCGGCTGCGCAGCCGCACGACACGCTTCTCTCCGGCCAGCGCTTCGCACTCCTGGGCGAAACGTTCGCGATTTCGGCGATGCGTCTTCAGCGCATAGAGCAGGATCGAGTTCCGGCTGAGAAAGGCGTTGGACAGGGTCTCTCGATTGCCGGTGCCCCACAGTTCCTCGCGCGTCACGGCGCGCTTCACCGTGCGCCGCAGCAGGCGCGACATCACGACGGGCAAGGGCAAGTCGAGCCAGACCAGCGTGTCGGCCGGACGCCACACGAGATCCCTCACCTGGCCGTAATTGCCGACGACGATCCAGCCGTCGTCGGCAGTCTCGCGCTCGACGCGATGACGGAACAGATCGACCGGTGCCGGCTGCCAGTCGCGCCCCCAGAAGAGCGCATCGAGCTCGACCACGCGCAGGCCGGCACGCTGGGCGAGGCGCTCGGCCAGCCAGCTCTTGCCCGATCCCGTCGTTCCGAACACCGCCACCCGTCGCATGGACAAACTGTAGCGTCGGCCGGCGCCGTCCCACAGGAACGCTTTTCGCCACACCCCCCGCCCACCGCCGCTGTTGCCGCGTGGCGGCGGATCGGAGACAGTCGCCCATGCATATCGGACTCATTGCCGGCATCGGACCGGCCGCCACCGATTTCTATTATCGGGGGCTGATCGACCGCCACGTCGCCGGCGGCCTTCCGCTCGACCTCACCATGGCGCATGCCGACGTGCGGGAGATGAGCCGCAACCTCGTCGGCAAGAATCCGAAGAAGCAGGCGGAGATCTTCGCGGGGTTGGCGCAGCGGCTGAAGGCGGCCGGCGCGCAGGCTGTCGCCATCACCTCTATGGGCGGCCATTTCTGCGTGAACGAACTCATGGCGATCTCGCCGCTGCCGGTCCTCAACGCCATCCCCGCGGTCGATGCGTCGCTGGCGGCGGGGAAGTTCCGGAAGATCGGCATCCTCGGGACCCGCACCGTCATGGAATCGAAGCTCTATGGCGGCATCCCATCGGTTGAGGTCGTCCCGACGGAAGGTGCCGCGCTCGATCTCGTCCACGACAACTACGTCGCGATGGCGACGATCGGACGCGTGACAGACGCCCAGCGCCAGGTCTTCTTCGAGGCCGGTCGCGCGCTTTGCGCGCGGGGCGCCGAGGCGATCATGCTGGGCGGCACCGACCTCTTCCTGGCCTTCGCTGGCCACGATCCCGGCTTTCCCGTCATCGACTGCGCCGACATCCATGTCGACGCGATCTACGCCCAATCAGCCGCCTGAACCGGGGTCGGGCACAGAACCGAGAGTGTCGATGTCCCGAAGCTATACCGATCCGCGCCTTGCCGCGGTCTACGACCGGCTGAACCCGCCGAACGCGGCTGATCCATTCTATCTCGACCTAGTCGGCGACACGCCACGCACGGTCCTCGACATGGGGTGCGGGACCGGATGGCTCGCCTGCGAGATGGCTCGGCGCGGCCATCTGGTGACCGGGGTCGACCCCGCTCCCGCGATGCTCGACGTGGCCCGCGCCCGGCCGGGCGGCAGAACAGTCACCTGGATTGCCAGCGACGCGGTGCGCTTGGCGCTCGAAGCACGGTTCGATTTCATCGTCATGACTGGTCATGTATTTCAGGTGTTCCTCGAGGACGAGGAGATCGCGGCGGCGCTCGCGAACCTTCGCCGGCATCTCGGTGCTGATGGACGCATCGCCTTCGAAGCCCGCAACGCGGCCGTCCGCGCCTGGGAGAACTGGACGCCGGAGCGAACAGCAACCCGCGTTCACGTACCTGCGATGGGCACCGTGGACGTGCACTACGCCCTCCGCTCGGTGGATGGACCCCTCGTCACGTTCGAGACCCACTTTCAATTCAGTCCGACCGACTCTGCGGTGACCAGCACCACCCTTCGCTTCATGGCACAAAATGAAGTGGCCACGTTCCTTGCAGGGGCGGGGCTCGCCAACGTCACTTGGTACGGCGACTGGAACCAATCGCCACTCTCCCCGCAAAGCCGAGAGATTATTGCGATTGCCGGACATTGAGTGGGGTTTCCCGCCTCCCCGTAGCAGACTAGGGTACCATTCATGGCCGAAGATACCCGCCCTCGCCGCTTCGCTGTCCTGATCGATGCCGACAACACGTCGCCGCGCATCGCCGCCGGCCTGTTCGAGGAGATCGCCAAGTTCGGCGAAGCGAGCGTTCGTCGCATCTACGGCGACTTCTCGAGCACACGCCTCAAGTCCTGGGCCGAGATCCTGCAGAAATACGCGATCGATCCCTACCAGCAGTTCGCCTACACGTCGGGCAAGAACGCGTCCGACATCGCGCTCGTGATCGATGCGATGGACCTGCTGCACAGCGGGCGGTTCGACGGCTTCTGCCTCGTCTCTTCCGATAGCGACTTCACACGTCTCGCCTCCCGCCTGCGCGAGGAGGGCGCCGACGTCTACGGCTTCGGCGCGCAGAAGACGCCCGAAAGCTTCCGGCAGGCCTGCCGGCGGTTCATCTACACCGAGAACCTGCTGCCCGAGGCTGCCGTGGCGACACCCGGCGAAGGCGCGGCTGCGAATTCCCTTCAGCCCGCCAGCGCCGCCATCCCCTTCCTGACCAAGGCCATCGCGCAGATGGAGACGGAAGACGGTTGGGTGAGCCTCGGCGCGGTCGGCCAGCGCCTCGCCAACATCGCCTCCGACTTCGACCCGCGCACCTACGGCTTCCGCAAGCTGAGCGACCTCATCCGCAAGACCGGCGCCTTCGACATGGAGCAGCCGGACGGACGCACCGTGCGGATTCGCGCCAAGCCGCCTCAGCCGTCCAAGGAAACCACTCCCGCCCGCAGTCGCGGCCGCGGCCGGGGACGAGGCAGAGGAACTGGCTCCACGGCGCCGCGGTCACAATCGGAATAGTCGCCGAAGAATCGCAGCGCTGGGCCACTTCGCTCGTTGCTTTTGCCAGCGACGGCACCTAAGCCCGACAGGCGGTTTGCCGACGCCCGCACCCTCTCTCAAGGAAATTCACTCGTTTGAGCACCCACCCGGAAGCTGCCGGCCCGCGCGAGCACATGGCAAGAGCCGCCCGCGCCTGGACCCAGGTCCTTGCGGGCTATCGCCAGCCCAGCAACAGTCGCAGCATTTTCGAGATCGCCGTCACGGTCGTGCCGCTGGTTGCCCTGTGGGCGCTCGCCTGGGCGACGCTCGACATCAGTTACTGGCTGGCGCTGCCGCTGGCCTTCGCGGCCGGCGCCTTCATGGTTCGGCTGTTCGCGATCCAGCACGATTGCGGGCATGGCGCGTTCTTCCGCCAACGCTCGGCCAACGACTGGATCGGGCGCATTGCCAGCGTCCTCACGCTGACACCTTACGAAGTGTGGCGCCGCACGCATGCGACCCATCATGCCAGCACCGGCAATCTCGACAAGCGCGGCATGGGAGACGTCGACACGCTGACGGTCGAGGAATATCGCGCCCGCTCGATCTGGGGCCGGCTGCGCTATCGTCTCTATCGCCATCCGCTGGTCATGTTCGGACTTGGACCGGCCTATCTGTTCATCGTCCAGCATCGCCTTCCGATCGGCCTGATGCGTGACGGCTGGCGGCCCTGGGTCAGTACGATGACGAACAACCTGGCGATCGTTCTGGTCGCCGGTCTGCTCATCTGGCTGGTCGGCATCAAGGCCTTCCTGCTTATCCACCTTCCGGTGCTGCTGCTCTCCGCCTCCGTCGGCGTCTGGCTGTTCTTCGTCCAGCACCAGTTCGAGCACACCAAGTGGGACAACGATCCGGACTGGAACCTGCACGAGGCCGCGCTGCACGGCAGCTCCCACTACGATCTGCCGGCGTTCCTGCGCTGGTTCACCGCGAACATCGGCATCCACCACGTCCATCATCTCAGCAGCCGCATCCCCTACTACCGGCTGCCGCTCGTGCTGCGCGACCATCCCGAGCTTCGAGACGTCGGGCGCCTAACCCTGATCCAGAGCTTCCGTTGCGTGCGTCTGGTCCTGTGGGACGAGACGCAGCGTCGCCTCGTGTCGTTCCGTGAGGCCCGTAAGCTAGGGCAATAACTGACGTCCGATCCCCTGCTCCGATCGAGGCGGCGGATTGGTTTGCCGTGAACTTGCCGCAGCCTACTCAGGAATCCAACGGGCAGCTCTTCAGCAGATTTACGGCGGCCGGATCGCCCGGCACCCGCGCGAGGGAGTCCTCGAAATGGCGGCGCGCCGTCGCAATGTCATGCCGAAGCAACGCCTCGACCCCGCGCAACAATGGTTCCCGCGTTCTGAACTTGACCTCGCGCCCGGCCGGCGGATCGCGATCGAACACCTCGAACAGCACCACCGGCCGCGTCTTGCCCCGGACCACCACGACATCGAGAGGACGGATCGCGTAGGCGCCAGGATCCGACAGCTGATCGTAGGTGTACTGCGAGATCAGCATGCAGACCCGATAGACCTTGGTGAGACTCTCGATCCGGGCGGCAAGGTTGACGGCGTCGGAGATCACCGTGCCGTCCATGCGATGCAATTCGCCGATCGTACCCATCATCAGCGAACCGGTGTTGATCCCGGTGCCGATGGCGACCGGCGCCAGGTCCTGCGCCGCGCGGGCGGTATTGAACGAGTTCAGGGCGTCCAACATGGCGAGACCGGCCCGCACGCCGTCGTCAGCCGTCTCGAACAGGGCCATGATCGCGTCGCCGATATACTTGTCGATGAAGCCGCCATTGTCGCGGATCACCGGCCCCACATGCTCGAGATAGGCGTTGATGAACGCGAAATTCTCGTCCGGAGTCATCGTCTCCGACAGCGCGGTGAAATTGCGGATGTCGGAGAACATGATGGTCATGTGCTCGCGCTTGTTGTCGCCCAGCGCGACCGACACGATGTTCGGCTTGCCGATCTTGGCCAGGAAGGCGCGCGGCACGAAGCGCTCGATCGCCAGGTTGGTTTCCCTCAGATCGTTGATCCTCGACCGCACCGAATCCCGCATCGAGGCGAAGCTGCGGGCGAGATGCCCGATCTCGTCGCTGCGGTCGGTGTTGGCGATCGCGTGATCGAGGTCGCCGTCCGCGATGGCTCCCGCTTCGCCGCGGAGGTTCAGGATCGGATCGATGATCCGGCGCTGGAGCAGCCGCGAGGCCAGCCAATAGATCAGCGGCAAGGTGAGCGCGAGCAGGACCATCGAGCTCACGAACACATGCACCACGGCCTGCCGGGCCAGCGCCAGGTCGTAGGTGACCTTGCGCACGATCATCATCGGCCTTTCGTCCTTGATCGTATCCGCCCTGTTGTAGCGGCTGTAGGTCGTCACCCGATGACCGGAGGCGTCGGGTACACGCAGGCGACCTTCTCTCAGGATCTCGGAGGCCAGGGCGGGAGCGAGCTTCTCGCCCGGCCGGATCAACGACCATGTTCCCGAGGCGTTGATCAGATACATGTCGACATCGGTCACATAAGCGTTCGATTTGACCGCGTCTGAAAAGTAGTCCTCGAAGAAATACCGGCTCATCCAGCCGAAGTCGCCGTGCTGCAGCGTGGCGCGTACCTCGGACGAGACTTCGATCAGGTAGTCCTTACCCGGCGGCCCGTAATAGGTATAGGTGCGCAGCGTGCCCGTGACCGACGACAGGTCGATCCCGTCGCTCATCGCCCGGCCCTTGTCGAACACGGAATCGAGGAAATTTGAGAAGGGGCCTTTTGGGAAGACCAGCCCCATGTCGTAGGAAAGGTTCGTGTTGAAGATCTCGTGGTCGCGATTGATGAAGTAGAGGTGCGCGATGCCGTACCGGGCCGCGAGCCCGTTCAATTCGTCGATCGTCAGATCGGCCGGAGGGCGGCCCGTGCGTTCCACATCGGCCTCGATCCGCGGCAGCACCTTGGCCATGAGCGCCGTGTTGCGCTCGTTCTCGCTGCGCAGCATCGTCTCGAAGACGTCGAAGCGTTCGCTGAGGCTGGCCTCGATGCGCCGCAGCTCCTCGTCCTGCAGCCGCGACACCAGCCGGTACATGGCGAGCGACGCGACGATCGTTGCGCCGAGGCTCACGGCGATCAGGACGGTGAGCAGAAAGAGACCGACCTTGCGCTTCATCGAAGGGCGGTCCTTCAGCCGATCAGGTATTCTGCCACAATCGGGTCGTGTAGGCGCCCTCGACGTTGGCGTCGATCTGCGCGGCGACGGCTTCGCTTTCGCCGATGCGGGGCGCGATGATCTTGCCGAACGAGATGCGGCCGGGCGCCGGCCACGCCTTCGGGTCCCACAGTTTGGCGCGCACGATCGAGCGGGCGCAGTGGAAGTAGCAATGCTTGATGCGCACTCGGGTCGCCAGCAAGGCCGGCTTGCCCAGCGAGCTGAGCGATCCCACGAGTTCGGCGTCGTCATGGATTTCCGCAGTGCCGGAAATGCGCAGCGTCTCACCGGTCGCCGGCACGAGCGCGATGATGCCGATCTGACCGGTGTCGAGGATGTTGTTGAGGCCGAAGGCGAGATTGTTGCCGACCCGCTCGGGGATCAGCAGCGTCTTGGGATCCTCGATCCGGATGAACCCCGGCTCATCGCCCTTGGGCGAGACCTCGACGGTGCCATCCGCGGCCGTCGTCCCGACCAGGGCGAAGGGGCAGCGCTTCAGGAACTCGATCGACTGCTCGTCCAGCGCGTCGAGGATCTTCACCCGTGTGGCCGGCCGCGGCTCGGCAATGATGCGCCGCAGCTCTTCCTTGGTGCTGATGCGAGCCATGAAACAACTCCTTCGAAACGCGTGGGTAGGAAACATCCGCCACTTGCGAACGACTTGCAACCTTGCCGGCGTCGAGGATTCTCCCGCTCCGTCACGCGAAGTGCGGCGCCACCTCGAGCATGAAGCGCTGCATCTGCTCCTTCACCATCGCATGCGGTTTCTGCCCGTAGTTGAAGTAGAGAATGACCTCGGCGACGCCGGCCGCCTCGACCTGCTTCAGGGTGTCCACGATGTGCTGCGGGCTGCCGCAGAGGATCGACTTGTCGGTCAGCTTCTCCGGCCGCATGTCGCGCAGGATGTTCACGATATCGACGAAGTACTTGTAGGTCGGCGGCACCTTCTCGCCCGTCGATGAAGGAAAGGCCGCGATCAACGCATCCTGGAAATAGCGGACCAGCGCTTCCTTGCCGTAGCGCTCCTCCTCCGGCGTCGAGGCGATGTGCACGAAGTAGGAGCACATGGCACGCCGCATGGGCCGCTTGAAGCCGGTCTCGCAGGTCTCGCGATAGACCCGCACCGCGTCGGCCAGCGACCCGTAGACCATGGCTGCCGCGAACGGCGCGTAGATCACGTTCCAGTCGTTCTTCGCCGCCAGTTCCATCGACGGTCGCGAGAAGCAGGCCACATAGGGCCTGAGCGGGCTCTGCGCCGGCTTCGGGCGCACCTCGACGTCGTTGAATTCGTAGAACCGGCCCTTGTGGGACCACTTGCCGGGCTCGGTCCACGCACGCCACACGATCTCCAGCCCCTCGGCGAACAGCTCGGCCGAATCGTCGAACGGCATCTGGAACGGATCGTATTCCTTGCGGTCGTAGCCGCGGCCGGCGGCGAAATCGACCCGGCCGCCCGACAGGAGATCGAGCGTCGCCCATTCCTCGGCGACATGCAGCGGATGGTGTACGGGGAGCAGCGTAACGGCCGGCGCCAGCCGCAGCTTCGTCGTGGCGCCCGCCAGTTGCGCCAGCATCGCCAGCGGCGAGGCGTTGACGCCCAGCAGGTTGAAATGATGCTCGCCGATCCAGGCCGAGTTCAGCCCGACCTGCTCGGCCCACAGCGCCTCGGCATAGATGTCCTTGATGAACGACTCGGCCGAGCGCGGATTGTCCGGATAGCGATTGTCCGAGAGGGTGAAGTAACCGAATTGCATGATCAGGCCGCCTGCTGTGCCACGTCCGAGAGCGAGACGATCCAGTCGCGGAACGCCTTGATCTTGCGTCTCCGGATCGCCTCGGGCGGATAGACCAGATAGTAGGCGAAGTCGGAGGAACGTTTGAACTCGAATGGGACGACCAGCCGGCCGGCCTTCAAATCAGGCTCGACCAGCGGGTTGCGTCCCAGCGCGACACCCAGACCGTCCATGGCGGCCTGATAGGCCGCCAGCGCGAAGTCGAACGAGACGCCGCGCGAGGCATCGACGCCTTTCACGCCCGCTGCCGTCAGCCAAACCTGCCAGTCGTCGGGAAAGCTGCCGATATGGAGAAGGTTGAAGCGCCTGAGATCCGCCGGCTTTTTGAGGCCGTTCGGTCCCTTGAGCAGCGACGGGGCGCAGACCGGCATGACGTCCTCGCTGACCAGCCGCTCGGCCATCAGGTTCGGCCACTGGCCGCGTCCGTAGCGGATACCGATGTCGACATCCTCGCGGGAGAAGTCCACCAGCGAGGTACCGGTCGAGACGCGGACGTCGATCTCCGGATGAGAGCGCTGAAAGCCGCCCAGCCGCGGCACCAGCCACTTCACCGCGAAGGACGAGGTCGTCGTCACAGTGAGGTTTCCGCCCTTGTCCTTTTGCAGCAGCTTCTCGGTCGCTTCGTTCAGCTGATCGAAGGCCGCACGCACTGAGGGGAGATAGGCCTGGCCGGCCTCCGACAGCAGCAGCGAGCGATTGCGCCGCACGAATAATTTTAATCCGAGTCTCTGTTCCAGCCCGCGCACCTGGTGGCTGATCGCGGCCTGCGTGACGCTCAATTCCTCGGCGGCATCGGTAAAGCTCATATGGCGTGCCGCAGCTTCGAAGGCACGCAAACCATTGAGCGGCGGCAGGGTTCGTTTCATCGCCAGTCCCTCACATGAGATATTTTAATCAAAATAGAACAAAGGGTCGTTTGTAAAGGGGTCGCCTGCAGCGCACATCAGCCCCAACAGAGTTCAACCCTACCGGGAGCAGTCCCATGGCCAACATATCGCTTCACCATCCCTCACAGGCCTCGCTGGCCGGCACCTTCGCCTCGTTCGGCCAAGTCCTCGCGACCTGGCGTGAGCGTGCCAGGCAGCGCCGCGAGCTCGTCAATCTCGACTACCGTACGATGCGCGACCTGGGCATCAGCCCGACCGACGTCCAGTTCGAGGCGAACAAGCCCTTCTGGCGCAGCTGACATTCCAATCCGGAGGGGTCCCGTTTCCTACCCTGCACGGGACCATCCCACTCCGGTACCTGGCCGGCGGTCGCTCCCTGCCTCCCTTGCGACCGCCGGCTTTTTCTTTGCCGGCTGGCCTGCCGCTCTGCTAGAGCCGCCGCGTGCCGCTCAACGACCAGCAGATCCAGACCCTCGGCCGCGACGCCCTGCAGCGCGCGGCGGCGGGTGATTTCGCCTCGGCCGAAGAAATGTTCGGCCGCATCGTCGAGGCGCGGCCCAACATGGGCCAGGCGCTCCATCTGCTGGGCCAGGTGCGGCTGAAGCTCGGCCGCTTCGCCGAGGCCCGCGAGCCGCTGGAGCGCGCCGCGCAGTTCCTGCCCCGCGACGTCACGGCTCAGACCAACCTCGCAGGTTGCCTGATCCAGCTCGGCCGGCACGAGCAGGCGCTGGCGGCCCTCGCCAAGGCCGCGAAGCTCAAGCCGGATGACGCCGCCATCGCCCACAATACCGGCCGCACCCTCGAAGCGCTGGGCCGCGCCGAGGAGGCCGAACGCGCCTACGATCTCGCTTTGTCGATCGACCACAGGCTGCTGCCGGCCCTGAGCGCCCGGGCGGAGCTGCTGGCCGCGCGCGGCGAGTGGGCGGGCGCCCTCGCCGATCTCGAAACGGCATTGGTCAGCCAGCCCAACGATCCTCGCCTCAGGCTGCGGCGCGGCGAGCTTATGCTGCGCCAGGGCGACTGGTGGCGCGGGCTCGACGACTACGAAGCGCGGCTCGAGATCCCGGGTGAGCGTTACACGCCCGAGCTGCCGCGCTGGCAGGGGGAACCGCTCGACGGCCGGCTGTTGCTCTATCCGGAACAGGCCGACATCGAGAGCGAGGCCGTCCTGCGTGACACCTTGATGCTGGCGCGCGGCGTCGAGGCCGTCGTGCAATGCAGCGCGACCCTCGCCGACTGGATCGACGGGCCGACGGCGCGTCGTGGTGAGCCGCTCGACGGTTTCGCCGCCGCGGCGCCGCTGCGCAGCCTGCCACTGCTCCTCAACTGGACGCGCGACGCGCTGCCGCCACCGCTGAAGCTGCGGCCCATCCCCAAGTCGGCTTCACGCATCGGCTGGTTCAGCACCTGCGAGCCTCCGGCGGGCGTGGATCTCGTGCGCACGCCGGAAGAAATCCCGAACTGTCGTCTCGTCGTGGGCGACGACACGTGGCCCGCGCATGCCGCGGCGGCGCTCGGCATCGCGACCGTGATCCTGGTGCCCAATACCGCAGACTGGCTCTGGGGACCGAACCTCGGAACATCGCCGTGGTATCCGTCTGCGGAACTGCTGCGCGACGATGATCGCGAAGGGCTGGCGGCGCGGCTCGCCGGGTGCTGATATCCGCGTCCGGCGGAAACCCCAACACCCAGAGGCCAAACCCATGGGCAAGACCCTGTTCGACAAGATCTGGGACAGCCACGTCATCACCGATCTCGGCAACGGCTTCGTGCTGCTGCACATCGATCGCCTGCTGCTCCATGACATGTCCGGCGGCAAGGCACTGAAGGAAGCCATCGACAAGGGGTATCCGCCGTCTCAGCCGCGGCTGATCTACGGCACGCCCGACCACACCATGTCGACCAAGCCCGGCCGCACCGAGCACACTCATCCGCCGGGCCTGCCGCTGATCAAGTCGATGCGCGAGACGACCAGCGCCTACGGCATCAAGCTGTTCGACCTTGGCCAGGACGGTCAAGGCATCGTTCACGTGATGGGTCCCGAACAGGGGCTGACGCTTCCCGGCACGACCCTCGTCTGCGGCGACAGCCATACCTCGACGCATGGCGGCATGGGCGCGCTGGCCTTCGGCATCGGCTCGTCCGAGCTGGTCCATGTGATCGCGACGCAAACGATGGTGCAGCGCAAGCCCAAGCGCATGCGCGCGAGCTTCGAGGGCAAGCTGATGCCGGGCGTCACGGCCAAGGACATGATCCTTCACCTGATCGGCGAACTGGGCACCGCGGCGGGCACCGGCTACTCGGTCGAGTATGCCGGCTCGGCGGTACGCGCCTTGCCGGTCGAGGCGCGGCTCACGCTTTGCAACCTCACCATCGAGATGGGGGCGCGCACCGGCATGGTGGCGCCCGACGACACGACCTACGAATATCTGAACGGTCGCGACTATGCGCCCAAGGGCGCGATGTGGGACCGCGCCGTCGCCCACTGGCGCACGCTGCCGAGCGATCCCGACGCCGAGTTCGATCGCGAGCACACGATCGACATGAAGAACGTCGCGCCGCAGATCACCTGGGGCACCAGCCCCGAGCATGTCATCGCCGTCGACCGCGCGATCCCCGATCCGCGGACCGGTCCGGAAGAGAAGCGCGGCGCCTGGGAAGCCGCGCTCCAGTATCAGGGCCTCGAGCCCGGCAAACCGATCGAGGGTACCCAGGTCGACTGGGTATTCATCGGCTCCTGCACCAACAGCCGCATCTCCGACCTGCGCGCCGCCGCCGAGATCGTGAAAGGCCGGCACAAAGCCGACCATGTGACCGCCTGGGTCGTACCGGGCTCCGTCCGCATCAAGGCCGAGGCCGAGGCCGAGGGTCTCGACCGCGTGTTCACCGACGCCGGCTTCGAATGGCGCGAGCCCGGCTGCTCGATGTGCCTCGCCTCCAACGGCGAGCGGGTGCCACCTGGCAAGCGCAGCGTCTCGACCTCCAACCGCAACTTCGTCGGCCGCCAGGGCCCCGGCGCGCGCACCCATCTCGCGAGCCCCGCCATGGCCGCAGCCGCCGCCATCAAGGGCGCCATCGCCGACGTCAGGAAGATCTGATCATGGACAAGTTCACCAAGGTGACGGGCGTCGCCACGCCGCTGATGCGCCAGAACGTCGATACAGACCTGATCATCCGCATTGAGCGGCTGGTCGACAACGTGACGCGCGAGGGACTCGGGCCCTACGCCTTCGAGCAGATCCGTTTCAAGCCCGACGGCAGCGAGGATCCGGACTGCATCTTCAACCAGACGCCCTATCGCGACGCGCCGATCATCCTCAGCCGTGAGAATTTCGGCTGCGGCTCGAGCCGCGAGGGCGCCGTGTGGGCGCTGAAGGGCATGGGCATCAAGGCGGTGATCGCGCCCTACTTCGGCGACATCTTCAACAACAACTGCTTTCAGAACGGGCTGCTGCCCGTGGCACTACCGATTCACGAGATCGAGCAGCTCGCTGACGAGATGACGGCCTCGCCCGGCAACGCGCGCATCACCGTCGACCTCGAGAACTGCCAGGTGATCTCGCCGACCGGCCGCACCATTCCGTTCCAGGTCGATGCGCGCCGCCAACACGCGATGCTGAACGGACTCGACGACATCGCGCTCACCATGTCGCGACGGGACGAGATCGAGGCGTGGCAGACCTCGGACAAGGGCGCGCGTCCCTGGGTCTGGCTGTAGGCGCTTGAGCGCGCTGCATCCCCAGCGTCGGGCATGAGCCCGACGCATTTAGCGGCGGCCCTCCTCATCGTGGCGATGTGGGGGCTGAACTTCACGGTCATCCGGTTCGGCCTCGACGAGTTCACGCCCTTCGCCTTCGCGACCTGGCGCTTCCTGCTGGGCGCGCTGCCGGCCTTGTTCATCCCGAAGCCCAATGTCTCGTGGACGGTATTGGCCGGTATCGGCGGCCTGATGTTCGCCGGCCAGTTCGTCTTCCTGTTCTTCGCCATGGGCGCGGGCCTGCCGCCCGGCCTGACCTCCGTGCTGGTGCAACTCCAGGGGCCACTCACCGTCGTGCTGGCCGCCTTGATGCTGCGCGAGCATGCGACGCGCGGACAGTGGTTTGGCATCGCCGTCGCGGTCGCCGGCGTCGTGCTGCTCGCACGCTCGATTTCGGACGACACGCCGCTGCTCGCCGTCGGCCTCGCGCTGATGTCGGCCCTCACCTGGGCGCTGGGAAATCTCGTCTTCCGCTCGGCTCGCGGTGTCTCGATGTTCGCCGTCACCGTCTGGGCGAGCGTCCTGCCGCCGATCCCGCTTGCCCTGGCGTCGCTCGTGCTCGACGGGCCGGCGGCGCTGGCCGCGCCGATCCTCGCGCCGACCTGGCTTGGCTGGTTCGTCCTCTTCTACACGGTCGTTCCGGTGATGTGGCTGGGCTACCTGATCTGGGGCACCTTGCTGCGCACCTATCCCGCCGCGAAAGTCGGCCCCGTCAGCCTGCTCGTGCCCTGCGCCGCGCTCGCCATCTCGGCCTACCTGACTGGCGAGCCGCTGTCGGCGGAGCGCCTCGCGGCAGTGGCGGTCGTGCTGGGCGGCGTGGCGCTCGGCGTTTATGCCTCGGCGCGACGCTTGCGCTGATTTTCCAACCAACTTGCGCGGCATCGACGTTGGACAGCCGGGACGACGACGAAGAAGAAATATATCCTCGTCATCTATTTTCGTAATTTGCCAACCACAGATACTCGGCAAGCGCTAACCCGCCTGCGTCGCGATGCGGCGCAATCATCGGCATGCGCGAGAAATCCGATGGTCGAAGCAAAGAGCTTCCCAAAATCGTACCGTTTCGAGCACCGCCCAGTTTTTGGCCCTCCGACGGACGGGACCCTGTACCGTTTGGCAGCGATCTGTGACGATCTCGGCTTGGTGGTGTGGCTCGATCCGCATTATCAGTCTGGAGTCCATGAATGCCACATCGTGACCGATGTGATGTGGGCGTACTTCTTGATTAGTGACTATACACTCGAGACCAATGTGCCGTCGCCGCGCCCGGAGTGGAAACTATTCGGAGGTACCATGTGGGCATGGAACTCCAGCGTAGGCGGACCTCCTCCCGCCCGCCCGGATCATCTTGTGCCCAGACAGTATGGCGGTGTGTTTCCAGCGACGAAGCTCGATGATGTGGATCGCCGCCGCATCACGAAGCTGGTGCATCCGGCCCTCGACTGGTGGCCGAAGGAGTACGCAACCGACCAACCTGTTGCTCCGAATCCCACCAGGCGAGTCATCGACTATGGCGATCTCGCCCGGTTCTTGTGATTGCCGCTAGCGTCATGGCGGCCAGGATGGGCGGTGACCTCAGCGCCGGCGGCGCACCGCTCGCGCCGTCTTACCGAAGACCGACGGCGGCACCGCGCGGTTCACGACCTCGCGCAGCGCGAAGCTCGATTCCAGCCGGGCGACGCGCGGCAGGCGCGAGAGCTCGGTGCGGTGGATGCGCTCGAAATCCTCGATGTCGCGCGCCAGCACGATGACGACATAGTCGTCGCTGCCCGACATCAGGAAGCAGCGAACCACCGAGGGGCAGTCGAGGACACCCGCCTCGAACGCCGTCAGCGCCTCGTCGCTCTGGCTGTCCAGCGTGATCCGCACCACGACCGTCGTGGCCAGGCCGAAGCGGCCGAGGTCCAACACGGCCTGATAGCCGCGGATCAGGCCCTCTTCCTCCAGCGCACGCTGCCGCCGCGCCACCGCCGTGCTCGACAGGCCGACTCGCGCCGCGAGATCGACCTGACTCACCCGGGCATTCTCCGTCAGCTCCGACAGGATGGTGGCGTCGATCTTGTCGAGATGCATGTTCGGAATCCTGCGTGCTTTCGCGGTTCAACGTAGAATTTCGGCTGGAGAGACACAATTCGTCTTCAGAATGCCGGGAAACAAACCCGCATTCCTTGGTTTGATGACACCCGAACCTAGCTGGAGATTGGACCTATGCGCGTCGGTGTGCCGAAAGAGATCAAAATGCATGAATATCGCGTCGGGCTGACGCCCGGCGCGGTCCGCGAATACGTCCATGCCGGCCACGAGGTGGTGGTCGAGACTGGCGCCGGCGCCGGGATCGGAGCAAGCGACGACGTCTACCGCACGGCGGGCGCCCGCATTGCCGACACCGCCCCCGAGATCTTCGCGAGCGCGGAGATGATCGTGAAGGTGAAGGAGCCGCAGCCCGGCGAGTGGGCGCAACTGCGCTCCGGCCAGATCCTGTTCACCTATCTCCATCTCGCTGCCGATCCGGCCCAGGCCAAGGGGCTGATCGAGTCGGGCTGCACCGCCATCGCCTATGAGACCGTGACGGATCCTCGCGGCGGCCTGCCGCTGCTCGCGCCGATGAGCGAAGTGGCGGGGCGGCTGTCGATCGAGGCGGCTGGCGGCGCCCTGCAGCGCCATCGCGGTGGGCGCGGCCTCCTGCTGGGGGGCGTGCCCGGTGTGAAGCCGGCGCATGTCGTCGTGCTGGGCGGCGGCGGCGTGGGCACGCATGCCGCGCGCATGGCTGCCGGCCTCGGCGCCGAGGTCACAGTGCTCGACCGCTCGCTGCCCCGTTTGCGCGAGCTCGACGATCTGTTCCAGGGCAGGGTGCGCACGCGCTATTCGACGATCGACGCCATCGAACAGGAGGTCTTCTCGGCCGACGCCGTGATCGGCGCCGTGCTGGTGGCCGGCGCCAGCGCGCCCAAGCTCGTGACCAAGGCGATGCTGAAGTCGATGAAGCCCGCCTCGGTGATCGTCGATGTCGCCATCGACCAGGGCGGCTGTTTCGAGACTTCGCACGCCACGACTCACGCCGAGCCGACCTACGAGGTCGACGGCATCATCCACTATTGCGTGGCCAACATGCCGGGCGCGGTGCCGCTCACGTCCAGCGAGGCGCTGAACAACGCCACCCTTCCCTTCGGCCTCGCCCTCGCAAGCAAGGGCCTCGCCGCCATCGCCGCGAACCCGCATCTCGCCGCAGGCCTCAACGTCCATCGCGGCCGCCTGACACACAAGGCGGCGGCCGAGAGCCTCGGCCTCACCTACTCGCCCGCCGACCAGGCGATCGCCGGCTGATCCGAGTTTCTCCCCGCCTCTTCCGTCAGAGGTGGGGAGATCGTTTCCCTGTAAGCTGACTTGATTCCATCATTCCAATGATCTATGGATTGTTGGATCAACGGCAAGGGGATCCATGTTCAAAGCGGCCGGCGGCCGGCACCTGGAAGAAGCGGCTCGCATGTTCGACGCCCTGTCGGACGTTGCGCGCCTGCGGACCCTGATGCTGCTCGCCGACAAGAGCCTCAGCGTCTCGGAAATCGCCGCCGCCGAGGAGGAGAAGATCACCACCGTTTCGGCGCGTTTGCAGGTCCTGCATGCCGCCCGACTGATCGAGCGCCAGCGGGAGGGCAAAAGCGTCATCTACCGGATCGCCGACGATCACGTTCTCACGCTCGTCCGCAACGCCATCGCCCATGCTGCCGAGCGGCACTGAGTTTTTTTGACGAAAGGATGAATGTCATGTCCAGCCACGACCACGAGATCCACGCCGACCATCCGCACCAGCATGGCCCGGCCTGCGGCCATACCGCGATCAAGCACGGCGATCACCTCGACTACCTGCACGATGGCCATCTCCATCACCCGCACGGCGATCATGTCGACGAGCACAAGATCGAGGTGAGCGCCCACAACCCGGGGGCCTGCACGCCCGACCATGTCTGCAGCGGTCACGACAAGAATCACAAGCACGGCCCGAGCTGCGGCCATGAAGCGGTGCCGCACGGCGACCATGTCGACTATCTGGTCGACGGGCACCTGCATCACCCCCACGGAACTCATTGCGACAATCACGGCCCCGTGGAGATCGTCCAGAAGGCCGCGTAACACGGATCGATGAAGAGGCGGGAGGCAACTCCCGCCTTTTTCGTGTCCCGCGTCTTGCGCACCTTGACCATTGGAAATGTTATACTGTACCAATTCAGGAGGTCGTCACTGACTTCGGAGAGGGCTCCCCTTGTCTGGTACAGAGAACAAACGGGTCGTCGAGAGCCACGATGACATCGTGCTGCATCGTATCGCCGAGCCCGACGTCGCGCTGGCCATCTGGCAGCGCCCGCAATCCGCGGAGCTCGCGGCCTGGCTCGATTCCCTGCCGACCGAACGCCTGCCCGAAGGCCACTTCATCGGACCGGCCGCCTGTGTCCCGGCCCGGCTCGCCGCCCTCTGCGATCTCGTCGAGCTCGCCGACGGTCCCGAACGTCGCGCGCTGATCGACGACATCGCAGCGCTCGCACGCTGCTTCGCCGCACGGACCGGCAGCCGCGACGTCGACCTGCGCCTCGAAGCGATCGCCCACGATGCCTGCTGGCGCTTCCATCGCGACCATGTCGGCTACCGTCTCAACGCAACCTATCGCGGGCCCGGCACGCAATGGCCGCCGCTCGAGCAGGCCGCCCGCGCGCTGAAGGCCCAGCGCCGCTACCGCGGTCCCCTGAACGAACTCCCGCGCTTTGCCGCCGGTCTGTTCAAGGGCGTGGTGCGGGCCGGCACCGAGGCCATCGTGCACCGTTCACCCCCGGTCGCCGGCAGCGGCCAGACGAGACTCTTCCTCTGCCTCAACGAGGTTCACGACAATGAATAGACTCCCCGTCACCGTGCTGTCCGGATATCTCGGCGCAGGCAAGACGACCTTGCTCAATCACGTGCTGAACAATCGCGAGGGCCGCAAGGTCGCGGTGATCGTGAATGACATGAGCGAGATCAACATCGATGCCGCCCTCGTGCGCCAGGGCGGCGCCGAGTTGAGCCGCAGCGAAGAGAAGCTGGTCGAGATGTCGAACGGCTGCATCTGCTGCACCCTGCGCGAGGATCTCCTCGAGGAGGTCGAGCGGTTGGCGGGAGAGGGTCGCTTCGACTATCTGCTCATCGAATCGACCGGCATTTCCGAGCCGATGCCGGTCGCCGCTACCTTCGAATTCGAGGACGAGGCCGGCAAGAGCCTGTCCAAGGTCGCGCGCCTCGACACGATGGTGACGGTCGTCGACGCCAGGTCATTCATCGAGGATTACAGCTCGGCCGACTTCCTGCACCAGCGCGGCCAGACCGCCGAGCCCGAGGATACGCGGACGGTCGTCGACCTGCTGGTCGAGCAGGTCGAGTTCGCCGACGTGATCGTCGTGAACAAGGCTGATCTCATCTCGCCCGAGGATCTCGGCTTCCTCAAGACGATGCTGCGGCGTCTCAATGCCAAGGCCCGGATCGTCACCGGCGAGTTCGGCAAGGTGCCGCTCGACCAGATCATGGACACCGGCCTGTTCTCCTACGAAAAAGCGAGCCAGGCCCCCGGCTGGATGCAGGAGATGCGCGGCATCCACACGCCGGAGACCGAGACCTACGGTTTCTGGAGTTTCGTCTACAAGGCGCGCCGGCCGTTCAATCCGATGCGGCTGTACGCCCTGCTCAACGGCCGCTGGGACGGTGTGATCCGCTCCAAGGGCTTCTTCTGGCTGGCCTCCCGCATGAACTTCGCGGGCTCCCTTAGCCAGGCCGGCGGCATGCTTCGCCACGAAGCAGCGGGCGCCTGGTGGGCGGCGGTGAAGCGGGAGGACTGGCCCCAGGACTCGACCTGGCGCGCCACCATCCGCAACTCCTTCAAAAGCCCCTACGGTGACCGCCGACAGGAGATCGTCTTCATCGGCACCAAGGGCATGGACCGCAAGGAACTCACGCGCCGCCTCGACGACTGCCTGCTGACAGATGCCGAGATGAAGATGGGGCCCGCGATGTGGGGACGACTCCCCGACCCCTTCCCCGTCTGGAAAATGCCGGGACACGAATGAGCGGCCGGCATCCACCCGGCACCGGTCGCGACGATGGCGCCGGCATGAGTCAGGAAGCCCGCATCGCCGATGTACACGCCGCCGACGTCGCCAAGGCCCGCGCCCTTTTGAAGGACGCCATCGCGATGGCACGGGAGCAATGGCTTCCGGGCAATGCCATCGCCGACGCCCTGGTGCAGGAACTGATCGACCTCGGATCGCGCGGCGCCCCACCGGCGAGAACCTCGGCCTATCTCCGCGGCGTCGCGCACCTGCTCGACGATGCGGCGGCTGCCCCCAGGACAAACTGAGAAGACGGCGGACATGGCGATCCTGAACTATCTCACCACCACGTATTTCGACTTCGGCGCCATCCGCATGCTACCCAAGGAGCTGGAGCGTCTCGGCATTCACCGGCCACTGATCGCCACCGACCGCGGGGTCCGTGCCGCCGGCCTGCTCGATACCGTGCTCGGCGTCATTCCGGGCGCGTCGAGCATTCCCATCTTTGACGACACGCCGGGCAATCCCACCGAGGTGGCGGCGCTGGCGGCCTTCGACCTTTACCGATCGAACGAGTGCGACGGCGTCATCGGCCTCGGCGGCGGATCGTCCATGGACCTCGGCAAGGCCGTCGCCCTGCTGGCCGGCAGCGGCGGCTCCCTCGACCGCTACGATCCACTCACGGGCGGCGCCCGCCGGATCGACCGGGTCGCGCCGGTCATTGCCATTCCCACGACATCGGGCACCGGCAGCGAGGTGTCGGTCGGCTTCGTGATCGTCATGCAGGACGGCCGCAAGCTCACCTTCGCGAGCCCGAAGATGATCCCGAGCGTCGCCATCTGCGATCCCGAGCTGACCCTCGGCCTGCCCGCGGCGCTCACGGCGGCGACCGGCATGGATGCGGTGACCCATTGCATAGAAGCCATTCTGTCGCCGGTTGTGAATCCCCCGGCCGAAGGCATTGGTTACGACGGGCTGCGGCGGGCCTGGCGGCACATCGAGAGGGCCGTGCACGACGGCAGTGACCGCGAGGCGCGCTGGAACATGATGATGGCCTCGACCGAAGGGGCGATGGCCTTCGTGAAGGGACTGGGCGCCGTCCATTCGATGAGCCACGCCGCCGGCCGCCTGCCCGGCCTCAGGCTGCACCACGGCACGCTGAACGCCGTGATCCTGCCCACGATCCTGCGCTTCAACGCCGGCACGGCGCCCGACAAGTACGATCGGCTGGCCGAAGCCATGGGCCTCCCCGCCGGGGCCGATCTGGCCGAAGCGGTTTTAGCGCGCAACGCGGCCATCGGTTTGCCGGAGGGTCTGGGCGCGATGGGCGTCACCGAGGAGATGATCCCCGACCTCGTGCCGCATGCCGTGGCCGACCTCTCCAGTCGCACCACGCCGCGGACCGTCGATGCCGAAGTCTATCGCATCCTCTTCCACGCCGCCCTCTAGGCCCGCCGTCTCCCAAGCCAGGGTACAAGCGTCATGAGAACCAGGACCCTGGCCGCCGTTCACTCGCCTTTCTTCTGGCTCGGCCTTTCCTTGCTCGCAGCCTTGGGTTTCGCCCTCGTCTCGTCCGACGGACTGGCGTGGCTCGCCCGCGAATCGGCGGCCTACCAGCGGCAGATCCAGCATCAGCTCACGACGTCGCTTCAGGACGTCGGCAGCGGATCGGGGTCGGCGGCCGCTCTGTGGATCCTGCTGTCTCTCTGCTTCGGCTACGGGGTCGTGCACACGCTGGGTCCGGGACATGGCAAGGCCGTGATCGTCGCCTATTTCCTCGATGGCACCGAGCCGCGGCGGTGGATCGAGGGCCTGTTCGCCGGCGCCTGGATCGCCATCACCCACACCCTGTCGGCCCTCGTCCTGGCAGTCGGCCTCAAGCTCATGAGAGTCGCCGGGCTGTTCGGCGCGCTCGCGCACGTCCGACTGGTCGAGATCGCCTCGTATGTGCTGATTCTCACGGTCGGACTATGGCGACTGCGGGCCGGGCTACGGGGCGAGGCCGCCGCCTGCAACCACGATCACGGCGGGCATGGGCACGGGCATCACCACGGCGCGCACGAGCATCATCACGATCAGGCGCCTCATCCGCCCCGTCATCCGCCCCGTCGGGCCGATGCAAGGTCAGCCGGATTCCTGCATCGCCGCTCCGGCCTGATGCTGCTGAGCGCCGCGGGCGCCGCGCCTTGCGCCGGCGCGCTGATCCTGGTGCTGCTGTCGCTGGCGCTCGACGTTCTGTGGGCCGGCATCGTCGGCGTGGTCGCCATCGCGGCCGGCATGGCCCTGGCGCTCGCGGCCATCGGCATGGCTTCGATGCTCGCCCATCGCCTCATCGTCGCCGAGGATCGGTCAGCCGCCTTCGGCCGGGCGATCGCCGTCGCGTCGTCGCTGGTGGTGATCGGCACCGCGGGCGTACTCCTGCTCGGGGCCGTCGCCCGTCAGATGGGATGGACCTGAGGGACGGTCGGCGTCAGAGGGTGCGACTCCGGCTTCGATTGTTTCGTTTATTTCGTTTGTTTCGTTTATTTGCCCGGG
>Ga0182739_1000497_pt1 | contig 50279 bp, 35 predicted proteins | sample eDN5th30CBELigBY_FD_128873 | JGI IMG/M metagenome (GOLD analysis project Ga0182739, IMG submission 128873) | Enriched backyard soil microbial communities from Emeryville, California, USA - eDNA 5th pass 30_C BE-Lig BY (version 2) (version 2) | ecosystem: Environmental > Terrestrial > Soil >... | reverse complement strand
CCGCGGGTTGCTGTAGGTGCAGAAATGCACCTACGCGGGGCAAAGGCGCCGCCGCGGGTTGCTGTAGGTGCAGAAATGCACCTACGCGGGGCAAAGGCGCCGCCGCGGGTTGCTGTAGGTGCATAAATGCACCTACCCAGGGCAAAGGCGCCGCTGCGGGCGGCTGTAGGTGCATAAATGCACCTACGCGGAGTGAAGGCGCCGCCGCGGGTTGCTGTAGGTGCATAAATGCACCTACGCGGAGCAAAGGCGCCGCCGCGGGCGGCTGTAGGTGCATATTTGCACCTACGCGGAGCAAAGGCGCCGCCGCGGGCGGCTGTAGGTGCAGAAGTGCACCTCCTGCGAGCGCAAGCGCCGCGTCGAGCGCGATGAGGTGCAGAAATGCACCTCCTGCGAGCGCAAGCGCCGCCGCCCGCGGCGCAACGTCCAGCCTACGGCTGGACACGAAAACACCCCCTGCCATCCAACCTGGCAGGGGGTGTTCCTGATTACACCGGTTTCACCGTGAACCGCAGGCTGTACGTGCGGTTTGCAGGCAGCGTGTACTCCACGTGCGTCGGAGCGCCCCAGCTGTCGTCGCCGCCAACGCCCATTTGTTTGTCGTTGACGCGGATGACTGTCTGCTGCGACACCGGCAGCTTGTAGCCGTGGTCAGCAGCTTCGAGCTCTTCCGGCGTCCAGGGGAGTGCGCTCCACTCCATGAGGCCGCTGCTCTCGAAGCGCAGGCCATCACCGTTTGCACTTGTCGTCACGGAAGCGAAGCGGACGTCCGTCTTGTTGCCGCACTCTTGCGGCTTCAGGTATGGAACATACTGCGAACCTACCGTGCCTGCAAAACGGCCAAGGCGGGCACTCGTTTTGCGGTCCCAATGGTTCTCATGCGGTCCGCGGCCGTACCATTCGATGGAATCCAAGCTGCCGTCGAGCACGAACAGCATGCCGAACTCCGGCAGGTCTGGCAGCTTGTCGCTGCCCGGGAGCAGATCCTGCTGCACCACAACAGCACCATCGGGACGAATGTCATACTGCAGTGTTACTGTCGATGCCGGTACAGTCGCAGCCGCCAGCACAACGGTTACGATGCAGTGACTGCCGTCCATCCGCCAAGCGAAGTCAACGAGCTGCTGCGATGTGGATGCCTCTTTCCATGCCGCGCAGCGTACGGGCATTTTGTTGCCGCGATCGTTGTCCGTCGGCGCACGCCAGAAATTCGGACGAACAGGCGCGAGCAGGCGCTCTTGACCTGAAGCAGAGCGGTACGATACGAGCTGACCCGTCGTACGGTTAAACGCAACCGTCACCTGATCGCCAGCAACCGTCAGGGAGTCTCCATCCTCCGATACGCGAAGCGCACCACTTGTACTACCCACACTACCCGCACTACCCGCAGCCACGCCCACCGAACGCGGCGCCAGCACGAACTGCTCCCAAGCGACCTCATGGCCAGCTTCCGCCCATGCCGTCGCTGCGCGAAGCACGAGCGATACGCTCAATACCGCTTCACGGCCAGCGCGCTCCGCAGCATCTAGCGCCACGTATGGCACAACGACTTCAACCGTTTCGCCCGGCGCAGCGGCAACCGTTAACTGTCCCTTCTGCACCACCAAGCCGTCCAGCTCCAGCTGCCACACCAGATCGTATTCGCCCAAGTCGATGAACAAGTTCTTGTTCTTCAGTTGAATACGGCCCGCAGCCGCATCAACCGCCGCGAAATCCACGTTCTGATAGCAGCGCTTCACTTCCAGCAGCTTCGGCGTTACGGTGCGGTCGCCGAATAGAAGGCCGTTGCCGCTGAAGTTGCCGTCATGCGGCGATTCGCCGAAGTCGCCGCCATAAGCGAGATACTCCACGCCATCTGCCGTCTTCGTCCGAATGGCTTGGTCGACCCAGTCCCAGATGAAGCCGCCTTGGATGATTGGATATTTGTCGAACAACTCCGTGTACTTATGAAGTGCGCCGCACGAGTTGCCCATCGCATGGGAGTATTCGCACAGAATGTATGGCTTCTTCGGATTGCCATGCGCGTACCTCTCAACATCACGCGCTCTTACATACATCGTCGATTCGATATCGGAGGCCGCTTCCGATGGACGGTAGTGGAAGATGCCTTCATAGTGTACGAGACGGGTCGGATCGACCTCGCGCAAATAATCATGCATCGCGATGAAATTGTCTCCGCCGAACGACTCGTTGCCAAGCGACCAGATGACGATCGATGGATGGTTCTTATCCCGCTGGAACATGGAGTTGCAGCGATCCAATACGTTCTCGCGCCATTCCGGGTGGCTGGCCGGTACGGTGTGCGACGGCAGATCCTTTTGACCATACGTCCAAGAGCCGTGTGTCTCCAGATTCGTCTCATCGATGACATACAAGCCGTACTCATCGCACAGCTCGTACCAGATCGGCTGATTCGGATAATGCGATGTGCGGACTGCGTTAATGTTGTGACTCTTCATCAGCACGATGTCTCGGATCATATCCTCAACACCAAGCGCACGGCCTGTCTCGCAGCTGAACTCGTGGCGGTTCGTGCCTTTGAACAGAATTCGTTTGCCGTTAATATGCATAATGCCATCTTTGAGCTCGAACTTGCGGAAGCCAACGCGGCAGCTAACGGCCTCGACCAATTCGCCCGAAGCATCCCGCAGCGAGATTACGAACGTATATAGGTTCGGCGTTTCTGCGCTCCATTTCAATGGATTCGCGACTGCGGCTGCGAGCTTCAGCTCAATCTCACCGGCATCCCCAATGACAGCAGAAGCAGCGATAGGCGATGTTAAAACCGGCTGACCAGCCGCATCATACAGCTGCGCTTCCAGCTGGAAGTCGCCTGCAGTGGTGTCCCAGTAGCGCTCAACGCGAACGTCCAGCTCCAGATTAGCGTCCTGATAAGCGGCATCCAGCTCCGTGCGAACGAAGAAATCGGCAACATGCAGCTTCGGCGTCGAATACAGATACACATCGCGGAAAATACCGCTCAGACGCCAGAAGTCCTGATCCTCCAGCCAGCTCGCGTCGCACCAGCGGTACACTTCAACGGCCAGCTTGTTCTCGCCTTCGATCAGGTATGGCGTAAGATCGAATTCAGCCGGGGTAAACGTGTCTTCGCTGTAGCCGACAAGCTCGCCGTTCAGCCAGACGTAGAAAGCGGATTCAACGCCTTGGAAGCTGATGAACACCGGTTGTCCAGTCCATGCGGCTGGCACCGTGAACGTCCGTATGTAAGAGCCAACTGGATTGTAGACCGTCGGGGCAAAAGGAGGCTTCAGATCCGGCTCGCGCTCTGCCCACGGATAACGAACGTTCGTATATTGCGGATAGTCGTAGCCTTGGAATTGCCAATGCGACGGCACAGGCATATCCGCCCAGCCGCTGTAATCGAAGTCTGCTTCATAGAAATTCGTAATGCGCTGCGCAGGCGTTTCGGCAAAAGCGAATTTCCACACGCCGTTAAGCGACTGATAGTACGGCGAGCTTGTATGTTTACCCTCCAGAGCTTGTTCTAGCGATGGAAAAGGCATGAGCGAAGCATGCGCTTTCATGCGATTCAGCTCGAAAATCTCCGGGTTGTTATTCCATTCCGGGTAACCATTCGCTGGTGGTTCATATACCCATTTAGGACGCAAGTGATATCTCTCCTTGTATTGTATGTTTGTTTAATACTTAATACTTACCTTTATTATATGACGCAGCGGTTAACACGAATATAGAAGATTTAAGTGGTTTTCTATCAAAATATGAAAGAAAGCGGCGCGCGACGCACCGCTTCATCGATTAGTGCTTCTCAGCAAGCTGCCGCCTCGGACGAGGGGCGATGACCGAAACGTTATTATCCTGCGGTTGACGGTGTACAGCTTGTTGCTCCGCATGTTCACAATGCCTGCGATAACGCCTTGGCCCGGCGACACGGTGTTGATAACGCGGTTCGTTCTTCCATTAATCGCGGTCACCGTAGTTGGCACGGCGTCCGATCCAAGCGTAGCAGAGAAGATCCGGTTCGTCCTGCGATTAATATAGATTTGTATTGGAAAAATGCCATTTGTAATCCGGGCTACAACCTGATTCGTCCGGGTATTAATGACATTCACAATGCGAGATGAATCATCGGGAGCGTACAATCTGCATGTGCGAGGATTAATGCCGAACACGCCGACTTCACCTATGCCCGTGATCGTCGTAACGATCCGATTTGTCGCTCCGTTGATGACAACCAACCCTCTGCTCGTTGAGACATAGATGCGATTTGTTCGGCTATTCAGCTTAATCACCGTAGGGAAATCCCCGACGGTAACGGTTCGGATTACCCGGTTGGTTGCCCCATTGATGACCGTCACCGTCCGGCCCCCCGTACTAAGCACGTAGATCCGGTTCGTACGCTCGTTGACCGCAATCGTGAAGGCTCCGCCGAAGTTCGGATTTTGTGCCCCGACCCGAATGGTCGCAATGACACGAGCCCCTGCACCGCTGATGACCGATAGCGTATTGTTATCGTGGTTCAACACGTAGATGCGGTTCGTCCGTCGATTGACAGCCAGCCCCATCGGGTTAGGGCCGACCTTTACGAGTGCGACGACTCGATTCAATGAGCCATTAATGACCGCGACTCGGTTCGAAAAGGAGGACACATAGATCCGATTCGTGCGCGGGTTGACCGCTGCTTGAGCGGAGCCATCCGGTATCTTGACTGTTCGGATCACGCGGTCGGTTATACTGTTAATGACGGACACTGTACTGGGGATGTTAGCTGCGCCGTTGTTTACAACATAGATGCGTCTCGTTCGGACATTGAAGACCGCATTTGTCGGATTGCGGCCGACGCGTATTTTCTTAATGACGCGGTACACCTCAGACGTCTGTCTTGCTGCTGTCGTTTTCATCGTATCGAGTTTCGCACGCTCCTTCGAACTAGGTACATGACACACTATATTCGGAGGAGATAGGACGATGAGACGGCACGTCTGCCTATTTCACAGCAATATCGTAACTTAATGAATGCGATATGCGTCTAGTAGGTACGAGGTGATCATGAATGAAACAAACCAAACAATGGACAAGTATAAGTCTGCTGCTCCTGCTCGTATGTGCATTAATGCTAAGTGCATGCGGCGGTGTACAAAAGAGTCCAAGCGCTGACAACTCGCAAGCGCCGGCTAACAACCAGAAGAAAGACGTGTTACCGCAAGCCCAAGAGGTGAAGGAAGGCGATTTCGTCTATCGGCTTGTCGCCGAGACGGCGGCGGATCAAGCTGCAGACAGCGTAAAGCTGTATGCGGAGCTTGAATATGTAGGGGATCAGGATGAGGTGACGATTACGCATGCGATGTCGCCGTTTTATTTTCCGATGAAAGAAACGACAAGAGGTTACGATATCGGTTATATGATGGATGAGCCGCTTCTCGCGACCACCTTAAAGAAAGGGGAGCCGCTTCGGGAACAATACCGCGTCTCTGGCGGGTACTCTGAAGATCAGGATCCGAAGGACTACATCCAGTTCATCAAGGATTTCACGGCTAATGGTTTTCTCCCTGGGCGTTATGAGGTGAACGGCTTCGCTGATTTCAATCTGCTGGTCGACGAGAGTCCGCAGCCGCATAAGCTGTCCGCGACGATCGCGTTCACAGTCAAATAGCAGTTGACGCAAGGCGTACAATTCGCTAATCTTACCACATAAGTTATATATCGCAACAACAGCGCTGACCAAGGCCAGTCGTTCCATGATCGAAGTCCAGAGAGGAAGCTCACCGGCTGCAAGGCTTCCCGTCCACGATCGAACGATTCTCCTACCTTGCGAGCTGCAGCACCGGCTTCATCAAGCTGACTCTGCTGCCGGCATTCATGCCGTTATGGAAGGAAGGACTGTAGAGTCGGGCAGCGATGCTCTGCTCGCAGTTAGAATAAGGGTGGTACCACGACGCATTCGTCCCTGACGGATGCGTTTTTTTGTTGTTGTCGTCTGAAGGAAACTCACTTATTCATGATGTCAGGAGGAATTCGTTATGCGCCAAAATCAATTAATGCTCTCAACTCTGCGCGAATCGCCAGGGGATGCAGAGGCCGTCAGCCACCAGCTTATGCTGCGTGCAGGTTATATTCGTCAAGTAGCAGCAGGGATTTACACGTACATGCCGCTAGGCAGACGTGTGCTCCGCAAGGTCGAGGAAATCGTTCGCGAGGAAATGGATCGGGCAGGTGCGCAGGAGCTGCTGATGCCTGCGCTTCAACCGGCGGAGCTGTGGAAGGAGTCGGGACGTTATGATGTATACGGCCCAGAGCTGATGCGGCTGCAGGATCGCCATGAGCGCGAATTCGCGCTTGGACCTACGCATGAGGAGGTCATTACGACGCTCGTTCGCAACGAAATCAGCAGCTACCGCCGCCTGCCGGTTACGCTGTATCAGATTCAGACGAAGTTCCGCGACGAGCGTCGTCCACGTTTCGGTCTGCTGCGCGGACGCGAATTTCTGATGAAAGATGCCTACTCGTTCGATACCGACTGGGAAGGGCTCGATGCTTCTTACCAGCGGATGTATAACGCTTATCATCGCATTTTCGAACGATGCGGGTTGAACTTCCGTGCGGTTGAGGCAGATGCTGGCGCGATCGGCGGCGAGGGCGGCACGCATGAATTCATGGCATTGGCCGACATTGGCGAGGACACGATTGCGGCGTGCTCGCACTGCGGTTATTCAGCGAACCTGGAGAAGGCGACATCCAGAGCGTCAACCGGCGAAGGCAGCCGCGCTCATGACCACGCGGAGGCATCTTCCACCCCGGTAATAGAGAAGTTCCACACGCCAAGCATCCGTACGATCGATGAGCTGGTACAGTCGGTTGGCGCAGCGGCTTCGGACATCCTGAAGACCGTCGTTTTCATTGCTGATGAGCAGGCTGTTGCAGTTGTTGTCCGCGGTGATCATGAAATCAATGAGCTGAAGGTGAAGCATTACCTCGGCGCCGCGGACATTGCGATTGCAGATAGCGAGACGGTGCTGCGACTGACTGGCGTGCCAACGGGCTTCATCGGACCCGTCGGGTTGACGCTCACTGTGCTTGTCGACCATGCGGCAGCCGAGCTGACGCACGGCATTGCAGGTGCGAACGAAGGCGATTACCACTATCGCAATGTCCAGCCGGGCCGTGACTTCGACCTGTCCCGTACGGGCGATTTCCGGAATGTGGCTGAAGGGGATGGCTGCCCAAGCTGCTCGGATGGAACGCTGCAGTTCTATCGCGGGATCGAGGTCGGGCATGTGTTCAAGCTTGGCACGAAGTACAGCGAGAAGCTGGGAGCGCAGTTCTTAGATAGCGCGGGCAAATCGCAGACGATGATTATGGGCTGCTACGGCATCGGCGTCTCCCGCGTGCTGTCGGCTGTTGTGGAGCAGCATTACGATGCGAACGGAATCATTTGGCCAATGGGAATTGCGCCTTATCAGGTGCATCTCATTCCAGTAGCAGTGAAGGACGAGGCACAGATGCAGGCGGCAGAGCAGCTGTATGACAGTTTGCTCGCACAAGGGATCGAGGTGCTGCTGGACGACCGCGACGAGCGGGCAGGCGTGAAATTCATGGATGCCGACCTCATCGGCATTCCGCTTCGCATTGTTGTCGGCCGTGACATTGCAGCAGGTCAGGTTGAATATATGGAGCGGCGTGTGGGCGAGAAGCAAGTCATGGGGACGGAAGAGGCACTCGAGCGCGTCCTGTCTGCAGTTAAAGGTCGGTAGGACTGGGTGATTGCATTCGGCGGCGGCATATATGCATGCTGAGTTCCATTTTTGGGAAAAATGGTTCCGAAACTTCCCGTGATCATTCGGCAGATGTTTACAGCAGATCGCGACACAGGTATCATTTGGTACATCAAGTGCTGCAGGAGGTTCACCATGAAATCGCGATATTTGGCTATTATGTCGCTTGCCGTTATGGCAATCGGATTTATCATCACGCTGCTGCTGAAGGATACGGTTCTTGTGAAGATCTTGCAGGGTGGCTTCGAGGCAGGTCTCGTCGGCGGGCTTGCGGACTGGTTCGCAGTTACGGCGTTGTTCCGTCATCCGATGGGCATTCCGATTCCGCATACGTCGCTGCTGCTGCGCAATCGGGACAAAATCATCCGTTCGCTCATCTCTGCCCTTGAGAACGAGCTACTGAACAAAGAGAGCATCGAGAATCGTCTTCGCAAGCTTAAGATGCTGCAGATGGGCGGCCGGATGCTGACGCGTCTGTTCGCAAGACGCAAGGTCCGGACGATGATGATTGAAGAGGTCATCCCGATCGTGCAGCAGCTGCCGCTGGAGAAGGCGGCGGAGCTGGCACAGTCTGCGGTTGCATCGGTCGTACGCAATATCGATATGAAGCTGACGGCAGACAAGCTGCTGACGAAAGCGATGGAAGCGGGCTACGATGAGATGGCGCTCGACTATGTGCTCCAAGAAGCGCATAATTGGGCGAAGCGTCCGGCAACGAAGCTGATGCTGGGCAAGCTGGCTGCCGATAAGCTCGCCGAGGTGAAGATGGGCGGCTTCATGGGCTTCGCCGTTCAAGCGTTCGCTGGCTTCATGGACGAGGATAAGATGGGTGGCATGCTGCAGGGCATGCTCGTCTCCGGCATCGCCGGCCTGCAGGATCGGGACAATACGTATCGGGACACGATTATGCGTGAGATTCGCGTCCGTCTGTTCCAATGGGCGGAGGATGAAGAGAGCCTCGACCGCGTGAAGGGCCGCGTGCTCGGCATGATTGAGGGCGGAGAGGGCAAGCTGTTCATACAAGCTCGCCTTGAGGAGCTCCGCTCGCTGGCGCTCGAGAAGCTCGAGGAGCAGCGTCAGACCGGCGGCCGCGTACTGTTCAAGATGTATGCAGGCATCGTACGCAGCTTGAATCGTGATCCCGAACGGATTGCGGGCTGGGAGGATAAGCTGCTTGCCTACGCGATTCATCTTGTCGAGACGAACCATTACCGCATTGGTCAGCTGGTGAAGGAGAACCTCGACCAGATGGACGATGCCGCGCTCGTCCGCATGCTGGAGGAGAAGGTCGGCAGCGACCTGCAGTGGATTCGCGTCAACGGTGCGCTGTGCGGCTTCTTGGTCGGAATCGTGCTGTCGCTGTTCCAGCTGTAAGAATTAGTGTTGCATGGGCTTATCATTTGTCAGGAGGTAAGAAACGAAGATGGCTAACGAACAAGTCGAGTACAATGAAGACGAGCTGATTGCTCATCTAGCGGAGAAAACAAAGGTAGCTGCGAGCACGATCAAGCTCGTTCTGAAGCACGAGCAGACGTTTATCGATAAAGCGAAACCGAACGCGCAAGGCGAATATGATATCGACAGCGATGAGCTGGTCGATTACATTTTGCGCCAGAAGGACATCAAGCTGGACGAGCTCACGCTCGAAACGATTCTCGACACGGAGATGCAGTATTTGCTCGAGAACGGCTACGCGGATTACGAGGACTAAGCTTTTCTCAGCGTGTTATGTAAGCCCGGATACGCAAGAACCCACCTTTGCCAGGTGGGTTCTTTTTATATAGCCTTTCTTAAAATTTTTCTTTAGTTGGTCGTATAAGCCATTCCTCCCAAAGGTTTACTAATGTTTCAGTATTGCGACGTGTTTATAATTGGGCTAGCTTTAAAAAAGTAATCAACTAGAGGAGATTATACATTTATGATAAAGAGTGAAAAGTCGTTTGTTGCAGCGCTGCTACTTTGCTTTTTCCTAGGTGGACTTGGTATTCACCGTTTCTACGCTGGTAAAATAGGAACAGGCTTTCTTCAGCTGATTACTTTAGGCGGCTTCGGTATTTGGTCCTTGATTGATTTCGTTGTCATTGTCGTTGGCAAGTTTAAGGATAAGCAAGGACTGCCGATAAAACCTTAATCACCTTGCATAATTCGTAAAACCATGGTGAGCTGGTGATCCAAGACCTCACGGAATGGGCAGTGAGATAACCTTTATTTTGTAAAGCTGATTCTGGTATAGTACCGGAAGTCAGCTTATTTTATTTTTTTGCTGCTCCGGCGGTTCGCAAGATAAGGGTTGTCATAGTGGCTATTTGCTCGAAAAGGGTGCGTTTGGTCCGCCAACGGTTGTGAGCGTGGCTAATGAGTGTGCGAGGGTGTAAATTGTGTCCATAATGACCAAATACGCTCAATAGCAACCGTTAGCGATGAAAAACCGATGATTTTGTCCAGATAAGCACTATAGCAACCGTTACAGTAGCAGCAACCGTAACCAGTAGCGCCGCGCCAGTAACCATATCGGCAGCAACCAGCAATCAGTAACCGCAGTAACCAGTAACCGCCTACGTTTCATCGATAGCGAGCACCAGCGCTCCCTGGCATAACACCTATACCAGCGCTTTACTTAGAGGCCTCTACATTCTTCACTCCGGACAACGCTGCGCATTCACGGAACGCAAAATGCTTGCAGCCTCTGCACGTACCGAAGTCTAGATGAGCTAATGCATAATCAATGGCATCCCCCGTATGTTCAAAGAAATTGCGCTCTCCAATAACGGAATACAGCTCGGTTTTCTTGAGTACTTCCAGAGACTGCGCTTGGATGCCCGAGATCAGGACCGTTCCTCCGGCTTTCTTGAAATCGTTAACCAATCGGGCCAGCTTCGATTCGCCCGTCATATCTACATAGGGCACTTTCGTCATGCGGATAATGATCACGCGAAGCTTCGGACGAAGCGTATCGGTCATCAATAGCTCGAACATATTGGCGGTGCCAAAAAATAAAGGACCTTCTAGGTTGAAAATGCTAATCTGTGGGCAATCATGAGCCTCGCTTACCATATAGGCTTTCACCTTGGCGCGTTTGTCCGCGGTATCGGGCAATACTTTGGATACCTTCAGCGATTCGCTCATTCGCTTCACGAATAGAAGCACCGATAATGCCAAGCCGACTTCTACAGCGGTCGGCAAGCTCGTGAGCACGGTTAGCGTGAAGGTAATCAGCAGTACGATCGTATCGCTTGTTCTCGTCTTAAGGATATGCGCAAACTCCTTGCGTTCACTCATATTCCACGCAACCAGCATCAGAATGGGAGCCATACTGGCAAGCGGGATATTCGCAGCATACGGAGCAAACAGTAGGAGTACAAGGAGTACGACAATGCCATGTATGATGCCGGAGATCGGAGACGCTGCGCCGTTCTTAATATTGGTTGCCGTTCGCGCAATGGCGCCGGTCGCTGGGATTCCCCCAAACAGAGGCGTCACGATGTTCGCAATGCCCTGCCCGATCAGCTCGCGATTGCTGTTATGGCGGGTGCCCGTCATTCCATCGGCCACAACAGCCGACAACAAGGACTCGATACCACCCAGCATAGCGATTATTAATGCAGGCTGAAGCAGCGTCCGCAGTCGATCCCATGTGATGGCTGGCCAATGGAACTGGGGCAGCTCATTCGGGATCGCTCCGAACGCAGAGCCGATCGTTGCGACATGCCCTTCGAAGAACAAGGCGGCGACAACGCTTGATGCGATGAGTCCCGTTAAGGAACCAGGAATTCTAGGCAGCAGCTTCGGCGTTAGGAGAGCAACCACGAGACAGATTCCAGCCGTAATGACACTGTAGATATTCGTAGTCGACAGATGCTCTCCAATCTCTTGCATGTTCGCAATGAATGTTTCGTGATTCTTCACACCGCTCAGACCTAGAAAATTCGTGATTTGACCGCTGAAGATGATGACGGCAATTCCGGCTGTGAATCCAATCGTTACAGGGCGAGGGATGAATTTAATGAGAGCCCCCAGCTTGAATAAACCCATGAAGACAAGAATGATTCCTGCCATAAGTCCGGCCAGCAGCAGGTTCTCATACCCGTACTGCAGGACGATAGCGAACAGGATAGGGATAAAAGCGCCGGTCGGACCGCCAATTTGAAATTTCGAGCCTCCCAGCAAAGAGATTAATATTCCGGCAATGATCGTGGTATAGATACCGTATTCGGGCTTGACGCCAGACGCAATAGCAAACGCCATCCCTAATGGAATGGCGATAATGCCGACGATGAGCCCCGAAACGATATCCTTGCGAAAGGCAGCTGCATGATAGCCTTTGTATCTCCCTGTCCATTTCATCTGTTCGCCTTCTATTCTCATATATTTGATTATTTGAATATATAGAAAATGTAACGTTGACCCGCTAACAAAGTCAAACGCTAGAATTTGAACCGTTTCCCCGAAAATGGTTAGTTAAAAGCAAAAAACAAGGTGCTCCTTGAAATTGCTCATGGATGCCCTTGTTTTACTGGCTGTTGCACGAATTATTGCTCATTGCGAATGACCTCAAGCAGTGAAATGGCGTCAACAAGATGGTTGTCAAAAATTTGCTTGGCGACGTCCAGCAGCTCTTTAATGAGCGGATCCCGCAAGGAATAGATGACAGATGTTCCATCCTTCATGCTGCTCACCACATTTTTATTGCGCAGCACCGATAGCTGCTGAGAAACAGCAGAGCCTTCCGAGCCTAATATGCTCTGCAGCTCATTAACGTTGCGGTCGCCCTCGCACAGAACCTCGAGAATTCGGATTCGCATGGGATGAGCTAACGCTTTAAAAAATTCGGCTTTAAATTGTTGAATGTTAGAATGCTGATTCATAGCACATGCTCCTTAGCGCCTGAACTTTGAAATATATAGCTATAATAGCACATTTTCAAAACATACTTCTTGGATAATGGGAATGCTAAAGGAATAGCTTGTACATCAATTGTTATTTGAGCGAATGTGCATTATAATGCTTGTTATATTTGTATTTTTGAATATTTGATTTTTTGGAAGAGTGGAGGGGGAGGAATGTCGACCTTGATTAATGGCGGACAATCGAAATCCGATTCGAACTCCCAACTCACACCTATGAGCAGACAGTCGGTCATCGAGCTTGGTGTTGAAGCGTTGAACGAGGCTGGTTCAGAATCTATTTGCAAGGTCTGTATCAAATACGGAGGCTCTTGCTGCATCGGCTGTCGTCATCTTGTGAATGGACTTGGATGCACAACACGCAATACAAGCTGTACAGCGTGGTTATGCGGCTATCTCAAATTCGTGTTATATGCAACAAGTCAACACGAGCAGTGGAATGAATTCTGGAAACAGGTTCCGGGTCAAAGCTATCGCGAAGATGATACGCCGGCGTATTTCACTGTGGAAAAGTCACTGGATATACGCACAAGCCGCAAGCTGGGCGAAGCATTAGGTGCCGATCTGCAGGAGCTCGCAACGAAGCATCGAGAACCAGGCTACATCCCCATGCTCAGGGATAAAATAGATTATAACATTGATCGATTGAATCATTGCAAGCATGATCCGAGAAGGCGAGCGAGAACGGAGAAGAACATTCGAACATTATCCAGTCCGTTTCATCGTTTTCACAACGCATTGCAAGAATATCATCAGCGAATAGGAGAGAGTGAATAATGGCGGAAATTCCAAATTGCCCTGAATGCAATTCTGCATATACATACGAGGACGGCGTCCTGTTCATTTGTCCAGAATGCAGCCATGAATGGCCGAAAGAGTCGGAAGCGAACAATAGCGATGACAACGAGCAGATCAAGGATTCTAACGGGAATGTATTGAACGACGGCGATACCGTGACCATTATCAAGGATCTGAAAGTAAAAGGAAGCTCTTCTGTTCTGAAGATCGGTACGAAGGTCAAAAATATCCGTCTCGTTGACGGCGATCATAATATTGATTGCAAAATTGACGGCTTCGGCGCGATGAAATTGAAATCCGAATTTGTAAAGAAAGTATAAACAGCATGCTATATCGGGGTACGATGTTACCCATATGACGAAGGGCACCCGCCACACCAGGGTGCCCTTTTTATTGTTGGTGCGGCTTAGCCGGTCACCATGCCATGCACAATAACCACGAATCAGCGGGCTGTACAACTAAGGTTACACAGGTTGTTGGCGTATACTGCAGACGATACACTAAGTCCGACTCGTACGTTAGATGCTTGCATCCGCCCTCAATTCCCTCATGATGATATCTCCTACACAACAGACTCTCGGTTAAGACCTAGTAGGTTTCAGATTATCGTTCAGATCGCGCTAGTTGAAAGCTAGTTGAATTCCATATGAAAGGAGGTGGTCGGTGTCCGATTAAGGCGCCGCAGCATTTGGCATGCGCTGCGCACAAGGTTGTACGACAGATAAGTGATAGAGATGAGGCTTGACACCTTAATACTTAACACCTTAATTGTTCGGAAGGAGACATTGACGAGAATGAGTCGAAAGTGGTTGTCCCTGCTGTTGATGCTTATGCTGTTGCTTAGTTTAATCCCGCCGTCAACGATTCATGCGGAGCAAGCTGTAAGCGCTTCGAATCAAAATCCTATTATTTGGGCGGACGTTCCTGATCCCGATATTATCCGAGTAGGCAATGTGTATTACATGACGAGCACGACGATGCATATGAATCCAGGCGTGCCGATTATGAAGTCGTACGATTTGATCCATTGGGAGATTGTCAATTATGTCTACGATGTGCTCGGAGACGACGAGAAGCAGACGCTGAGCAGCGGGCAGAACGAATACGGCAAAGGCTCGTGGGCGAGCAGTCTGCGGTATAACAACGGCAAATATTATGTGACGTTCAGCTCCTCTACAACGGGCAGGACGTACATTTTCCAAACGACGGATATCGAGCATGGCCCTTGGACCAAGTCCGAGCTTGGTTTTTATCATGATATGTCGCTGCTGTTCGATGATGACGGACGAGTCTATCTTGTGCATGGCAGCGGCGATATCCGCATTACCGAGCTGAATGCGGATGCGACGGCCGTGAAGCCGGGCGGACTTGACCAGGTTATTATCCCCAATGCAAGCCTTGCAGCAGGCAGCAACGTAGGCTTGGCGGCAGAAGGCGCGCATATTCAGAAAATCAATGGCAAATATTACGTCTTCCTGATTACGTGGCCGACGGGCGGCATGCGTACGGAGCTGGTGTTCCGTTCGGACACAATTACAGGACCATACGAAGGCAGAGCTGCGCTGCAGGATCAAGGCATCGCGCAGGGCGGCATCATCGATACGGTGAATGGAGATTGGTATGCGCTGCTATTCGGCGACCGCGGCGCAGTCGGGCGTATCCCGTATCTCGTGCCGGTCACATGGACGGACGGCTGGCCAGTGTTCGGCGTAGAAGGCAAAGTGCCGGCGGCGATCGACACAGGGCTGCCATCGAACGGGATCACGGCCACGACAATTGCGGCGTCGGACGAGTTTTATCAGCACGCTAGCCGTGCGGCGGCCTATCACACCGTAGTGAAGCCGAAGGCAAGCAGTCCGCCTGCGCCTCCCAGCAGCACTGGCGGAACAGAGATATTGGTAAACGGCGGCTTCGAGGACGAGCAGGCTGCTTCATGGGTGGGGAGCTATGGCGCATCGGTAGCTGTTACGGATATCGAGCATAACAGCGGCTCTAAGGCGCTGCTCGTGACGGGAAGGACGGTAACGGGCGATGGGCCGAAGCAGGTGACAACGGGATTGATCCAAGCAGGCGTCACCTATCGCTTCTCCGCTAAGGTGAAATATACGAGCGGTCCGGACACGAAGCCTTTCAACTTCGACATTCAGCATGGACCGAGCTGGCAGGGCATCAAGATTCTTGGCTCCAAGACCATAGCGAAGGGCGAATGGGGCACAATCGAAGGAACGTATACCGTGCCTGCCGATGCGGACATTTCGGAGACGTTCATTTTTATCGAGACGCCTTGGACGGGAACGCCGGACCCTGCGAATGATCTGATGGACTTCTATGTCGATGACGTATCGATGCTCGATACTTCGGTATCGGAGCTGATCGATAATGGCGGAGCAGAGGAGGGACTTGCGCCTTGGACGGCGAATGGAGCGGCAGTCGCTTCCTTGTCCGACGCTGAGCATTACAGCGGGGCTTACAGCATTCTTACGACCGGCCGCAAGGCGACGGGCGATGGGCCGAAGCAGGTTATTACGGGCGAGGTGACAGCAGGAGCGACCTACCGATTCTCGGCCAAAGTGAAATATACGAGCGGACCAGATCAGAAGCAGTTTAACTTTGATATTCAGAACGGGCCAAGCTGGCAGGGCATTAAGATTCTTAGTTCGAAGACGATTAATAAGGGCGAATGGGGTACGGTTGAGGGAACCTACACGCTGCCTGCCGATGCGGACATTTCGGAGACGTTCATTTTCATCGAGACGCCTTGGACCGGGACGCCTGACCTCGTGAATGATCTGATGGATTTCTATGTCGACGAGGTCTCTTTCGTTCAGAAGTCGCTGCCTGCTGCGGAGGCAGCGAAGAACGGCGAGAATGATGATAACGGCTCCAACCTGGCGCTTGTCTGGCAGTGGAATCATAATCCAGACAATAACAATTGGTCGCTGACAGACCGTCCAGGCTACCTCCGGTTGACGACAGGCCGGAAGAGCACGTCTCTTCTCGATGCCCGCAACACGCTCACCCAGCGTACCTTCGGGCCAGAGAGCTCGGGTGCGATTGCGGTTGATGTGAGCCATATGAAGGATGGCGATTATGCGGGATTGGCTGCGCTTCAAGCGAAGTATGGATTCGTCGGCGTGAAGATGACCGGAGGCGCCCGAACGATCGTCATGGTGGACGGAAGCGGGACTGCGCCTATTGAAGCGGCATCGATTCCGCTCACGCAGGACCGTGTCTATTTCAAAATCGATATGGATTTCCGTAATCAAGCAGATCGTGCATCGTTCTACTTCAGCTTGGATGGCATCACATGGACGTTAATCGGCAATCAGCTGCAGATGCAGTACACGCTGCCGCACTTCATGGGCTACCGGTTCGCATTGTTCAATTTTGCAACTAAGGCGGCTGGCGGTTATGTCGATTTCGACTATTTCCGAATCAGCGATAAGTTGACGGGCGCGAATGCGCCTGCCGCAGTTCTTCAGGCCGATCTAGGCGATGTGAGCAATGTGATCGGCGTGCCTAACATGGAGCTGGAGGTGCCGATTACGCTGTCGGCGCTGCCGGAAGGCAGCTACAGCGCGATTGATGCGTCGTTCAACATTCCAAGGGAGCTTGACGTTACGGATGTTGTGTTCAACGCAGCTAACATCGTTGGAGCGGCGACCTTTACGTATTCGGATCATCGGCTCCAGATTAAGGTAGCCGGCGATCGGATCAACGTGAAGGACGGCTTGTTTGCGACCATTAAGCTGAAGGTAACAGCGTTCGCCACGTCCGATCATACGGCTGCGATCACAACCGATTATATCCATGTCGAAGGCGGAGACGTCGTGTTCGACGTGCGGAACGCAGCGGCTGCGATCGGGCTGAAGAAGCTGGATACAGGCGCTGTCGGCAAGCTGCCGGGCTACTCGAACCCGTTGATGAGTCACAAATACGGGGCGGATCCTTACGCGCTTGTCTATAACGGACGTGTCTATGTCTACATGACGAACGATGCTTATGAGTATGATTCGAACGGTAATATCAAGGATAACACGTACGGTCAGATCAAGACGATTAATGTCATCTCTTCAGCCGATATGGTCAACTGGACCGATCATGGCGCAATCCCGGTGGCGGGAGCCAGTGGCGCTGCGAAATGGGCAGGATTATCATGGGCGCCAGCCGCTGCGCACAAGGTGATTGATGGCAGGGATAAGTTCTTTCTTTATTTTGCCAATAGTGCAGGCGGAATCGGTGTATTAACAGCGGACAGTCCAACTGGACCGTGGACCGATCCGATTGGCGGGCCGCTCGTTTCCTTCTCGACAGAAGGTGTGGCAGGCGTCGTATGGCTGTTCGATCCGGCTGTGCTGGTCGACGATAACGGATCGGCTTACCTTTATTTCGGCGGAGGCATTCCGAATAACCCGACAGAGGAGCAAGCGGCTCATCCGAATACGGCGAGAGTGATTCGATTGGCAGACGATATGGTGCATACAGTAGGGGCAGCATCGACAATAGATGCGCCATATATGTTCGAGGACTCGGGTATTCACAAATATAACGGGAAATATTACTACACGTATTGTTCCAACTTTGCAGGTACGCATCCTGAAGGAATGCCGCCTGCTGGCGAGATTGCCTATATGGTCAGCGACAGTCCGATGGGTCCGTTCACGTATGTCGGATCGATTCTGAAAAATCCGGGTGCATTCTTCGGAGTCGGAGGCAATAACCATCATGCGATCTTCGAGTTCAACCATGAATGGTATGTCGTCTATCATGCCCAGACGCTTAGCAAGGCTGCGCTTGGAGAGGGCAAAGGCTATCGTTCCACGCATCTCAACAAGGTTCACTTCTATGAGGATGGTTCGATTAAGAGCATTCAAGCAGATATGGAGGGCGTGGCGCCGATTGCGGTATTGAATCCCTATCAGCGTACGGAGGCAGAGACGATTGCCTGGCAGGCAGGCATCGCAACGGAGCCATCTACGACGCCAGAGGATGCATCCGCATCATCGAGTACGAACCTGGACGTAACGAACATCAGCAATGGCGACTGGTTGGCGGTGTCCAATGTTGATTTCGGCGACAAAGGCGCTGCGGCGTTCGTCGCGAATGCTGCAGGCACCGTAGGAGGGAAGATCGAGCTTCGAATCGACAGCCCGATCGGTCAAGTCATCGGCATCTTGAATGTGACACCGACCGGCGATGATCAGACCTGGAAGCTGCTGCAGACCGATGTCGCTTCGGTAAGCGGCGTCCATCATCTGTTCTTCCTATTTAGCGGAGGAGAGGGCAGCAAGCTGTTCAACCTGGACTACTGGCAGTTTACAGAGTCGAAGGGCGGAACAACGCCTACGGAGCCAACAGAGCCGACGGGACCATCGACGCCGATAACAACGGCACCTGCGGGTAATAGCGGTAGTACAGCAGGCGTGCGCATGAATGGTGAAGAAGGAGCGGGCACAGCAGAGACGACGACGAAGGGCGGAAGGACGCAAACGGTTGTTACGCTGGATCAGAAGAAGCTGGAGCAGTGGCTTAGTGCCCAGTCGGACTCTGCCACGTTGTTGATTGAAGTGGACATCAGCTCGGATGCTGTTATCGTAGAGCTTCATGCCTCACTTCTAAAGAGTCTGCAGGACAAGTATGCCGTTATCGAGCTGAAGACGAAGCATGGGTCTTATCGTCTGCCAGCGGATCAGATTAATTTGGATGCATTGGCAGGCGTTAATGACGGATCGGTATCGTTGAAGGACATTCAGCTGCGGATCGAGATTGCTGCATCAAGCGAGTCTATGGTGCAGGTTGTCGAGAGCGCTGCAGAGAAAGGCGCGTTTACGCTTATTGCTCCACCAGTAGATTTCGCAATCAGTCTCGTGAATGGCGAAACGATCCTGCCGGTGGAAGGCTACGCGGGATATGTTGAACGTGCCATTGCGATACCGGATGGCATCGATCCGGCTGCGATTACAACTGCGATCGTCGTGGAGTCCGATGGAACGGTACGCCATGTGCCGACGAAGGTTGTTACGATTGACGGGAAAGCTTATGCCCAAATCAGCAGCGTAACCAACAGCACCTACGCAGTGATCGCGCATCCGGTCGCCTTCGCGGATATGGTGGATCATTGGGCGAAGAACGAAGTGGAGGATCTGGCCTCCCGCATCGTTGTGAACGGCACGAGCGAGGGACTGTTTAGCCCGAACAAGGCGATTACGCGCGCAGAATTTGCAGCTATTATCGTGCGGGGATTGGGACTCAAGCTGGAGAACGGTGCGGCTGGCTTCACGGACGTCGCGGCGGACGCTTGGTACAGCAGTGCGGTCAAGACAGCGCAGGCGTACGGCTTGATCGATGGCTTCGAGGATGGCGCTTTCCGTCCGAATGCTGCGATTACACGTGAACAGGCCATGACGATTATGGCTAAGGCGATGACCATAACCGGTCTGATAGAGCAGCTTGCAGATCGTTCCTCCGATGATGTGCTCGGGTGCTTCTCCGATGCGGCGCAAGTATCGGGCTGGGCGAAGAATGGCGTCGCGCTGAGCGTTCAGGCCGGAATCGTGTCGGGCAGAAGCGGGAATACACTTGCGCCGAAGGCGACGATCACACGAGCAGAGGTGGCGAAGATTGTTCAGCAGCTGCTTCGTGAATCGGGCTTGATCTAAGCGCGGCTAACAGGCGACCGATACCTGCAGGTAAGATACCGAAATGCCCGTTTCCGCAGCAAGCAGCACCTGCGCGGGGACGGGCTTTTTGCGACGATTATGTTCGGTATGAATGTGGTAATAACTAATTAATTCTTCTAACATGTTGAGGTGAGATTATGAATCTTGCGAACAAAATAACAGTTATCCGAATTGCAATGATTCCGTTGTTTATGCTCATGTTTCAGCACTATCCGTCTTGGCTAGAGGAACGGTTCAGCCTATTTCATTCCATCAATCAGTACGGGCTCTATTGGGCGGTCGGTTTGTTCGTTCTCGCATCGGCAACAGACAAGCTGGACGGCTTCATTGCGCGCAAATACAACATGATCACTAACCTAGGCAAGCTGTTGGACCCGCTCGCTGACAAGCTGCTCGTCTCGGTGGCGCTTATCATGATGGTGCAGCAGTCGATGGTCCCTTCATGGATCGCAGTCGTCATTATCGGGCGGGAAGTGATGGTGTCCGGTCTGCGCATTCTGGCGGCGGAGAAGGGCGTTGCGCTGGCTGCCGACAGGCATGGAAAGCTCAAGCTGGTGCTTCAAGTCGTCGCGATTACGGCTGTCCTGTTGGATAACTACCCGTTTGCGTATTTGATTGACTTCCCGATCGATTTAACGATCATGCTAGCAGCAGTCGCTCTGACCATCTACTCGGGCTATCGGTATGTGATGAACAATTACCGCGAGCTGCAGCTGGAGTGGTGAGCAACACAGACGACTGCTCTTGACCGGAACGCACTATGCAGCGGCGGATAGCTCGAACGATCGGATCGACGGAAATCGTTCTTGTGCGTTCCGCTCCGTCACTATGGTCGATCGTTTCAGCGCATACGAACCTGCAAATTTGCACTCCCGCAATCCGCAAACCTGCACTCCTGCAATCCCGCAAACCTGCATTACCGCAAACCTGCAATCCGTACAGTAAATGATGCCTTAGCCAGTCGTATGCAGAAGAATACCTGCATTTCCTGCAGGCATTTCATTCAAAATCGTCCAAATCAGACTGTTAGGCGAGAAAAGCATGCCGGTTCTGCAGGAATAGTCTGACTGTTGCTTTACATCATTGAAATACCTGCATGTTCTGCATCATCCGCAGCTCCTAGCGCGTGGTGGGGCGGTAAAGGTGTCAACCACACGCCATTTATCAAGTGTTATAAGGAAGCAAGAGCTGTCCCTAAGCGCACTGGATGTGCGGAAGGACAGCTCTTGCGTATTTTTGGTTTCTTAACGGCTGAGTGGGGTGCTATACGGATTATTATTGCTGACGGCTAACGTCTTCTTCTTCACCTTCTGTGGCAGCTGCCCGAACAATATCGATGCGAAAGGCAGCCAGCGCGCCGCCAGTCCAACGATCAGCCAAGCGCCGCCCAATGCCAGCACGAAGCCGCCTGCGTACCACAGATGGACGAGCAGCGAAGTACCCGTATGCGGAGGAAAATGGCGATATGCGAGCAGCAGCATCGGATGGAGCAGATAGATGCCGAATGACAGCGTGCCGAGCCGAGTTAGGACACGAACGAGCCATCTCGGACCATGGCGTGAGATAAACACCGCCAATCCGAGCAGTAGGACCGTACTCGTGATCGTATAGGCATTCCACAGCGCTTCATAGAGCAGGGAATTGTATAACGCAAGATTCAAGCGAGCTTCATACCAGATCCAGACATGCGCGAGTCCAGTCGCCAGCCAAGCCCCGAACAGAGCGCCACATGCCAAGAGCGGGATCGGACCAGCTTGACGGCTGCTGATTGACGTCAGCCACTGTTTGATTCGTGGGTAATGAATGCCAATAAACGCTCCTAACATATAATAAGAGAAATAAGATGGCGCCCAGCTGCCTTTGTTCGCGATCTGCATGCCGTATTTGTTCAGGATGACGAATCCCCATTGCACAGTTAGACCAATTGGCACGGCCCATTGGATAAGATTCGGGCGCTTCTGAAACAGCCACAACGTCAGCGGGAACAGTATATAGAACTGTGCGTTAATGAACACGAAGTACAAGTGCGTGTAGGCTTTGCCGGTCAGAACCTTATTAATGAAGCTGTGCAGCGCGTCGCCAAACGACTGGTCCGGGTAATAAACAAAGTGCGTCGCAATCGAATACAGAATCGAGAAGACCATGTACGGAATGAGAATGCCGACCGCTCTTTTGCGATAAAACGACTTCAACAGCCCTGCCCCGATCGGACGGTTCATATAGTTGTAGAACAGCACGAAGCTGCTTAGAAAAATAAACGTCGGCGTCCCGAATTTTGCCATAATATTAATGAAATTATACAGCCAATAGATCCCCGAGTTCGTCATTTCGACCGTTGCATTCGAGGTGGAATGTACGCAAAGCACGCCGACAATGGCAATTGCACGTACGAGCGGGATTTCGAGAAGGCTGTCCCTTTGATCGAGCTGTACGGCGGCATTCGCAGGTTGTGCGGACATAAGTAAGCTCCTTTGCGTGTTCTTAAGGGTTCAGATTGTGGGTCTGCTCGTTATTTCTGGATGTACTCAGTTTGAACGATAAATCTGAATTGTCGCTGAGCGTTGTCTGAACATATACGGAAATGTCGGTTTTTTTCAAAATTGTTTGCACGATTGTACGAGCGGCACGTATAATTACGCTAATGACTTTAGGCGCGGGAAGGCGCGCTTTAATCGGCACTGGCTTGTGCGGTGTCGATATTAGTAGGAGGGAAATTAGCATGCAGTACATGAGCACGAGAGGCAATGTCAGTGGAGTCGGCTTTATTGATGCTTTTCTGATGGGATTGGCGACTGACGGAGGCTTGCTGGTTCCGCAGCAAATTCCGACTGTATCTGCCGAGACGTTGAAGGCGTGGTCGAAGCTGTCGTACCAAGAGCTGACGCTGGCGATTCTCGATCTGTATACGAATAACGAAATTCCAGCGGACGATCTGAAGAAGCTTGTAGCAGACAGCTACGCAACGTTCCGCCATCCGGAAGTAACGCCGGTAACGAAGCTGAAGGACAAGCTTTACCTGCTGGAGCTGTTCCATGGACCAACGTTCGCGTTCAAAGATATCGCGCTTCAATTCATGGGCCAACTGTACACATACGTTGCGCGTACGCGCAATCTGAAGATCAACATTCTCGGCGCAACGTCCGGCGATACGGGCGCATCGTCCATCGAGGGCGTTCGCGGCAAAGAAGGCATCAACATCTGCATCCTTCACCCGCATGGCAAAGTGAGCAAGGTGCAAGAGCTGCAAATGACGACGGTTGCCGAGGACAATGTACTGAACCTGTCCGTTCATGGCAACTTCGACGATTGCCAACGCATTATTAAGGATCTGTTCGCAGACCTCGACTTCAAGGCGAACAACAATCTATGCGCGATCAACTCGATTAACATCGTGCGCATCATTGCACAGACGGTTTATTACTTCTACGCTTACTTCCGCGTTCAAGAGCAGGAAGCAAGCGGCGCAGAGAAAATCAGCTTCAGCGTACCTTCGGGCAACTTCGGCGATATCTTCGCAGGCTATCTGGCGAAGCGTATGGGCTTGCCGGTTGACCGCCTCATTGTGGCAACGAACGCGAACAACATCCTGGAGCGTTTCGTGGACACGGGCGTATACAAGCCGGATAACTTCCGCATGACGCACAGCCCTTCGATGGACATTCAGGTTGCGAACAACTTCGAGCGTTACCTGTACTATGTACTGGGCGAAGATACGGCAGCAATCGAAACGATCATGAACGAGTTCCGCAAGGAAGGCAGCCTGTCCGTGAACGAGGAGACGCTCGCGAAGGTTCGTTCCGAGTTCGGCGCTTATGGCGTAGACAACGACGAGTGCCTCGATACGATCAAGCGTTACGAGTCGGCAAGCGGCTACATCCTTGATCCGCACTCCGCTTGCGGCGTCGCAGCAGCTGAGCAGCGTGGAACAGGCGGCGTTATCGTCTCGCTCGCAACGGCGCACCCAGCGAAGTTCGACGAGGCCGTACAGCTGACGGGCATCAAGCAGACGTTCCCGGCACAGATCGAAGCGCTGTTCAACAAGCCGCAAAGCATGAAAATCGTCGACGGCGAAACGTCGATTATCGCAAGCGAGCTTGTCGAGTTCTTCGGCAGCCGCTAATAGATGGTGTTTGGGAAAGGCCCGCGTCTTGGACGCGGGCTTTTTATTTTGCCCAATGTGGCTTGGGTGGAATGTAGACAGGCTGAAGGGGCCGACTCAGGTTGAACCTGTCAGGAAATTTTTGCAAATAGTAGTTTACATGGGAACAAGTGTGCGGTAAAATTGGTTATCGAGTACAAGGCAAGAGAGGGGCAGGCTGGTGAGCGTCACAACCGTCCAGTTATTTCATATGAAGATGTGAGAGGGGAACCGCAATGAGCAAGCAAGTTGTCGAGAAGAAGCAGCCTTACCTTATGGACTTAATGACGTTGTACCTTCCGGCTAAGGATCCATATGCCACTGCAAAGTGGTACGTCGACATCTTTGGATTTGATCCGAATGCGTCACAGCATTCGCCACTCCAAGAAGGAGAGGGGTTGGTTGTGCTTCATACAGCATCTGATCTGACATTGTTCTTCGTTCGTTCCGAGGATAAGCTGCCGCTTAGTTTCAATAACAATGAAGGGTATAATCATGCTGCTCTGCTTTTCCGAGTGAAAGATGCAGAGATCGAGGAGCTCTATGCGCGATTAGTTGAGCATGGAGTGACGCTGGCGACCGAAGCAATTGTAGACCGTGGCGGATGCGGCCGGGAGATCGCGTTCTATGATCCGGATGGTCGCAAGATTGAGGTCAACACTTACGGCACCTGGTCTTCATCGAGTGAGCCAAAGGTTGAGGGCCGCATAGAGCCATTTCTTATGGATGTTATAACGTTGTATCTTCCAGCGAAGGACCCTTATACTACTGCGAAGTGGTATGTCGACATTCTAGGTTTTGATCCGAATGCATCGCAGCATTCACCACTCAAGCAAGGGGCAGGTTCTGTTGTGCTTCATACGGCGACCGAAATGGAATTGTTCTTCATTCAATCCGAAGATATGCTGCCACTGAGCTTCAATAACGAAGAGGGGTATAATCACGCGGTTCTACTGTTCAGAGTGAAAGACTCTGAGATCGAGGAGCTCTATGCGCGATTGGTTGAGCATGGGGTGCCGCTGGCGACCGATGCAATCGTGGATCGCGGTGGCTGCGGACGTGAGATCGCATTCTATGACCTGGACGGACGTAAAGTCGAAATCAACACGTTCGATACCTAATAGACGTCTGTGTCTGCTGTGTTTTGCCAGCCTTTCATTAATTGAGGGCTGTTTTTTTATTATTTGGGGCACATCCCGGTACAGGGTCAGCTCTATGCCATGCTCATTGCCGTTGCACTTTGTACAGCGGAATGTGTCCTAATTGCGTCGTATGGCCGTTGCCCCATAGTCAATCCCTCCACATTTATTATAGAGGTTTTCTATGTGTCTATCTATTTGGGGCAGGGTCAGCTCTATGCCATGCTCATTGCCGTTGCACTTTGTACAACGGAATGTGTCCTGATTGCGTCGTGTGGTGGGCTAGATTGCATTTTGTGCAACGGAAACAGGTTGGCGAGAGCTCGAAAGGACTAATTTGTGTTAGTAAGGCAGCTTTCTGTTGTACGAAATACAACAGGATGTAGCGGAGAAGGCAGAAGTAGGCGATTCTGCTGTACAGAGTGCAATGGAGCAGGCTTGGGAGGACAGTAGAGGAGTGAGGGGCGGTCGTGTAGGGGGAGAGGATGTGGCGGAGAAGGCAGAAGTAGGCGGTTCCGTTGTACAGAGTGCAATGGAGCAGACTTGGAGGGGGACAGTAGAGCTGCAGCAATGTTACCTTAAATATTTACAAAAGCTGATCTTCAGAGAGACAAACTCCTCTGAAGATCAGCCTCATTTTGAACCGATAAAACAAACTTAGCTCTGCACGAGCTTTTACTGCACGCCAACCAACCAGCCAAACCAGCCGGCTAGCAGACCAACCTACTTTCTCTGCTCTGCCGCACGTCTCAATGTCTCGATCGTCACGTCGGTCATGCCCGTATCCGAGAAGGAGGGGAGCTTATGACCATCGACTGCCTGCAACAGACGCGCTACGATCAAGGAGCCCCATTCCTGTTCGTATTGCGAGACAGTGGCGGTTAGCTGCCCGTTGAAGATGGCGTCCTCAATCTCGGGCATCATGCCGAAGGTGAGGGCGTGGCGGCTAAGCCCCATCGCCTTCCACACCAGCACAGCTGCCGACACGGACAGCGGGTCCAGCGCGATAAACGCATCGAAATGCGGATGGTCGTCAATCATTTGCTCTAGATCGGCCTGCGCCGTCGCCTCGCTGCCCTCATTGTAGCGGACATCGAGCACTTGAATCTCGGTATAGCTCTCCAAGTAATGACGCAGCCCTTCAAGCCTCTTATTCAAGCTGTCCATATGAGAAGCACCTGTCTCGACCAAAATCATCCCGCGCCCGCCGAGCAGCCCGTCGAGCAGGCCGCCCATCCGCTGCCCGGCGAGCCGATTGTCGGCGCCAATGAAAGACAGCCGCTTGCTGTCCGGCGCATCGGACTCGAAGCAGATGACGGGGATGCCAGCGCCAATCGCTTTGTCGATGACCGACCGCATCGCTGCGGCATCAATCGGATCGACGGCGATGCCGTCGACATGACGGTTGATCATATTCTCCATCATCCGAATTTGCTGCTCTGCGTTCGCTTCGTCCGGCGCCTGCACGAGCAGTGTCACATGCTGCGGCCCTGCAGCCTGCTGCGCTTGCTCCGTAATCGTCTCATAGAACGGATGGGCGAAAGGGTACAGAATGCCGAAGGTAAGCGGCTTGCCTTTGCTGGAGACTACCGTCACCTTGTCTATACTTGCAGCAGTCTTCACTGAACCGGATGTAATAGCGGCGACTTCACTTTTATCTTCCTCATTGGTTCCGCCCCAGCAGCCCGTTGTGATCAGCATAACGATTGCAGCAGCCAGCAGGCTGCACAAACTTCGCCGTACCACCAACCGCCGTTCACGGCGTTGCTGTCTATCCGTTGGACGCCAAGAAAGCCCGGCCCATCTACCGAGCATGCTGCTCACGTCCTGTCACGCCTCTCTTGCGGAAATCGCGCGGCGTCATGCCGGTTGCCTTGCGGAACACGTTGGAGAAATAGTGGGCGTCATTATATCCGACCTTGAATGCAACCTCGTATGTCTTATCATTCGTCGCCAGAAGCAGCTCCATTGCTTTGCGGATACGCATCTGCATGACATACTCGATGAACGTTTCTCCTGTTTCCTGCGCGAACACTTTGCTAAGATGCGAAGGGCTCATGCGCACATGCGCCGCCGCATCCTGGAGCGACAGCTTGTCGTCGCCGATATGCGCATCTATGAATGCCTTAACGTCTCGCAGCTGCTCGCTGTAACGGCCCGCAGCCTGCGCGCGCCATGTCCAGAATTGCTCCGCCACAAGCAGCAAATATTGCACCGCGTCGTCGGTCGACCGTACTGCCGCCAATGCTTGCGTGAACCGCTGGTTCTCCTCGGCCGTCAGCTCGGGGCTTCGCAGCAGCTCACGCGCAGCCTGCCAGCACTCGACCGTCAGGTCGTTTAATGCATATCGTCCATAGCTTGCGGCCGACCAGTCGATGCCGTTAAGCGGGGAGAGGTAGCCGCGGATATACAATTCGGCTTCCGCCTGAACGCCGACCTTCAGAAAGGACAGGAATCGCTGACGGTCCAGATGCACGTGCGGGGGAATAACCCCCGCTGCAGCGGATCCTGCATTCATGCCCATTCCATTATCATCAGCCCCATATCCAGCACTGGTCATACGCTCACTGCTGCCAGCCGCACTAGCGGCATCGCGCTGCGACGCGAGACGATTGGCGAGCTTCTCCAGCCGTTCGCGATCTTGGCGCTGGCGGTCGATCTTGCCGCTGACCTCCTGCAGCAGCTTCATGATGTCGGCAGCGCTGACTGGCTTCAGGCAGTAGTCCTCGACGCCGAGCCGAAGCGCCTCGCGTGCATATTCGAATTCATCATGACCGCTTAAGATAATGATCTTCATCTCGGGATATTTATCCCGTACGATTCGGCTTAACTCCAGACCATTCATGAATGGCATCTTAATATCGGTAATGAGGATGTCTGGTACATGCTGATCGATGAGCGGCAGCGCCACTTCGCCGTCCGGCGCATCCCCGCAATAAGTGAACCCTTCCTGCGCCCATGGAATGCAATCGCGGATGTTCTCACGGATCAATATTTCGTCGTCAACCAGCATCACTTTTTTCATAGAGTGTCCCTCCCATGCGGTGCGGAATCTTCAAGATGACACGTGTGCCAGCCTGCGCTTCGCTGTACAGCTCGACGCCGTAAGCCTCGCCGTAGTACAGTCGGATGCGCTGATGCACATTATGGAGGCCGAAGCCTCCCGACACTTCGTCGCCGGTTTTCTCCGGCAGGCGGCCCTTCGCCAGCAGCTCGCGAAGCTCTTCGAGCCGCTGCTCGCTCATGCCGATGCCGTCGTCTTCGACGGCCAGCAGCAGACTGCCGCTAGTATCGACGGTTGCGGCGATCTTAATCGTGCCGCGCCCGCGCTTGTTCTTGATCCCGTGATACAGCGCGTTCTCGACGAGCGGCTGAAGCGTCATTTTGAGCAGACGAATATGCAATAGCGAATCTGGTACTGTAATTTCATAGTCGAGAATATCGCGATACCGCATCTGCTGGATAACGAGATAGCTGCGTACATGCTCCAGCTCCTCCTTCAACGTCACCCATTCCATCCCTTTGTTCAAGCCGATCCGGAAGAACCGGGCCAGCGCCTGCACCAGCCGTATGACCTGCTCATTCTTGCCAGCTTCGGCCATCCAGATAATCGAGTCGAGCGTGTTGTATAAGAAGTGAGGGTTGATCTGCGCCTGAAGTGCGCGAAGCTCCGCCTTCTGAATGTTCTCGCGTTCCTTGATGCTCTGATCGAGCAGCTCGCGGATTTTGCCTAACATAATGTTGAAGCTGTTGCCGAGGTCTGCGATTTCATCGGATCCTGTCGGCTTTACCTTCGCTTCGAGATAACCGCCTGCCGCTTGACGCATTTTGTTCATGAGCACTTGGACAGGGCGGGTGAGACGTGTCGTGACGAAGAAGTACAATGAGATCGTGAAGGCGAGACTGAGCGTAACGCTTAGAATGATAAGCTGTCGAATTTCATCGGCGTCTCTCATCAGCTCCTGCAGCGGGACTAGGCCAACAATCTTCCAGCCGGTCAACTGCGAGGTGGAATACATTACGAACAAGGGCTTGCCAACGGAACGTTCGACGAAGCCTTCGCGATCAGCGGCGAGCCGCGGACCGAGGTCGGCAGGCTGGAATGGAAGTGCTTCCGGCTTGACCGCAGAAGGCATAAAGATGGGACTGCCCCCCGAGCTCGCAACATAGAAGTAGCCGGTCTTGCCGATCAGACTGTCATCGCAGAACTGGCGGACGATGCCGTCATCCAGATCGATGACGATGAAGCCAATCACTTCATTCGTAATGCGCTGCTTGATGGTCGCCATAATGGAGATCACGCTGCGCCCTTCATATTGGAAGCCGTCGATCCGATCGAGCGGCAATGCTTCGGAAGGCGGTACGTTCAGCACCAGATCCGGCTCGCTCAGCAGCTTGACGAAGTGAGGGTTGCGCAGCGGATTGCGCTCCAGCTGGAACACGCCTCGACGCTCGCTGATGCCCCGCCCGTACAGATTGACCATGGATATGTTTAATACATCTTCGTATTTGTACGTCTCTCGATACAGCTCGAACGTGCGCAGTATCGCCAATGCATCCTCATATGTATCGCTCTGGGTGAAGAGGAAGCGCAGCACCTGCGGGTTTTCCTCCAGCTCGAGCAGCTTGCCTGTATCCTGGAACAGGCCGTCAATGTCCCGTGCGAGCCGGTCGGCTTCCAGCAAAGCAGACGCTTTGCCGTGACCGGATATGGTCGCGAACGATTTCTGATAAGAGACGAGGCCGACGACGATCATCGGAACCGACGAGATTAGAACGAACATGACGAGCAGCTTCGCGCGAAGACTAGACCATCGCCATCGGATCAGCTTCATAGATGGTGTCGTCCCTTCTGTATAGATCAGCCTTATAGAGGTAGTCGGTGCTGAAAAGCAAACTTTTTGAACTCCAACTTATGATAACAAATTTAGGAGGAGTATAGGTTGTAAACGCAATCATTTTCACCTAAAAACACAAAAAATCCCCTGTTTGCCCCCATTGCTCTCAAGTCCGAACAAGAAAATCAGCTTATTGTGCAAAAAAGTCGGATTTTCAACATCCAGCCGTCTGTTCAACTCCATAAAAAAACGAACAAAACTCGCATGAATCCCCGTATAATCGCGGAATGTAAGCGTTCTATAATGAGCTCACACCAATTAGGTGACCGATAATTAAGGGGGATTTGAACGTGAAGAGAAGAACCAAGATGTGGGGATTGCTCACACTGACACTGCTTATGCTGGTTGCAACGGCATGCGGCAAGAGCGAAGACAAGAAAACGTCAGGGAGCACAAGCGACATCACGCTCGGCTTTGCACAGGTAGGCGCAGAGAGCGGCTGGCGTACGGCGAATACGAACTCCGTCAAAGATGCGGCTGCTGAAGCAGGCTTCGACCTGAAGTTCTCTGACGCGCAGCAGAAGCAAGAGAACCAGATTAAGGCGATTCGTACGTTCATTCAGCAAAAGGTTGACGTTATCGCATTCTCGCCTGTCGTTGAATCCGGCTGGGATACGGTATTGAAAGAAGCGAAGGATGCGGGCATTCCGGTTATCCTGACGGACCGTGCGGTAGATTCGCAGGACACTTCGCTGTACGCAACGTTCATCGGCTCGGACTTCGTCTTAGAAGGCAAGAAAGCAGGCGAATGGCTGGCTGATCAATACAAGGATGCGACGGCTGATGTGAACATCGTTGAGCTGCAAGGCACGACGGGCTCCGCACCAGCAATCGACCGCAAAGCGGGCTTCGAAGAAGCGATCAAAGGCAACGCCCATCTGAAAATCATCGCTTCGCAGACAGGTGACTTCACGCGTGCCAAAGGTAAAGAGGTTATGCAGGCGTTCCTGAAAGCGAATCCGAAGATCGACGTCCTGTACGCTCACAATGATGATATGGCGCTCGGCGCAATCCAAGCCATTGAAGCAGCTGGTCTGAAGCCAGGCGTTGATATCAAAATCATCTCCGTCGACGCGGTCAAAGACGGCATGACGGCCGCAAGCGAAGGCAAAATCAACTTCATCGTCGAGTGCAATCCGCTGCTCGGACCGCAGCTGATGGACGCTGTACGCGACGTCGTCGCCGGCAAAACGATCGAGAAACGGATCGTAACGAAGGAAGGTACGTTCACATCCGAAGAAGCGAAGGCAGCACTGCCTGACCGCAAATATTAATCGCTAACAGCCACTTGCGACAGCCGCTTCGGTACGATTAATCGGACGAAGCGGCTTTTCGCTTGCGGCAGAGAGGGGGAGCAGGAATGGCGCAACAATCGGTGGCTGAGCCCATCTTGAAGCTGACAGGCATCCATAAGCGGTTTCCGGGTGTACGGGCATTGTCAGGTGTAGATTTTCGATTATTTCCCGGGGAAGTACATGCACTTATGGGCGAGAACGGAGCAGGCAAGTCTACGCTCATTAAGGTGCTGACCGGCGTCTATTCCATTGACGATGGTACGGTCGAGATGGAAGGGAAACGGCTTGTCGTACACAGTCCTCAGGAAGCGCAGGCTGCTGGCATCAGCACCGTATACCAAGAGGTTAATCTATGTCCGAACCTTTCTGTTGCGGAAAATATTTATATCGGCCGTGAGCCGCGCCGCCTTGGCCGAATCCAGTGGAAGGAAATGAACCGCCGCGCTGAGAAGCTGCTCGAAGAGCGGCTCCATCTTCGCGTCGACGTGACGCTGCCGCTCAGCGAATATCCGGTTGCGATTCAGCAGCTGGTCGCAATCGCGAGAGCGATTGACATCCAAGCGAGAGTGCTCATCCTCGACGAGCCTACTTCCAGCTTGGACCGCGGTGAGGTAGCGAGACTGTTCGAGGTTGTGCGCAAGCTTCGCGGCGAAGGAATGGCCATTCTGTTCGTTACCCACTTTATCGATCAGGTGTATGAAGTGTCGGATCGGATTACGATTTTGCGTGGCGGAGAGTTAATTGGGGAATACAAGGCGTCCGAGCTGCCTCGGCTGGAGCTTGTGTCCCGCATGATCGGCAAGGAGCTGACGATGCTCGAGGAGCTGCCGAAGACGGCGGGCCAGATGCGCGCATCGGATAATCAGGCTGCAATCGTGGAAGCAAGCGGACTTGGCCGCAAAGGCGCGATTGAGCCTTTCAATCTGTCGATCGGACGAGGAGAAGTGATTGGCCTCGCGGGCTTGCTTGGCTCGGGCCGGACGGAGCTTGCGAGATTGCTGTATGGTGCCGACCGCGCTGATCAAGGCAAGCTTCACATCGAAGGGGCAGGCAAGAACGGCGTTCATTCGCCGAGAGGCGCGATTGATGCGGGCCTGGCATTTTGTCCGGAGAACCGGAAGACCGAAGGCATTATCGAGGATTTGACTGTGCGCGAGAATATTGTCGTGGCGCTGCAGGCGACGCGCGGCTGGTTCAAGACGATTTCGCGTAAGCGGCAGAATGAGATTGCAGACGAATATATTAAGATGCTTAATATCCACCCGCCGAATCCGGAGCAGCTCGTGAAGAACTTAAGCGGGGGCAATCAGCAGAAGGTTATTCTCGGCAGATGGCTGCTGACCCAGCCGAAGCTGCTTATTCTGGATGAGCCTACCCGGGGTATCGATATTGGCGCTAAGGCGGAGATTCAACGGCTGGTGCTTACGCTGTCGCGCGAAGAAGGAATGTCGGTGCTCTATGTATCATCCGAGCTGGAGGAAGTGCTGCGGGTCAGTGACCGCATTGCGGTGCTTCGCGATCGGGTAAAGGTCGAGGAGATCGGCAAGAGCGAGATGGATGAGCAGCGCATCATGAAAGCAATTGCCGGAGGTGAAGGGGCATGACCACGGATTCGAAAGGGCGTTATTCGTCAGGCAGTCATTCAAGCTGGCTTAACCGTGCCTATAAGCACCATTTGTTCTGGCCGCTGGCGCTGTGGCTTGCATTGCTGTTGTTTAATTTGTTTTACTCACCGTCCTTCTTCAAGATCGTTGTTCGGGAAGGGCATCTGTATGGCAGCCTTATTGATATTCTGAACTTCGGAGCACCGCTCATGATCGTCGCGGTCGGCATGACGACGGTTATCGCCACGCGCGGCATTGACTTGTCGGTCGGTTCAGTAGTAGCGATCGCAGGCGCGCTTGCGTGCCAGATGATTAGCAAAGGATCGGATCAGAGCGCTGTATCTCTTGTCCTCTACGCTGTTGTGATGGCACTCGTCTTGTCGCTTGTGCTCGGCCTATGGAACGGATTGCTTGTATCCATTACTGGCATTCAGCCGATCATCGCGACGCTTATTCTCATGGTGGCGGGACGCGGCATCGCGCAGCTTATTACAGACGGGCAAATCATTACGGTGTCGAGCACGCCGTATCAATATATCGGAGCGGGCTCGCTTGCGGGACTGCCTTTCTCGATTTTCCTCGTAGCGCTCGTATTCGCGATCTCGGCGCTGCTCACTCGCCGTACCGCGCTTGGCTTGTACATCGAATCGGTTGGCTGTAACCCGGAGGCAAGCCGTCTGGCTGGCATTCGAGCAAAGACCGTTATGATTATCGTCTACATGTTCTGCGGCCTGTGCGCAGGTGTTGCCGGACTGATTCTGAGCGGCAACGTTGCGAGTGCGGACGGCAATAATGCCGGCCTGTGGATCGAGCTTGATGCGATTCTCGCCGTCGTTATCGGGGGAACTTCGCTGACAGGCGGACGGTTCTATTTGACCGGCACCATCGTCGGTGCTCTGATGATTCAGACGCTGACGACAACGATCTATTCCGTTGGTGTAAGACCGGAGGTAACCTTGGTTGTGAAAGCAGTCGTCGTTCTTGCTGTATGTCTCATTCAATCCGAGTCATTCCGTAAAGCGATTATTAGCCGTTGGAGAACGCGTCGTTATCCAGCAGAGCGGGAGGTTACGCGTCATGCTTAAGCGACAGCATCTGCCGGTAGCGGCTACGATTGCGTTATTTGTTCTCATGTTCATGATGGGCTCATTCCGTTATACCGGATTTTTCTCGCTGCAGGTGTTGTTCAATCTGCTGATCGATAACGCCTTCCTGCTGATCGTGGCGATCGGCATGACGTTCGTTATCGTCTCCGGCGGCATTGACCTGTCCGTCGGCTCGATGGTTGCGCTGACAACGATGATGTCCGCGGCCTTGCTGCAGCAGGGCGGGTGGCCGGCATGGGCGGTTATTCCGTTCGTGCTTGCCGTCGGTGCTCTGTTTGGTGCTGCGATGGGGGCGCTTATTCATTATTTCAAAATACAGCCGTTCATCGTTACGCTCGCAGGGATGTTTCTCGCACGGGGTCTCTGTTATGTGATCAGCATCAACACGATTACGATTAATAACGGCTTCTACACCGACATGGCACAGACGAAAATTCGTTTCGGCGACAACTTCGTGTCGCCAAGCGTTATTATCGCGCTTGTCGTGCTCGCGCTCGCCATCTATATTGCGCACTATACGCGGTTCGGACGAACGACTTATGCGATTGGCGGAAGCGAGCAGTCGGCGCTGCTCATGGGTCTGCCGGTTGCACGAACGAAGATTATGGTGTACATGTTCAGCGGCTTCTGCTCAGCGCTCGGCGGCGTCGTATTCACGTTCTACATGCTGTCCGGCTATGGCCTGCATGCAGTAGGGCTGGAGCTTGACGCAATCGCGGCTGCTGTCATTGGCGGTACGCTGCTGACGGGCGGTGTCGGCTATGTATTCGGCACGTTCGCTGGCGTGATGATCTACGGTGTCATTCAGACGTTAATCGTATTTCAAGGCACGCTCAGCTCGTGGTGGACGCGCATCATTATCGGCGTGCTCCTGTTTGCCTTCATCGTACTGCAGCGGCTGTTCACGATGCGCAGCGACCGCAAAACAGGCAGCGTCGAGAAGATGGCCTAAGTCCGCTTTTGATCACGAAGCTTCACAAGAAGTGTATTCGACGTCGAAGGTTGAATGGAGCAGATACGTCCGGTTCTCACGTAGCACATCACTACGCTCCGATCCTCATTCCCTGCTCTCATTCAACCTTCTCGGTGCTGAAAACCGATGCAGGAATTCATAGAGAGAGAAGCGAACGATATAGGTAGATATTACGGCGGACGGTGCCCAGCATCGTCCGCCGCTGGAGTGTAGCGGCATATTTGAGTAAGCAAATTGGAGGATTACCATGAGAGAGAGGGCGGTGCCTGCGCTGCGTATCCGTATTCCATTCGTGCTGCTAATTGCGCTGTTTATATTTCTGCCTGTGTTGGCTGGTTGTCAGGCAAGCGACCCGAAGACAGGTATGATTTCGGAAGGTGTTATTGCGGAGACGGCTGAGCTGCAGGCGAATGGTCTGTCGGAGACGGGGGATGCAGCTCTGCCTGCTGCTTCACGGCCGCTTGTGCTCGGCTTCTCGCAGCTTGGCACGGAGAGCGACTGGCGGAATGCGAATACGAGATCAATCAAGGAAGCAGCTTCAGAGGCCGGTATCGAGCTGTTGTTCGACAATGCGGACCAATCGCAGCAGAAGCAGATCGAAGCGGTGCGTTCCTTCATTCAACGCAAGGTGGACGTTATTGCGATTGCGCCGGTAATCGAGACAGGCTGGGAGCCGGTGCTGAGAGAAGCGAAGGATGCTGGTATCCCTGTCATTATCTCGGACCGTAATGCGAATGTTAGTGATCCGTCGCTGTACGTGACGTTCATTGGCTCGGACTTCTATGAAGAAGGACAGAAGGCGGGCAAATATCTTGTGGACAAAATCCGTGGTATGACGGGGCCCGTTGGCCTTGTCGAGCTGAGAGGCACGGAGGGCTCGTCACCGTCGATTGAGCGGGGCAAAGGGTTCCGCGACCAGATCGAGAAGAAGAATGCGAACGTCGTCTATCTTCGAAGCGAAGCTGCCGATTTTACGTTCGAGAAGGGCAAGGAGACGATGCGACGCTTCCTCGAGGAGGCGGGCGCGAACATCAAGGTGCTGTATGCGCACAATGACGATATGGCGCTTGGTGCGGTTGAAGCGATCGAGGAATATGGACTTCGCCCTGGTAAGGACATTATTATCATATCGGTGGATGGCACGAAAGCGGGCTTCGAAATGATGGCCGCAGGCAAAATCAACTGCATCGTCGAATGCAATCCGCTGCTGGGCCCGATTCTGATGCAGGCGGTCAAGGAGCTGGCAGAGGGCAGACAGCTGCCGAAGCGGATTTCGACGCCGGAAAGTGTGTTCACCGAGACGATGGCCCAGGATGAAGTGGCCAATCGGCAGTATTGATGGCTGGAATCCGGAACGAGAGAGGCGCTGGACCAGCATATTCAGCCTATTAGATGAGCAGCGCTCGGTCGTGCGGACCGAGCCTTTTTGTCTGCGGACGGAGACGGTTCCCGACTTAGGTCGGGTTTTGGTCTAGAGTCATTTACATGGCCAGTTGTCGGTGGTACGCTAACGTCAATGAGGTCATATTTCTACATTTAGAGTTTGCATACGAAGCAAGCAAATTTACTTTTAGGAGGAAACCAAATGACAATGCGGCGCAATTACGGTGTGATCGCTGTTGCGGCGGGTATCATCTGGCTGCTCATTCAGGCGCAGTCGACGGACGGACGCTCGTATGCCAATGCCGGCAGCATTATCACCTACTTCTGGCCGACGCTGTTCATTCTGCCGTTGGGCATCTTTTTCCATGTAGCGTACTTGTACAAGAGATCCAAGCCTGCAGCGGGGCTTCTTATTCCAGGCGGCATTCTGCTCGTCACCGGCTTGACTTGCCAGGCGGGCATGCTGTTCGATGCGTGGGCAACCGTCTGGCCGGGCTTCCTGCTCGCAGTTGCCTTCGGCTTGTTCGAATTCTATCTGTTCGGCTATCGTGGATTCTGGCTGCTGCTTCCGGTATTCGTGCTTGGCGGCGCCGCGGTTATTTTCTTCGCATTATTGTCGATTACGGCAATTGCACCATTCAACGGACTGCAAGGGCTGACCGCGTCGCTGATCGTGTTGGGCGGACTGATGGTGCTGCTGCAGAGGTCGACGGGCGACGAGGACGACTATCGCAAGTATTAAGCTTCACAAAAAATGTGCAACGACAAGATCTCTGATGCTGCAACGACGCAGCTCAGAGATTTTTTTGTCGCGCTTTCAGTCGCGCGGATGATGGTGTGATAAGTTGTAGGCCGCTGCCTTGGGACGGACGGTTGTCATTGTTGTTATTTGGCTGCTGAGAGAGCATTGCGAGCTTTAACGGTTCTCATAATGGTTAATGCTGCATTATTGCCTAATGATCGATAAGAACTGCCCCAATAGGTTAAATAACAGCCGTTAAAGTTAGACAACACCATTTTTTCAGCAAATAAGCACATAGGCAACCGTACTAGCAGACCGAGCTGTTATCTTATGGCACAAGCATACAGTAGGTGGCGCTCGATCGTGAGACCAAGTAGGCAAGTGCTGGCCTGTTTCTATCCTATTTTTGGACAAAAATAAAACAGCCCCGACTCTCCCATGTGCGTTCAGGAGGAGCGGGGCTATTGGCTGTCGGTCGACAGTATGAAGAACGATGAGCGTGGCGGAGGGCTATTCGTCGAATACGAGCGCAAGCGCTGCGTATGGCTCAAGCTCGGCTGCGCCTTTGACAAACCTTTGACCGGTTAATAGATCGGTTGCGGCACAGTTAAGCTTAATGGTTTCGGAGCTGCCGTTGTAGTTCAGCAGGAAGTGGATACGGAGTCCGCTCTCTTGCCCTTCGAAGATCGGTTTATCGTGAGCCCGAACGGTCAATTCGATAGATTCAGGAAGCTCCAGCTGGCCGGCAGCAGGAGACGTAAGCTCGAGTCGATCCATCAGCTGATCCACAAGTGCGTCCGAGAATACGCCGCCGAAATAAATGGTCCGTCCCTCGCCGCTGCGATTCTCGACGAGCGCTGGCTCTCCGTTCATGTAGCTGCTGCTATCGTAACGGCCAAGGACGATTGCATCTGGCGAAGTGACAGCAAGCGTCTCGGCGAAGCCGTTCGTGGAGAAGGACGCAAACGTATGGAACGCGTCTTCTGACAGCGTAAAGCCTGGACTGCTTCCGTCTGGCTCTTCCCGTGTGAAGTCCTCGACCGTAACGCCGCATAGAGGAGCAAGCGGTCCTGGCATTGGCGTCATCCGGCAGCGTCCTGTCTCATCCTTATAGCCGCTCCGGCAGCCAATGATTAAGTTGCCGCCGCCTAGTACGTAAGCTTCAAGCAGCTTGGCAGTCTCTTCGCGCATAATCGTCGGATGCGGATAGATAAGCGTATGATAACGGCTCAGCTGCTCAAGCGTTGTCTGTTCGTTCATGAACAGCATGTCGCTTGGAATGTGGCGCCGCTGCAGCCGCTTGTACCAAGCAAGCGTGCTTGTCCATTCATACCCGCCATGCCACTTATCGAACTCGCCGTCCCATTCGTTATCGTAGTCGCGCACAATTGCAACGTCCGCCTCATAACGGCTGCCAGCGATCGCTTGTCCAGCGCTGCGCAGCTCTTCGGCGATCCGCTGAACCTCGCGCGTGCGGCGGTTCGGACGGTTATCCCAGTTGTGCAAGCCGTGCCAATACATTTCGGTTCCGAACGTTGCCGTGCGCCAGCGGAAGTAGACGACCAGATCGGCGCCATGCGCGATCGATTGGTAAGTCCACAGCCGCAGCTGACCAGGCTTCGGCGACGGCTGCTCGATTCGGTTCACCCAACCGCCTGGGCCGGACTGCTGCTCCATAATGCAGAAGTTCGGCGAGATCGAGCGGACCGTCGACAGCGTCATGCTGTAACGCCGATCAAGCAGCGGCTGCTCGCCGCCATCCGGGAACGTACGCCCAAACATCGGATAGCTGTCATAAGAGATGAAGTCGAGCATGTCATTCGTCAGTTGATGCGTGTCGAGATGACCGAACAGCCCGTTCGTCGTCACCCAATGGCGCGGCGCTGCTGCTCGAACGATATCGGCTTGCATTTGTGCATACGAGATAACGCTGTCGGAGAAGAATCGCTTCTCATCCAGCTTGAGATGCGGGTTCGGGCTGTCGCTTGGCACATTCCTCGTCAGATGCACCTGCTCCCAAGCGGTGTACGTCTGGCTCCAGAATACGGTGCCCCACGCTTCGTTGAGTGCGTCCAGCGTACCGTATTTGGCCTTGAGCCATTCACGGAATGCAGCGTGATCGGCTGCAGAGTAGAACTCGTACACTTCGCAGTTGAATTCGTTATCCAGCTGCCAGCCAACGATGCCAGGATGATCGGCGAAGTGCTCTGCCATCCGTTGAACGATTCGTGCGGACAGCTCGCGGTATTTGGGTGAATTATACGTATAATGACGGCGTGATCCATGCTCATAGGAAATGCCGTTCGCCAGCACATTGAGCGTCTCTGGATAACGGTGCGTCAGCCATGCGGGCGGCGTAGCCGTTGGCGTGCCCACGATAATGTTCAGACCGTGTCGATGCGCAAGGGCAAAAGCGCGGTCAAACAGCGAGAAGTCAAAAACGCCTTCCTCCGGCTCCATCAATGCCCAGCCGAATTCGGCCATGCGGACATATTCGAGGCCAAGCTCCTTCATGCGGCGGAAGTCGTCCTCCCACATCGTCTCCGGCCAATGCTCCGGGTAGTAACAGACGCCAAGCAGTACATTGCGCGAATGCAATGCTTTTTCCATGATGAGTCATCCTCCTAATCGTGAATGGCTTCCATCTTCGGTCATACGCTGCCTAGTGGCAAATTGCTTGCTGTGTATGACGCGAGAGGATGTTCCGTATTATTATTTTGCTATTGGGCTGCCATTGACTTTATTATAGATATTGGTTAAAGACGATGAAATAACATGATTTTGATATTCATATAACGAAGTTGATCAGTTGGCAATTGGAGCTGCAGCTTAACAGACATCGAGAGAAAGGAGAAGCGGTCATGATCTGGGAGCATCTGTTCTTGCGCCGACCGTTTCAGCCAAGCTATGTGTGTTATCCGGAATCGGTAGGGCATTATGCGGAAGCGCCGCATCATTCCTGTGAACGGCAGGGCGGACAGTTCGGCTATTATAATTTGCATCTCATATTTAACGGTGAGGGCTGGCTCGACTATCGGGGCAAACGGTATACGCTTCGTCAAGGAGACGGATTTCTATATCGGCCAGGCGCCGCGCAGCATTATGGAGCATCTGCCGCTAATCCGTGGGACATCCGTTGGGTCCATTTTGAGGTGATGCCTTGGGCGGATCTGATGCGTGATGGGGAGGATGTGTGGCTGTTCTCGTTCAGTGCGGCGGACAAGCTCAAGCGGCTGTTCGAGCAACTGAAAGATGCGTGCACGGAGCCGACCAAGGAGGATGAGGCGCATATTTCAGCTTTACTGTATGAGCTGCTGCTCACGATTCGTGAGCATGGTGTTGGGCTCGACAATCCGCTGCTGCGAAGCGCACAAGAGCGGATTCGCACTGCGGCGGAGCTAATACGTAAGCGCTGCGTCGAGCCGCTAACGATTGCGGAGCTGGCGGAATCGTCCGGTTACAGTACGGCGCACTTCTGTCGGCTGTTTCGTCAGACGACGGGCAAGACGCCCGTGGAGTTCCTGACGGAAAGCCGCGTCACGGAGGCGAAGCGAATGCTGCTGTCTACTGACCGCCCGGTCAAACAGATCGCCATCGAGACTGGCTTCGGGCAGAGCAGCTACTTCATCCGCAAGTTCCGCGAAGCGGAAGGCATGACCCCCGACCAATACCGCCGCCTCTTCGACAGCGGCCGCTAATAGAGAGAACAAGCCCGTTCCTCAGTGCAGCACACTGTAGAACGGGCTTTTAATATCTTATTCTAGGCTTTATATATCACATTGGTAGTTCACGAACAAAAGCTGTGCCCAAAGGGCACACGACTCCTAGTACGTAACTCTTTACACCCGCCTCAGTCTCACCACAGAACTGGTCCAAGGGTGCCTCCCACCGAAATATTATCAATACAATAGTGCCATCAATACCGTAGCACCATCAATGGGCGGTGACAGGTGGGCACGTGCGAATAAGTGTGCGGGCGACTGACCGTATCTAGATACAGTGGACAACTAGCTTTGCCGCGGAGGCGGCAAGAGCGGGCGCACAATCCATCAGTACCAAGAAACCGTCCTTGTGAGGAGTCCAGAGGTAAAGGTTTCCGTAAGGAACCCACATCGGGAGCATACGCTTAAGACCTTTGGGGCCCTCCCTTGCAGGTAGGGTTTGGGTGGGTAGACAAAAATAAAGAGGTCCCAAGGGCGAAGCCCTTGGAATCCTCCTGTTGGTGGAATGATTGTGTTCCTAGGGCATAGCCCTAAAAAACGGGGTCTAAAGGGGCGAAGCCCCTCTATTCGCTCACAGATAGCCGCGCTCATACGCTTTCGGCGGCGCCGGTTTCTTGCCGGTTTCTTGCAGCGCATGAAGCGCCCAATAAGGATCGCGGAGCATGCCGCGTCCGACTGCGACCAGATCACAGTCGCCGTTTACGAGTGCCGCGTGCGCAAGCTTCGGCTCATCGAGCAGGCCGACCGCGATAATCGGCAGGTTCAGCGCCTGCTTAACCGCACGGGCAACTGGAAGCTGGTAGCCTGGTCCGATGTTTGGCGGCAATGCATTGAAGGATACGCCGCCGCCTGTCGAGATATCGAGCAGATCGACGCCTGCTTCGGCGTATTTGCGGCACACCTCGATTCCGTAGTTCACATCATAGCCGCCAACACCGTAATCGACTGCGGATACACGAATCTGCAAGTTGACGCTAGATGGAATTGCGCTTTTTACCGCCTGAATCACCTCGAATCCGAAACGCGTCGGATCATCACCGTATTCATCCGTCCGAGTATTGATGCTTGGCGAGTGGAATTGGTGAATGAGATAGCCGTGCGCTCCGTGCAGCTGGATGGAATCGACGCCCGCTTTGACGGCACGAACAGCGGCATCGCGGTATTTCTCGACCATTCGTTTAACCTCATCGGTCGTCAAAGCACGCGGCTGCTTGTATTGCTCGCTGAACGCCTGGTTGGATGAACTGACTGGCACTTCTGCGCAAGTTGACTTGCGGCCGGCATGTGCAATCTGGATCGAGACCTTCGAGCCATGCTGCTGCATGCCTTCGACCATGCGGGCGAATGCAGGGATGTGCTCATCTGACCATAAACCGAGGCATTGGTCCGATATGCGTCCGTCCGGCTCAACGTTGGTCATTTCGATAATAATAAGGCCGGTACCGCCTACCGCACGGGATACATAATGAACGTAGTGCCAGTCAGTTGGCATACCGTCTTTGCCTACTGCGGAATATTGGCACATGGGCGGCATGACGATACGATTGTTCAGCTTGAAGTCGCCCAGCTCGAAAGGCGTTGCTAAAGATAGAGCCATAGTACAGAATACCTCCACTTTGTCTATTTGTTGTTACTTAGCATGACAGTTGAAGTTAACAAATACAGCCTTGCAGGTGAGTAAGCTTACTGCTGCGAACAAGCTATTTATATGAGAAGATGCGTTCACCTAGGCGGAGAGAAGCCTTCCATAAGGTATTCTCATTTCCATTATGACCGATAAACTTTTGAGTGTATAGATCATTTACTTTCTTTTATATAGTTGTCATGATCCATTAGCTGTGGTATCGTCCAAAAGAATAAAGGAACCGTACGAACGAGCCCTGTAACTATCCATATCTGGAACTGGTCGAGAAGGAGATGCTGCACATGTCACAAACTGCCGATGCCGGACGAATACGGGCGATAGGTACTGCTACCGTTTATTCGATTCTTATCGCAATTAGCGCCTCACATCTGTTGAACGATGCAATGCAAGCTGTCGTAACGGCATTATTCCCTGTTATTCGAGATTCCCTGATGCTCAATGATATCCAGCTAGGCTGGATCGTGTTTACGCTCAATATGACGTCATCTGTCATGCAGCCGCTTGTTGGGCAATTCTCGGACAAGAGACCGATGCCGTTCATGCTGCCTATAGGTATGGCGTTAAGCTTGGTCGGAATGATCATCCTCGCCTATGCGCCGAGCTTCTGGACGCTGCTTGGCGGCGTCGTATTGATTGGACTTGGCTCCGCAATCTTTCATCCGGAAGGATCGCGGGTTGTGCATTTTGCAGCGGGCGGCCGCAAAGGATTAGCCCAGTCGATCTATCAAGTAGGCGGCAACTTCGGCCAGATGCTCGCGCCGCTCATGACGATTTTTATCTTTATTCCGCTTGGACAGCATGGTGCGATATGGGGCACAATTATTGCCGCTACTGCAATCGTGCTTCTTGCACGCGTCGCTCCATGGTATCGTGCACAGCTGAAAACTCATGGCAAGCCGCAGCGTCGAGCGAATGGAGGGGCGTCGGCACCGGCTTCACCCGTATCCTTGCTTGCTCCGACCAGACATAAGGTTGTCATTGCGCTGACGCTGCTCGTGCTGATCGTATTTGCTCGTTCGTGGTATTTCTCGGGTATCTCGACGTTCTATCAGTTTTTTGCAGAGGATGAATATGGCCTGTCCAAGAAAGCGGCACAGATTCCGGTCTTCCTGTATATGGCGGCCGGCGTTATCGGCACATTCTTCGGGGGGATTCTTGCAGATAAGATTGGTTTGAAGAAAATGATTGTGTTGTCCGTCGCTGGCGCTGCGCCATTCGCACTCATTCTTCCGCATCTGCCGCAATTGTGGATTTATCCGGTCATCTTCCTGACAGGTCTTATTCTGCAATCGGGCTTCTCCGTCACCGTTGTCTACGCGCAGCAGCTGCTGCCAGGCAATATCGGAATGGCTTCCGGTCTCATAACGGGTCTCGCCTTTGGCATGGGTGCAGTTGGCGCAGTCGCGCTCGGCAAGCTCTCGCTTGTAATGGGCCGCGCGGACATGATGACCTTCGCAAGCTTCCTGCCGCTGCTCGGCCTGCTTGCATTCCTGCTCCCACGTGATCGAGGCAAGGCTTGAATACTTGGTTGAAAATAAACCGTCCGCATATGGCTCTTGAGAGCCGCATGCGGACGGTTTTATTTGCGTTCCACAGGGTCTCCCATTGCACTTTATACAATGGGAGACCCTATGGAACGACGGTATACCTACCTTTATTGCACTTCGTACAACAGAAAACCACTACAGCGGATGGGAACAGCATATTTTCGATAAAATACCTATTTCCTGTTGTACAAAATGCAGCTGGAGCATCGGCGAACAGCCCCAGCCGCTGCTTCTGTTGCACAGAATACAATGGCACACATTGAGGGAGATCATATAGCAGTACGATTTCTACCCCGGAAAGGAACGATTTGTTACAAAACTGCTCACTGCACCGTCTTCGGCTTCGCGAACGTATGAATGGTGCTGAACTTCTTGCCGCCGTCGGCTGTTGTGTACAGGACGGAAGACGAAGCGTAGTCATTCGTGATCAGCCATGCATGCTTGGCATCTGCTGCAGCAATCAGCTGCTTGCCGTAGCCGGCGAATTCCGTCTTGCGGACTGCCCAGCTCTTCCCGCCATCGGTCGTCTCCATGATTGTGTTGGCGTTGTCGCAAGCCATGCATTGACCGCCCATGAAGGCCGTCTGCGAATTAACAACATACAGCTCGCCCGGTCCACCGCTCGTACCGCCGAAGTAACCCGTGTCCGCATTCGTGAAACCGGGAGCAGGGCCTGCCCCGGCTGTGTTATGGACAATGGCTGGCAGCCAGTTCGCGCCGCCGTCTGTCGTATGGAACAGCGCATAAGATGTCTGTGTCATGCCGGATTCGCCAATGAGCTCGATCCAAGCGTCATTCTTGCCTGCGGAGCGAATAATGCTGCCTGTCGGCGTAACCTCGCTCTTGCGCGACAGCACCGTCTTCCACGTTGCACCGCCGTCCGATGTGCGAAGGAAGCTGTATTTGCCTTTAGCCGACTGTACGGCCCAGCCGTTAGCCGCATCATGATAATAAACCTCCCCGACAAGCGAGCTGGGCACGGAAAGCTTCGTCCAAGTCGCGCCGCCATCCTTCGTCATATACCTGCCAGCAAAACCTGTTGTATTATTCGTAAAATGGAGAAAAGCTCCGCTTGGGACGGTGCCAGCTTCTTTCCAGTGAGCGCCGCCGTCTGTCGAGCGGATGACGCGCCATGACTTGCTCTCGTCACTGCCAAGAACGGCCCATACCTTGGAGGCGTTCAACGCGAAAATCTGACGTACTCTAGCTGAGCCGCGATACTGCAGCTGCCAATGCGAGCCGCCGTCCTTCGTGAAAGCAATCTGTCCGCTGCCGCCAATCCAGCCGGTCTTCGCGTCGGCAAGCCGCAGGGCGGTCACCTCGGTAATCGAAACCGCTGTGGAGACAGGAGTGGCTGTAGTATCAGGTGAAGCGACATTCCTCGTGTCGGAAGAGCCCGACGTGGAGGATGGAGTAGTGCCTAATGATGGGTCATCGTCAACCGAATTGGACGAGCCATCTCCATTGGATACGTCATCCGACTGCCCATTGGACGGTGTCGTCAGCACCGTATCCGGCGAGTTGGAGTTGGATGTAGGGGGATTTGCGGCGCCTCCGTTACTGGAGCAAGCCGATACGATCAGGGACATGGCGATGGTTAACGACAACAGCGATGTTCGGAATGCACGTTTTGATTTCATTATGCGTACCACCTTTTTCACAAGCCGAGATAAAAAGCTATTCACGCACATAGACGGCAATACGTGGTGAAGGGTTGCGTCTGTGACTGCAAAATAGGTCAAAAGTACATGTCCAATTTATGGAGTCAACAAAAAAGGAGCAGCGCGGCTGCTCCTAGGGTATACCAGTCTTATCGTAATCATTAAATAAATAAGTTCGTGCCCGACTTATTGGCTTGGCCAAGATAATAACCAACGCCGCCAACTGCGATGCCGTCGATCAGCTCCTCGCGTTTGATGCCCATGACGTCCATCGACATCGAGCAGGCAACGATTTCCACGCCTTGGCGAATTGCCGATTCCATTAGCTGCTCGAGCGAGTCGATGTTCTTGCTCTTCATGACCGCACGGATCATCTTCGGCCCAATGCCCATCATCTGCATGGTGGACAACGGCAGCTTCTTCGAGCCGCGCGGCATCATCCAGCCGAACATTCGCTCCACGACTGTCTTCTGCACGGCTGGCGGCGATGATTTGCGCAGCATGTTCAAGCCCCAGAAGGTGAAGAACATCGTTACTTTCTTGCCTGCTGCAGCGGCGCCATTGGCGAGGATGAAGGAGGCGATTGCTTTATCAAGACTGCCATCGAAGACGATGAAGGTTGCTCCATCCTTGTTGCCCGAAACATCTGCAGCGGTTGCTGCCACAGTTTTCTCAGCCGTAACAGCCGATGCCGGCCCTTTGCGAATCGAAGCGCGGATCGTACCGGCTTCCTTCTGAATATTCACCAGCTCATTGCCAGTCATGCCGCACCATGCACGAATGTCCTCATAGAAGCCGGGATCGGTTGCGGTAACCTCAAGCGTGCGGCCATCAGCTAACTGGTCGATGCGCTCCTTCACTTGAATAAGCGGTCCTGGGCAGCACAATCCACACGCGTCCAGCTTTTCCGTCGTTATGTCTGCCGGCTTCACCGCCGAATCCTCATTCGCCATAATTAGCCTTGCACCTTCTTCTGCCGGTTTGCTGCTCTTGCTGTCGGGTATGCTAATTCTGCTGTTGCTAGTGCTGTCTCCATGGTTAGCGTCTTGATTGGGCTTCTTAGGCGTAAAGAGAGTCGCCTTATAAGTCCGGTAGCCGCCAGACAGGTTGCGTACGCGGAAGCCTCGCTGCGCAAGAATTCGCGAAGCTGTATAACCTCGCAGCCCGACTTGGCAGAATACCCATATTGTCTTGCTCGCATCGAGCTCGCCTAGCCGTTCGCGAAGCTCGTCCACCGGAATGTTGACCGCACCTGGAATCGATCCGTTGCCGAATTCCAGCGGCGTTCGCACGTCGATCAGCATCGTCGATGCAGGATCGCGCCCAGCTAGATTGTCGGTATGATAGACGTCGGTCATGCCGTTCAAAACATTTTCGGCCATATAGCCAGCCATGTTGACCGGATCCTTCGCCGACGAGTACGGCGGCGCGTATGCGAGCTCCAGCTCGGTTAGATCCGACACGGAGCCGCCCAGACGAATAATCGTTGCGATCACGTCGATCCGCTTGTCGACGCCGGTGTAGCCGACAGCCTGTGCGCCAAGCACACGGCCATCCTGGCCGAACAGCAGCTTCATCGACATAGGCGAGCCGCCTGGATAATAGGATGCGTGCGGCTGCGGATGCAGATGAACGGCATGGAACGGAATGCCGAGCTTGTTGAGCTCGCATGCATGAAGGCCAGTGGATGCGCCTGTTAGTTCGAACACTTTGACGATAGATGTACCCTGCGTACCTTTATAAGTCGTCGGCAGTCCGCTAATCACGTCTGCCACGATGCGGCCTTGTTTGTTCGCAGGACCTGCGAGCGGAATCGCAATCTGCTGGCCAGTAATGCGATGAGTCGTCATGACCGCATCGCCTACGGCATACACATTCTCAACGTTCGAGCGCATTTGATGATCGACCATGATATGGCCGTCCGAGCCAAGCCTAATGCCGCTCCCGGCGAGGAAGCTTGTATCCGGCATTACGCCTGTTGCGAGAAGGACGATGCCTGCGCGAAGCTCAGTGCCGTCTGTCAGCGTCAGCACCAGCTCGCCATTATCCTGTTCGCGCATGCTTTTGACGGATGCGTTCAATGCAAGCGCAACGCCGCGATGCTCCATTTCCTGCTCAAGCAGCACCGCCATCTCCGAGTCGAAAGGGGCAAGGATATGCGGACCGGACTGTACAAGCGTAACGTTCAACCCGCGTTCGCGGAGATTCTCAGCCGTCTCCACGCCAATGAAGCCGCCGCCGATCACAACTGCGCGTTGTGTTGGATTCGTATCTAGATGGCTCATGATTCGGTCCATATCGCGAAGGCTGCGGAGCGAGTAGACGCTGCGACAGCTGTCGAGCCCTTCGATTGCTGGGCGTCGCGGTTTCGCACCTGGCGATAGCACAAGGGAATCATAGCTCAACGTATAAGTCGAGCCGTCTGCTTGACGGACGGTCACTTCACGTTTCACTGTATCGACAGCCGCTGCCTCGCTTTCCGTACGAACGTCAATGCCGAACCGCTTGCGCATCGCTTGAGGCGTCTGCACGAGCAGCTTGCCGCGGTCTTGAATCGTACCGCCGATATGATAAGGAAGGCCGCAGTTCGCGAACGAAATATGCTCGCCTTTCTCCAGCATAATGATTTCGGCGTGTTCATCTAATCGGCGAAGCCGAGCGGCTGCCGAGGCGCCGCCTGCAACACCGCCAACAATAACAACGCGTTGTGATTTCGTCATGATGTCCTCCTGATGGTTGTATGTTTGCAAGTACTTTCGGTATGAAAGCTTCTGTGTTATCGTTTGACCCGTCTGTTAAGCTTCTGTCGATGGGACAGCAAGCGCATGAATCAGCTTCTTGATCCGTTCATCTTTAATACGGTAATGGACTTCAAGTCCGGAGCGTTCGGCTTCGATAATTCCTGCTGTGCGCAGCTTGGCGAGATGCTGTGAAATCGTCGACTGAGGCAGGGCAAGACATTGCTGCATGTAAGATACATTGCAAAGCCCTTTATCGAGCAGACCATTCACAATGCACAGCCTAACCGGATGGGCGAGTGCTTTGAGCAGCTCAGCCGTTTCATAATACTGCTGGAAATCAGGCTCCATAGCAGTTTCACCTCCGAGTGGATAATGCTTATTAAGTCTAATGTTCAATATCGTTATATCGAAATATTACGATATAACGATATTGATAGCAACCTTTTTGTTCGATAACGTGTGTGCATGTGGTATTAACGAGTCGCGGTCTAATGATGAACGAATCTTCCGGTTCAAGAACTTGGAATTATTATTTACAACCGCAGGCGAGACGATTACGATAGGGTTAGATTCTGTACTATTTCATACGACTGCAGTATTACTTTTATAGTGCGTAAAGCATACGCCGTCTGCTCCGTTCACCAACGGGGAGGCGGCGTTTTTATTTGCCTGAAGAGAGGAGAATAATGGATGAGTGACGATCAGAATGACTGGAAGCGATTGGGTTTGGTAAAGGAAAGTAATGCAAGTTATTCATTGTGGATGGCAGAGCATTTGAGAAGAAGGAGAAGGAAGGGGGAGGAGAGACGGAGGCTGGAGGAAGGACATCAGTATGCGGAGCGGCTATTTGCTACTCAAATCTGGCTGCCGGCGGTAGGGCATTTCGAGTATTTGCATCCGGAATATGCGCTGACCGACTTTCGAGATAAGCAGCGTTTTGTTGATTTCGCATACATTCGGCCGCCGTATCGAATTTGCTTCGAGATCGATGGTTATGGTCCGCACGTTCAGCAAATTAGTCGCCGCTCATTCGCCGATGGCCTTATGCGCCAGAACCAGCTCATTCTTGACGATTGGATCGTCTTCCGGTTTGCTGTCGACGATCTCGAGCAGCAGCAACGCCGCTGCCAACAGATGATTCTGCATATTCTCGGCAAACTATACGGGGGCGTTCCCAAGCAGTCGAGACCACTCAGTCCGCGTGAAACACAAATATATCAACTCATCGTCGAGCTCGGCATGGCTGTAACACCGGGGGATGTAGCGGAAAGGCTGGGGATGGATAGGATATATGTTAGTAGACTTCTTAAAAGTATGTATGCAAAAGGCTACCTTGTATCGGCAACCCGTACAAGTAACCAACGCATTCGTTCTTACTTACCTGCGAATAAAAAACGGAACTAGGCGAATCACTATCCCGCCGCCGATTAAACGCAGCTAACCGGCGGCGGAGTGAAGCGCGCGAGAGATAGATGCGAGAAAACGCAGCTAACCGGCCGCCGAGTGAAGCGCGCGAGAGATAGCTGTGAAAAAGCGCAGCTAACCGGCGGTG
>Ga0182739_1000496_pt1 | contig 50454 bp, 44 predicted proteins | sample eDN5th30CBELigBY_FD_128873 | JGI IMG/M metagenome (GOLD analysis project Ga0182739, IMG submission 128873) | Enriched backyard soil microbial communities from Emeryville, California, USA - eDNA 5th pass 30_C BE-Lig BY (version 2) (version 2) | ecosystem: Environmental > Terrestrial > Soil >... | reverse complement strand
TTCGCCTCCGGCGCGATCATCCCCGTGCTGCCGTGGCTCCTCGGGCTGTCGGGGGTGGCCGCGGTCGTCCTGGCCCTCGTCCTCGTCGGCATCGCGCTCCTGGCCACGGGTGCCACTGTCGGCCTGCTATCGGGCGCGCCGCCGCTTCGGCGCGGGCTCCGCCAGCTCGCGATCGGGTTCGGGGCGGCGGCCATCACCTATCTGCTGGGGCTGCTGTTCGGCGTCTCCGTCGGCTGATCCTGCCGTCCATGAGGGCGTTCGGAACGTGATAGGCTCGATCCTCGGTTGGCAGCAACCAGACACCCATGCGCGGGTGGCGGAATAGGTAGACGCGCTAGCTTGAGGTGCTAGTGCCCGTATAGGGCGTGGGGGTTCAAGTCCCCCCTCGCGCACAGAAGAGAGAAAGACCCCCGACCTGGTATTTTTCCAGGGTCGGGGGTCTTCTTCGTTGAAGCGGCGTCGAACAAGCGCTTCATCGGTCTGCGGGTCTCGTTCAGAAGGAGATCCCGACCACCAGGCCGACCTCCCGATCCTGCAGATGGCCGGCGTCGTCTCCGTGCCCTGATCCTGCCCTGGCCCTTCTCTCGGGGCATTCCTGAGTGAATCCTGTGCGGGGACTGCGTTGCGGAGTAGCGTCGGTGACGCGCTCCCAATGACGACGAGCGCTTCCCCTCATGGATGGAGTTTCTCGACATGAAGTTCTTCCAACGACTCGGCAGGTCGATCATGCTGCCGGTCGCGGTCCTGCCGGTCGCAGCGATCCTCTCCGGCATCTCGTACTGGATCAGCTCCGCCGCCGGAGCGAACGTCGTCTCGACGTTCCTCGGCGCGGCCGGCGGCGCGCTGCTGGACAACCTTCCGCTGCTGTTCGCAGTGGGCATCTCGATCGGCATGGCCAACAAGACCGACGGAACCTCGGCGCTGGCGGGCCTCGTCTCCTGGCTCACGATCGTGACGCTTCTCAGTCCCGCGAAGGTGCAGGGACTGCTCGGCATCGCCGACATCGGAGACGTCGACCCCGCGTTCGGCAAAGTGCAGAACGTGTTCGTCGGCATCATCGCGGGTCTGATCGGCGCCTGGTGCTACAACCGGTTCAAGGACACCAAGCTCCCCGACGCGCTGTCGTTCTTCTCGGGGCGACGCTCGGTCGCGATCGTCACCGCGGGAGTCTCCCTCGTCGTCGCCGTCGTCCTGCTGTTCGTGTGGCCCGTCGTGTACGGCGGCCTGGTCACCTTCGGCGAGTGGATCTCCCACCTGGGCCCGCTCGGCGCCGGCATCTACGGATTCATGAACCGACTCCTGATCCCCACCGGCCTGCACCACGCGCTCAACTCGGTGTTCTGGTTCGACGTCGCGGGCATCAACGACCTCACGAACTTCCTCAACAACACGCCAGATGCCGTGTACGGCGTGACGGGTCAGTACATGGCCGGCTTCTTCCCGATCATGATGTTCGGCCTCCCGGGTGCCGCGCTGGCGATGTACCTGACGGCCAAGACGACGCGCAGGAAGGTCACCTACGGCATCATGCTCTCCGCCGCGATCGCCTCCTTCTTCGTCGGAGTCACCGAGCCGCTGGAGTTCGCCTTCATGTTCGTGGCGCCGTGGCTGTACCTCATCCACGCCGTGTTCACCGGCATCTCGGTCGCGATCGCCGCGCTCCTGCCCACGAGGCTCGGGTTCGGGTTCTCGGCCGGATTCATCGACATGGTGCTGCAGTGGGCGAACCCGCTTGCGCAGAATCCGTGGATCCTGCTGCTCATGGGCGTCGGCTGGTTCTTCATCTACTTCTTCACGTTCTACTTCGTGATCAAGAAGTTCCAGCTGAAGACGCCGGGCCGTGAGGACGACGAGGACACTCAGGATGCCGACAACCTCGGCACGAGTCTGACCGGCTATCACGGCACCGCCGAGAAGTTCATCGCGGGTCTGGGCGGCAAGGACAACATCATCGACGTCGACAACTGCGCGACGCGCCTTCGCATGGAGATCGCGGACACCTCGAAGGTCGATGATCACGCACTCAAGCGCGCGGGCGCGGCAGGCACGATCAAGACGGGCGGGCACTCCGTCCAGGTCGTGTACGGCCTCAACGTCCAGTTCGTGAAGGATGCCATGGACGACCTCATCAACGATCGACACATCGAGCCCGTGGATGTCGCTCCCGGCGCCGCGGCAGCGGCGCCGGCGACGACGGCCGTGGCCGCTCCCGCCGCCACCACCGTGCGGCTGAGGCAGCCCGTCGCCGGCACCGTCGTGCCGTTGTCCGAGGTTCCAGATCCGATGTTCGCGCAGGGGACCATGGGCCCCGGGGTGGCGATCGACCCGACAGGGGACACCGTCGTGGCACCGGCGGACGCGACCGTGGCGTCGGTGTTCCCGACCGGTCACGCGATCGGCCTGGCGCTCGACGACGGGACGGAGCTCCTCATCCATGTCGGCATCGACACGGTCTCGCTCAAGGGCGACGGGTTCGAGACGCTCGTCACAGCGGGCCAGAAGGTGACGACGGGCACGCCGCTCCTGCGGTTCGACGCGGCGAAGATCCGCGCAGCCGGGCTGTCGACGGTCACTCCCGTGATCGTCCTCAACAACGAGGATGCGACGGTCGAGCTCTCCTGAGCAACGGCGAGGGCGGGGTCTCGCTCCCGCCCTCGTTCGTTCGCCCGCCCTCAGTCGGAGACGGGCTCGATCAGCGACGGATCGTTGTTGCGCACATTCCCGACGGCGGATCCGACCTCGTAGTGAACGAGGGAGTCGGCCAGGGCGGGCGCCGCGTCGATGGCGGCGTCCAGCACGTCGCCGACGTTGTCGGTGGTGGGATCGAGCCAGGCGTCGGCGTGATCGACGTCGAGGAACAGCGGCATCCGCTCGTGGATCGAGCCGAGCTCGCCCACGGCATCCCTCGTCATGATCGTGAAGCTGAGAAGCCAGCGGTCGGGATCGTCGTCGGCCTTCGACGGATCCTTCCACCACTCGTACAGGCCCGCGAACAGCAGCGGCCCGTCGTCGCCCGGGCGGACGTAGTGCGGCGTCTTGACACCGCCCTCGGTGTGCCATTCGTAGTAGCCGGAGGCGGGGATGACGGCGCGCCTCTTGATGAGCGCCTGCCGGAACATCGGCTTGTCCTCGACCTCCTCGGCGCGCGCGTTGAACGCGCGGGGGCCGATGGACGGATCCTTCGCCCACGCGGGCACGAGTCCCCAGCGAGCCGCTTCGAGCCGACGCGTCGGCGGCTCGGTCTTGGCGGAGTCGAGCACGATGGCGGCGCGGTCGGTGGGGGCGATGTTGAACGACGGCTCAGGCAGGTCGTCGCCGACCACATCGACGCGAAGGACCCCCACCAGCTCGGATCCGACGTTTGCCACCACGAACCGTCCGCACATCCGTCCAGAGTAGACCGGGCTCCAGACACCGGGGGAGACGCCGTCGAGGCGGCGACGCCTGACTAGACGGAGCCGTCGACCACGCCGACATCGGCGAGTCGTTCGAGCAGCTCGGCGCCGTCGGGGCCGGTCACCCACGGGACCTGCGCGGCGGAGTGATCGTTCACCGCCGTGCGACCGCCGGCCAGGACGGCCTCTGCGGTGGACAGCTGCCGGATCGCGACCGCGCTGACGTGGTCGGGGAACTCGCTCGTGAACGCCGTGTAGAGGTCGTCGTCGTGCTGGCCGTCGTCTCCGATGAGCATCCACTTCACGTGGGGGAACTCCCTGGCGAGGCGCAGCAGGTTCTCGCTCTTGTGCGCCTTGCCGCTGCGGAACCAGCGATCGTGCGTCGGCCCCCAGTCCGTCAGGAGCAGCGACCCCGGAGGGAACAGGTGCCGTCGCATGAAGCGGACGAGCGTGGGCGCGACGTTCCACGCCCCGGTGGAGAGGTAGACCACGGGGGCGCCGGGATGATCGCGCACGAGGCGCTCCAGCAGGACGGCCATGCCCGGGACGGGCTGGCGCGCGTGCTCGTCGAGCACGAACGAGTTCCACGCGGCGATGAAGGGGCGGGGGAGCGCCGTCACCATGACCGTGTCGTCGACATCGCATACGACGCCGAACCTGACATCGGGCCCGACGACGAAGACCTTCGTCTCGACGGGATCGCCTCCCTCCACCGACATCGTCACGGGCTGCCATCCCGCCCCGAGACGCGCCGGCAGCACGGTGTCGATGACTCCGCCCCGGTCGGCGACGACCTCGTGGGCGACGCCGTCCACCGTCACCGTCACCTGCGCGTAGCCGATCGGCACCGACGCGAAGCTGCGCCATCCGCGCACGCTCGCGTACTCGCCGCCGCGCCGCGGCCGCAGGGGCGGGACGATCAGGACGCGTCCGAGCACGCGGACCCACTCCGCGCCGCCGTAGCCGGGGTTCGCGGAGACGGTCGGCATCTGGCCGCGGGCGCGCGCCCGACGCTCGCGCCACGAATGGAAGCGATACTCCCACCGAGCGAGCCAGAGCACCTTCGTACGGGGGCTGGGCGCTGCAGACATCGTCTCAGTCTCGCACGCCGTCCGCGGTGGCATCCGTGTCTGGCTCGCTCTCGAGGCGCATGTGGCGCGCCTCGCGTGCCACGATGACCCGCTTGGCGACATAGACGAGGACGAGGAAGACGACGATGAGGCCCACGAAGATGTAGCCGGCGAAGTGGAGGCGGTCGGCGAGCTCGCGGTAGGTTCCCGCGACGGCTGCGGCCACGGACACGTACAGGATGGACCACAGAGTGCACGCGGGTGCCGTCCAGGCGAGGAAGCGCCGGTAGGCGAACCCGCTCATGCCGACGGTGAGCGGCACGAGGGAGTGCAGCACGGGAAGGAAGCGCGAGAGGAAGATCGCCGGCCCTCCGCGGCGCCGCAGATACAGCTCCGCACGCGTCCAGTTGTCCTCGCCGACCTTCGCACCGAGACGGGAGAAGCGGATCCGTGGTCCCAGCCAGCGGCCGAGCCAGAAGCCGATGCTCTCACCCGCCAGCGCGCCCACGATGACGACGATGATGAGGGCGATGGCCTCCACGGGCGACGCGACGGCCGTGCCCGCAACGATCACGATCGTGTCGCCCGGCACGATGAGCCCGATGAGGACGCTCGTCTCGAGCATGATCGCGACCCCGGCCAGCAGCGTCCTCACGATCGGGTCGACGCTCTGAACGGCATCGAGCAGCCACGTGAGGAACTCGTTCACCGCTCAATCGTATGTGCGCTCGCCTCCGTCTAGCCTGAGAGACGTGCCGATCGATCTCGCCGCCCGGAAGCTGCCGATGTGGGTGGATCCCGCGGAGCTGTTCCTGTCGGGGCCCGCGCGCCGTCCGCACTGCTTCTGGCTCGACGCCGGTCCGGATGCCGCCTCCGGATGGAGTTGGCTGGGCGCCGGCATCCCGACGGCGTCGGCTCCTCGCGAACGGCTGTGCGCGACCGGGGAGTCCCGCGACGCCCAGCGCGGCGAGCATCCGGTCGAGGGCGGTCCGTTCCGTGGCGGATGGATCGGCTGGCTCGGCTACGACGACGCCGCCGCTGCCGCCGGCGCACCCGCGGGGATCGACGACGCCGCACCGCAGGAGCTCGGTCTCGTCGTCGACCGCTTCGTCGCCGTCGATCACGGGTCCGGCCTGCTGTGGGCGCTCGCTCCCGCCGCCGAGCTGGAGGCCTTCACCGCCGAGGTCGCCACGTGGCGCGGCGCGTCGACGGAGCCTCCCGCTGCTGCGCGCGTGCACGTGCGCTCGCGCCACACGCCGGAGGGCTACGCCTCGCTCATCGAGCGCTGCCGCGACGCGATCCGGGAGGGCGACGCCTATCAGCTCTGCTTGACGACGCGGTTCGAGACGGCGGCCGCCGTCGATCCGGTCGACGCCTATCTGCGGCTGCGCCGGGCGACGCCGACCCATCACGGCGGGCTGATCCGCAGCGGTGCCCATGCGCTGGTCAGCGCGAGCCCTGAGCGCTTCCTGGAGATCTCCGAGGGCGTCGTGCGCACACGGCCGATCAAGGGAACCCGCCCCCGTCGCGCCGAGCCGAGGCGGGACGCGGAGTCGGCGGCGGAGCTGCGCGCGAACGTCAAGGAGCGCGCGGAGAACGTGATGATCGTCGACCTCATGCGCAACGATCTGCAGCGGATCTGCCGCGCGGGGACGGTCGCGACCGAGCGTCTGCTGGACATCGAGTCCTATCCCGCGGTCCATCAGCTCGTCAGCACGGTCGCAGGGCGGCTCACGCCCGGCGTGAGCGTCGGCGATGTCCTCGCGGCGACCTTCCCGGCGGGAAGCATGACGGGGGCGCCGAAGCTGTCGGCGATGAGCATCCTGCACGACTTGGAGGGCGCGCCGCGAGGCGTCTTCTCCGGCTGCTTCGGCTGGATCGGCGCGGACGGCGCGGTCGATCTGGCCATGGTGATCCGCTCGATCGTCACGCATCCCGGCGGCGCGTATGTCGGTGCAGGGGGCGGCATCACCTGGCGCTCCGATCCGCGCGCCGAGGTCGCGGAGGTGGGGGTCAAGGCGAGGGGCCCGCTCGCCGCCCTCGGCGGAGAGCTGCCTCCGGGGTGGGGAGAGGACCGGTCCGGTAATCTGGAATGACGCGTTCGCGCGTTCCCGAACTCTCCATGATTGGTGTTCCGTGTCCTCGACGTCTCCCACTGTGCCCGCCGCGCCCTCCGACGGCGGCGGCTTCGACCCCTACGAGATCCAGGTCAAGTGGCAGCAGCGCTGGAAGGAAGCCGATCCCTTCCGCGCCGGCGGGGACGAAGACACGCGGCCGCGCAAGTACGTCCTCGGGATGTTCCCGTACCCCTCCGGTGACATGCACATGGGTCACGCGGAGAACTACGCGTACGTCGACTCCGTCGCCCGGTTCTGGCGGCACCGCGGCTACAACGTCCTGAACCCCATCGGGTGGGACTCGTTCGGACTGCCCGCCGAGAACGCGGCGATCCAGCGAGGAGCCGATCCGCGCGAGTGGACGTACTCCAACATCGCCCAGCAGAAGGGGAGTCTCCAGCAGTTCGGCACATCGTATGACTGGAGCCGCGTGCTCCACACGAGCGACCCCGAGTACTACCGTTGGAACCAGTGGCTGTTCCAGCAGCTGTACGACCGCGGGCTGGCCTACCGCAAGGAGAGCCCGGTCAACTGGTGCCCGAACGATCAGACGGTGCTCGCCAACGAGCAGGTCGTCGACGGCCACTGCGAGCGCTGCGGTGCAGAGGTCGTCAAGAAGAAGCTGACCCAGTGGTACTTCAAGATCACCGAGTACGCCGACCGCCTCCTCGATGATCTGAACCAGCTGGAGGGCTTCTGGCCGTCCAAGGTGATCCGGATGCAGCGCAACTGGATCGGCCGGTCGGTCGGCGCCGACATCGACTTCGAGATCGAGGGCCGCGCCGAGAAGGTGACGGTGTTCTCGACGCGCCCCGACACCCTCCACGGCGCGACGTTCTTCGTCATCGCGCCGGAGAGCGACCTGGCCGCCGAGCTCGCCGCAGGATCCTCCGCCGAGGTGCGCATGCGCTTCCAGGACTACCTCGACCAGGTAGGCAAGTCGAGCGAGATCGAGCGTCAGGCGACCGACCGTCCCAAGACGGGCGTCTTCCTCGACCGGTACGCCGTCAACCCGATCAACGGCGAGCGGCTGCCGATCTGGGCGGCCGACTACGTCCTCGCCGACTACGGGCACGGTGCCGTCATGGCCGTTCCCGCGCACGATCAGCGCGACCTCGACTTCGCCCGGGCGTTCGACCTGCCGGTGAAGGTCGTCGTCGACACGACGGCCCCCGTGACCGGCGCGATCCCCGTGATCGAGCTCGACGACGAGGGCGTGCCGATCGACCCGGGCGCCGAGGGGGACAGCCTGTCCGACCTCGACCCCGTCGCGACCGGCACGGCGCTCACGGGCGAGGGTCGCATGATCAACTCGGGCTCGCTCAACGGGCTCAGCAAGCGCAACGCGATCGCCCGCGTCATCGAGGAGCTCGAGGCGCTCGGCGCCGGCCGCGCCGCGAAGTCCTACCGCCTGCGCGACTGGCTGATCTCCCGCCAGCGCTTCTGGGGGACTCCCATCCCCATGATCCACACGGAGGACGGCCGGATCGTCCCCGTGCCCGACGACCAGCTGCCGCTCACGCTGCCCGATGCCCAGGGACTGGATCTGGCGCCGAAGGGCACGTCGCCCCTGGGCGGCGCGACCGAGTGGATGAACACGACCGACCCGGAGACCGGCGCTCCCGCGCGGCGCGACCCCGACACGATGGACACGTTCGTCGACAGCTCGTGGTACTTCCTGCGCTTCCTGTCGCCGGGGGATCCCGCAGAGGCGTTCTCTTCGCGGCAGGCCGATCGCTGGGCGCCCGTGGACTCCTACATCGGCGGCGTCGAGCACGCCATCCTGCACCTGCTGTATGCGCGGTTCATCACCAAGGTCCTCTTCGACATGGGGCTGATCGACTTCACCGAGCCGTTCAGCTCCCTCATCAACCAGGGCATGGTCCTGCTCGACGGCTCCAAGATGTCCAAGAGCAAGGGCAACCTCGTCGAGTTCGCCGCCAGCATGGTCGACCCGGGTGCCGACGCGGTGCGGGTCGCGATCGCCTTCGCGGGCCCCGTCGAGGACGACATCAACTGGGAGGACGTCTCCACGACGGGCGCCCAGAAGTTCCTCGCTCGCGCGTGGCGCGTCGCGAAGGATGTGACCAGCAGCCCCGACGTCGTGTGGGCTGAGGGCGACACCGCGCTGCGCCGAGTGACGCACCGGCTGCTCGCCGACGCTCCCGGGCTGGTCGAGCAGACGAAGTTCAACGTCGTGGTCGCGCGGCTCATGGAGCTCGTCAACGCGACGCGCAAGACCATCGACTCGGGTGCCGGTGCGGCGGACCCCGCCGTGCGTGAGGCCGCCGAGGCGACCGCGATGGTCCTCGATCTGTTCGCGCCGCACACGGCGGAGGAGATGTGGGAGATCCTCGGCTATGAGCCGTTCGTCGGCCTCGTCCCGTGGCGTCAGGCCGACCCGACCCTCCTGGTGGAGGAGTCGGTGACGGCCGTCGTGCAGATCGACGGAAAGGTCCGCGGCACCCTGACGGTGTCGGCGCGCATCTCCGCCGACGAGCTCGACGCGCTCGCCCGGGCCGACGAGAAGATCCAGCGCTCGCTCGCCGGCCGCGAGATCGCCCGTGCCGTCGTGCGTGCGCCGAAGGTGGTCAGCTTCACGACCGCGTGAGCGGATGAGCGGCGCCGCCTCCTCCCCGGACGCGTTCTCGCCGGATCTGTCCACCGATCCCCGCCGGGGGAGCGCCACGGCCGCGTCCGCCTGAGAGCCTGACGCGGTGGACACGGAGGATGCGGGACAGCGGAGCGGACGGGTGCGCCTCGGGATCGGCGCGGGGATCGTCCTCGTCGTGACCGCGCTGGCCGTCACGGTCCTCATCGGCGTGGTGCGATCCGCATCGTCGCCTGTCGAAGATGTTCCGGTGGACGACACCGTTCCCGCATCCGCGGGGGTGGAGGCGTACGTGCACGTGGACGGCGCCGTCGCGCGTCCCGGGCTGTACCGCCTCGCGGCCGGAGCGCGCGTCGTCGACGCGGTGGCGGCAGCGGGCGGGCTGGCCGACGACGCCGACCGCTCAGGGGTCAACCTCGCGCGGGAGGTCGCAGACGGCGAGCAGCTGCGGGTGCCGAGAGAGGGCGAGGACATCGCGGCCTCAGGCACGGACGAGGACGGCCGGGTGAACCTGAACTCGGCGGACGCCGCCGCGCTGGAGACACTGCCCCGCATCGGCCCTGCCCTGGCGGCCCGGATCATCGCGTGGCGCGAGGAGAACGGACGCTTCACGAGCGTCGAGGATCTGCTGGCCGTCTCCGGAATCGGCGAAAAGATGCTGGCGTCGCTTCGCGGATCGGTCACCGTGTGAGCACGCGCAGGGCTGGACGCCGCGATCTGCGGATGCTCCCGGTGGCCGCTCTCGCCTGGGCCGCGGCCGCCGTCGCGATCGCGGTGCCGCAGTGGGCTCTCGCGCTGAGCATGGGCTGCTTCGCGGGTGCGGCGCTGGTCCTGCTGGCCGCCATCGGGGCGCGCCGCGCGCTGTCCCCGATGGTCATCGTGGCCGTCGGCTTCGCCCTCGGGGGCGCTGCGAGCGGAAGCGCCGCGCTCGCGCTTCCTTCCCGCGATGCCGTCGCACGCCTCCCGATCGACGGGGGCCGAGCACTCGTTCTGGACGTCACGGTCGTCGGGAAGGTCGAGCCGTCGACGGCGGGGTGGAGGTTCGACGCGATCGCGAACGGCATCCGGATCGGGGAGGAGCAGCACCGCGTGAACGCGCCCGTCGTCGTGCGGGTGCCCGCTCTCGCGGAGGGGCTGGATCTCGGGGCGACGGCGACCGTGACGGGCACGGCGTTCGAGGCCGAGGCGGGCGAGCGGGCCGTCCTGGTCGTGCGCACCCACGGCGCGCCTGTCGTGAGTTCTCCGCCGCAGGGGCCCTTCGCGGTCGCCTCCGGCCTGCGGCACGGGCTGCAGACGGCCGTCCGGGGGCTCCCCGCACCCGGCGCGGAGCTCATCGCGGGGATCGCCGTCGGCGACACGAGCGCGGTGACGCCCGAGCTCGACGCCGCCATGAAGAGCTCGGCCCTGTCGCACCTGACAGCGGTTTCCGGAGCCAACTGCGCGCTGGTCGTCGGCATCGCCTTCGGCCTGGCCGCCCTCCTCGGCGCGGGCCGCGCCCTCCGCGTCACGGCCGGGATGGCGGCGCTGGCCGGCTTCGTCGTCCTGGTCTCTCCCGAGCCGAGCGTCGTGCGGGCCGCGGCGATGGCGACGATCGCCATGGGAGGTCTCCTGCTCGGCCGGGTCGGTGCGGGAGTCGCCGTGCTCTGCCTCGCCGTCGTCGTGCTCCTGGTGGCCGACCCGTGGCTCGCGCTGTCGCCGGGCTTCGCTCTCTCGGCCGCCGCAACGGGCTCGCTGCTGCTGCTGGCGGGGCCGCTCGCGGACGGCCTCGGTCGCTGGATGCCGGCGCCCCTCGCCCTGGCCCTCGCGATCCCGCTCGCCGCCCAGCTCGCGTGCGGTCCGCTCCTGGTGCTCATCGCTCCGACCGTCCCGCTCTACGGGGTGCTCGCGAACCTGATCGCGGGGCCTGCGGCGCCGCTGGGCACGGTGCTCGGGCTGCTCGCGTGCCTCGCCTGCGGCATACCGGTCCTGGCGCAGGGGCTTGCGGTGCTCGCGTGGGCGCCGGCGGCCTGGATCGCCGGCACCGCGGCGGTCGCCGGCGCCCTGCCGGGCAACGCGGTGCCGTGGATGCCGGGCCCGCTCGGGGCGGCGACGCTCGGTCTCGTCGGGGGTGGGCTCGCACTGTCGCTCATCGGGGGCGGCCGGAGGAGACACGTCCGCGCCGTCGCCGTCGTGATGCTCGCGGCAGTCGTCGGCCTGCTCCTCGCGCTCGGCCCCCTGTCCGTCCTCGTCGAGCGGGCGCGTACTCCGCAGGAGTGGGCGATCGTCGCCTGCGACGTCGGTCAAGGCGACGCGGTCCTGCTGCGCTCTGCGGGCCGGGTGGCGCTCGTGGACACCGGCCCCGATCCCGGGCTTCTGCGTACCTGCCTGGACAGATTCTCCGTCGATCGGATCGATCTGCTGATCCTCACCCACTTCGACCTCGATCACCGCGGGGGCACGGAGGCCGTCCGCGGACGCGTCGAGACGGTGCTGCACGGGCCCGTCGAGGCCGAGGACGCGCGGGTGCTCGACGAGCTCGCGACCTCGGGCGCGCGCCTCGTCGCGGCGCACCAGGGGATGACCGGTGAGCTCGGCCGGGCGCGATGGCGGGTGCTGTGGCCGCGCGCCTCGACGGCGTACCACGGCAACGACGCGAGCGTCGTGGTGGCAGTCGAGGGCGGCGGGGTGCCCCGCGTCGTGCTGCTGGGAGACCTGTCGGCCGGGCCGCAGGCGGCGTTGAGCGCGGCCCTGACCGTGCAATACGACGTCGTCAAGGTGGCGCACCACGGCAGCGCCGACCAGAGCGGCGCGCTGTACGAGCGGATCGGGGCGCGCGTCGCGCTGGTCACAGTGGGGGAGAACACGTACGGGCACCCGCGCGAGGAAGCGCTCGAGATGCTCTCCGCCGGCCGCGCGCGCATCATGCGCACCGATCTGTCGGGCGCGATCGCGGTGTGGAGGGAGAGCAGCCGGCTGCGGATCTGGGAGGATCGCCGTGCCGGCCCATGACCGGACGTGTCAGTGGCCGCGGCCCGGGCCCGCTGTCGGCACCGATCGATAGGCTGGAGTCATGGCGACGACTTCCCGCAGACCGGCGAGCCGGAGCGCCTCGGCGATTCCGCAGCTGTCGTGGCGCGCGCCCCAGCCGGCGCCCGTCGTGCTCGTGTCCGGCCCGGAGGAGGTCTGCGCGGAACGGGCGATCGCCGGCATCCGGGAGTATCTGCGGGCGGAGGACCCCAGTCTCGAAGTCTCCGACCTCCGTGCCGACGACTACACGTCCGGCAGCCTTCTGGGGATGACTTCGCCCTCGCTGTTCGGTGAGCCGCGCCTCGTGCGGGTCGCCGGCGTCGAGAAATGCTCCGACACCTTCCTGACGGAGGCGCTCGCGTATCTCCAGGCGCCGCAGGACGGCGCCACGGTCATCCTCCGCCACACCGGATCGAGCGTCCGCGGCAAGAAGCTCCTCGACGCCATCCGCTCCGGCACCGGCGGGGGAGTGGAAGTCGCCTGCCCCGCCGTCAAGCGCGACTCCGACCGGTTCGACTTCGCCGCGGGCGAGTTCCAGGCCGCGCGGCGACGGATCGCTCCGGCGGCGCTGCGCTCGCTCGTCAACGCCTTCTCCGACGACCTGACCGAGCTCGCGGCGGCGTGCCAGCAGCTGATCGCGGATGTGCCGGGAGACATCGGCGCCGAGACGGTCGAGCGATATTACGGCGGGCGCGTCGAGACGTCGGCGTTCGCCGTGGCAGACACCGCCATCGCGGGTCGCTACGGGGATGCGCTGATCGCCCTCAGGCACGCCCTCGCCAGCGGCGCCGATCCCGTTCCGCTCGTCGCGGCGATCGCCTCGAAGCTGCGGACCATGGCGCGCGTGGCGGGATCCCGGGAGCCGGCGAGCGCGCTGGCCGCGCGACTCGGCATGAAGGACTGGCAGGTAGACCGCGCGCGGCGCGATCTCTCCGGATGGAACGAGGCCTCGCTCGGGGCCGCCATCCAGGCTGCCGCCCGTGCCGACGCGGAGGTGAAGGGGGCTTCCCGCGATCCCGTATTCGCTGTGGAGCGTCTCGTCACCGTCATCGCGACCCGCGCGCCCTACGCGGCCTGACCACGCGCCGGACGCGCCGAGAACGAGTGAAGGCCCGCCCCCAAGCGGGGGCGGGCCTTCACCGAGACGGTGCGCTCAGAGCGAGGCGACCTGCTTCGCGATGGACGACTTGCGGTTCGCGGCCTGGTTCTCGTGGATGACGCCCTTGCTCACGGCCTTGTCGAGCTTCTTGGTCGCCGTGGCCAAAGCCTTCTCGGCTGCGGCCTTGTCGCCGGCGGCGACGGCCTCGCGGGTGCGGCGCACCTCGGTCTTCAGCTCGCTCTTGACGGCCTTGTTGCGCTCGCGCGCCTTCTCGTTGGTCTTGTTGCGCTTGATCTGCGACTTGATGTTCGCCACGTTCGACGGCTCTTTCGTTCGGAGTTTTCGATGGATGTGCCGTGCGACAAGAGAGGGCTGTCGCGCAGCGGTCGTGTGAGGGAGAAGCCCACACGCAAGCCAAAAGCCGAGTCTACCAGGTTTCGCCATTCCGCCCGCGCCGCGCGTGTTCGGCGGGGGAGTGGTGCATGATCGGTCTTGCCGGACCCGAACCGGCCAGATGATGCACCCGACGAAGGAGTTGCCGTGCCATCCCTCCCTCCCCACGTCGACACGGCTGCCTTCGGCCGCGACTTCCGCTGGTCGGCGGCGACCGCCGCCTTCCAGATCGAGGGCGCGCGCACCGCCGACGGCCGCGGCCGGAGCATCTGGGACGACTTCGTCGACCGTCCGGGCGCCGTCCTCGACGGCGCGACGGGCGAGCCCGGACCCGACAGCTGGAACCGCTGGCAGGAGGACGTCTCGCTGCTCGCGACCCTCGGCGTGGACCGGTACCGCTTCTCGACGTCGTGGACGCGCGTGCAGCCGGGAGGCCGCGGGTCGGCTGCCGGAGCGGCCCTCGACCGGTACTCGCGCATGGTCGACGCGCTGCTGGCGGCGGGCATCGACCCGTTCGTCACGCTCTACCACTGGGATCTCCCGTCCGAGCTCGAAGCGACCGGAGGATGGCTGCAGCGGGACACGGCGTTCCGGCTCGCGGAGTACGCACAGCTCGTCGTCGACGCACTCGGCGACCGGGTGCGTCACTGGTACACGATCAACGAGCCGGTCTCGACGTCGCTGCAGGGCTACGCGATCGGAGAGCTCGCACCGGCGAGGCAGCTGCTGTTCGGCGCACTGCCGACGATCCACCATCAGCTCCTCGCGCACGGGCTGGCACAGCGGGTCGTGAGGGATGCCGCCGCGGGCGAGGTCGGCATCGTCAACAACCACACCACGGTCCTCCCTGCCTCGGGCGACCCCGGCGACCTCGCGGCGGCCGCCGCGTACGACCTCCTCCACAACAGGCTGTTCGCCGACCCGGTCCTGCGGGGCGAATATCCGGATGCCGGTGCCTTCGGCTTCCCCGAGCTCCCCGTCGAGGACGGCGACCTTGCCCTGATCGGGGCGCGCAGCGACTTCTACGGCGTCAACTTCTACAATCCGACCCGCGTGGGCGCCGCACCCGAGGGGAGCCCGATCCCGTTCGAGCTGCTGCCCGTCGACGGCGCGCCGACGACGGGATTCGGCTGGCCGATCGTGCCCGGTGCCCTCACCGAGCTTCTGGTCCGGCTCCGAGACGACTACCGTGACGCGCTGCCGCCCCTCATCATCGGAGAGAACGGGGCGTCCTTCCCCGAGCCGGACGAAGCCGATCACGTCCTCGACGACCGCCCGCGCATCGACTACCTCGCCGCCCACATCGATGCCGTCGGCGCGGCGATCCGCGACGGGGCGGACGTACGCGAGTACACGGTCTGGTCGTTGCTCGACAACTTCGAGTGGGCTCACGGCTTCAGCCAGCGCTTCGGCATCGTCCACGTCGATCAGCGCACGTCGGTGCGCACCCCGAAGGCGTCCTTCGCCTGGTACCGCGACCTCATCGCGGCGGCGCGCGGATGACCGGGCAGAGAACGCCGACGCCGCGCGGGCGGGTGGGCGCGAAGTGGTTCACGCTGTTCACCCTCGCCTGGCTCGCGCTGTGGACGGTGCAGCTGACCCCGCTGCAGCTGCTGATCCCGCTGCAGCTGAACACGCCCGACGACGCCGACGGGTGGATCTCCGGCGTCGTGTGGTCGGGTCTCGTCCTCGCGGTCGGCGGGATCGCCGCGGTCGTGGCCGGTCCCGTCGCAGGCGGCCTGTCGGACCGCACGCGCGGTGCGCGCGGACGCCGCCGCCCCTGGGCGCTGGCGGGCGTGGCACTGTCCGCCGTGTCGCTGGTCGCACTGGCGTTCGCGTCGGGACCATGGGGTGTCGGCGCCGCGTGGATCGGCGTGTCGGTCGGCGCGGCGGTGGCCGGTGCCGCCTTCACCGCGATGATCGCCGACCAGCTGACGACTCAGCGGGGCGCCGCCTCCGCCGCGGTCGCCTCGTCTCAGGCGGTCGGGATCGTGCTGGGTGTCGGGGTGATCGTGCTCCTGGGGCTCGGCGTCGTCGGCGGCTATCTCGTGCTCGCGGGCTTCGTCGCCGTGGCGGGCTTCGTCGCCGCGCTCTGGCTGCCGGACCCCCCTGCGCCCGAGGCCGTCGTCGCGGCGCGCTCGGCGCGCACGCTCGCGAACCGGCTGGCGGCCCTGCGCGATCACGACTTCGCCTGGCTGCTCGCCGGTCGCCTGGTCGTGAACGTCGGCAATGCGCTCGGCACCGGCCTGCTCCTCTTCTTCCTGCTGTACGGGCTGGAGCGCGATGCGGATGCCGCGGAGGACGAGCTGCTGCTGCTCATCGTCGTGTACACGGTGTTCGTCGTGGCGGCCTCACTCGTGTCCGGAAGGATCTCCGACCGCACAGGACGCCGGGTCGGTCTCGTCGTCGCGGCGGCGACAGTGCAGGCTTCCGCATCCCTCCTGCTGGCGTGCCTGCCCTCGCTCGAGACGGCGCTGGTCTCGGCGGCCCTCCTCGGCGTCGGCTACGGCGCGTACATGTCGGTCGGCCTCGCGCTGGCGACCGACCTGCTGCCGTCACCCGAGGACAATGCGCGGGATCTGGGCTTCGTCAACGTGGCCGCGAGTCTCGGCCAGCTGCTCGGACCGCTCATCGGCGCGGGTCTGGTCGCGCTGGCGGGCGGTTTCTGGCTGCTGTTCGCGGCGGGATCCGTCCTGTCGGTGCTGGGCGGGCTGATGACGCTCGCGATCCGCCGGCGTCGCTCAGCGCCCGTCTGACTCCCGCACCGGCGCGGCGGACTCGAGGGTCGCGACGGCGACATCGAGCAGTGCGTTGAAGATCCGTGGGCGCATGGCGGTCACGAGGTGGCTCGTCCGGGGGACGACGATGAGCTCGGAGCGGGGTGTCAGCGACGTGAAGAGGCGCTCGTTGACGCGGAGCTGGTCGTACTGGCCGTTGATGAACCAGGTAGGCACGTCGATGCGGCGCAGCGCGGCGAGCAGATCGAGGACCGAGAGGCTTCGCAGCGCGGCATCCTGCGCGTCGTAGGCGTAGCCGCCCGCGCCGAAGTCCTGACGGGTCTCGGCGGGGAGCGTACGGTCGAGCACCCAGTCGGCGATGCCCTGCCCCCTCCGGGGGAGCCGGTCGAATCCCCGCGCGAGCGCACGATAGGTCGCGAGCCCGAGACCGCGGGGCAGCGCCGTGCAGGATGCCGCGATGAACGCGTCGACGGGAGGCCGGTTCTCCCGCCCGACGTAGGAGACCGAGAGGAGCCCGCCCATCGAGTGGCCGGCGAGAAGCACGGGTCCGTGCTCCGCGGCCACCCGGACCGCGGCGTCGATCGTCTCGATCGCTCCGTCGAGGGTGAAGGTCTCGTCCATGCGCGTGCCGTGCCCGGGCAGGTCGATCGCCGCAGCGGCGACGCCGCGGCCTTCGAGGTGCTCGATCTGCGAGCGCCACATCGTCGCGGACGTGCGGATGCCGTGCACCAGCACCGCCTGCGTCACCATCGCTCCAGCCTAGGAGCGGCAGCGGTGAGCGAGGGGCGGACGACGCCGTGTCGTCCGCCCCTCGCCTCTCGTCCGGTCCGCGGGGTCAGAGCAGCACGAGCACGCGTGCGACGTTGCTCGTCGATCCCGTGGAGACCGTGGGATCGGCCGGCACGAACACCGCCGTGTAGCTGTGCGTCCCGCGGCTGAGCTTGCCGAGCGTGTGTGTCGCGATACCGCGGCGCACCGTCGCCGTCGCGACGACGGTGGTGCCCTCACGGAACTCGACGACGCCCTCGGGGGTGCCCTCCGCCTGGTCGACGTACGCGATGAGCGTCGTCGGCAGCAGCCGGTTGATGTGCAGCGGCAGCAGCGGGATGAGCGTCGTGGTCGTCGCCTGCGCCTGGGCGCCGGCCTCGATCGTCACCGGCACCTCGACCACGGTGCCCGAGGCGGGCGCCGTGAGAGTGAGGACCGCCTCGCCGGCCGGAAGGTCGGCGGGAAGGGTGACGGCCACCGTCGCCGCACCGGCGGTGACCGGCACCTCACCGAGCGTGGTGTCGCCGAGCGCGACCTGCAGCGTCGTGTTCTCGGGAGCTCCGCGGCTGGTCATGTTCAGCCCGGCGACCTCGAATGCGATGCCGTCGCCGGCGGTCGCCGTCTCGGGGACCCCCGTCACCTGCACCGCCTGCTTGGCGAAGCTCGGCGACAGCGGGGAGCCGTCGGCGATGAAGTCCATCCACGCCTCGTAGTCCAGCAGTCCGGTGTCGACGTATCCGGTGCCCTCGGTGAACACGCGGAAGTTGTCGCCGCCTGTCGCGAGGAACGAGAACGTGCCGATCCGGTACTCCGCGGCCGGGTCCAGGGGCGCGCCGTCGATCGTGACCGACGTGATGCGCGAGCCCGCGGGCGCGTCCGGATCGTACGTGTATGAGACGTTGTCGGACAGGCCGAGCTGCAGGTACGGACGCTGCGGAACCGTGCCGTCCGGATTCGTCTGCCACTGCTGTTCGAGCATCGTCGTGAACTGCGCCCCCGTGAGGGTCACGAGCGCGAGGGTGTTGTTGAACGGCAGCACGGCGTTCGCCTGCGAGAACGAGATCGTGCCATCCGGCATCCCGGTAACGGCGGTCGCGCCGAACTCGGCCTGCGTGTCCCACAGCTCGGCCCGCAGTCCGCCGGGGTTGGTGACGCCGATCTGGGCGCCCTGCGGCAGCGTCGACAGCGAGTCGCGCAGCATGTTCGAGACGATGTTGCCGAGCGCGGACTCCGACGCGCGGTCGTCTCGTGACCCGCCGGTCCACACGCCGCCCTCGAACGAGCCGCCAGCGAACGCCGTCGTGATGTCGGCGGACACCTCGCCGATCGCGGTGTTGCCGATCTCGGCCGCCGCAGCGAGGGCCGCCTCCACGATCTCGTCGACCTCGGCGACCCGCGGGTACGTCGCGATCAGCTCCTCTGCGGGAGTCGTCGTGCGGGGGACGAGCCGCTCGGTGTGCGCCGCGACCGCGCCGGACTCGGGGTCGATCGTCAGCACGATCTCGCCGACGTTGCCGCCGTACGAGCCGGTCTGCACGACGGGGCGCGTCCTGTCGGTGCCGGGGATCTCGGCCGACCACGCGTACTCCTTGTGCGTGTGACCCGTGAAGATCGCGTCGACGTCCGCACTCGTGTCGTTCACGAGGGCGGCGAACGGGCCGCCGGCGGCGAGCTCCTCTTCGAGTGTGGCGCCGTCGGGCGTCCCCGCTCCCGCGCCCTCGTGGTAGAGCGCGATCAGCACGTCCGCCTCGCCGTTCGCATCGTCGCCGTCCGACAGCTGCGCCGCGACGCGGTTGACCGCCTCGACCGGGTCGCCGAACTCGAGATCGACGATGCCGGCGGGGGAGACCAGGGAGGGCGTCTCCTCCGTGACCGCGCCGATGACGCCCACCGTCAGCCCGTCGGCATCCAGCAGCGCGTACTCGGGAAGGGCGGGGGTCTGCGTGCCCGCGAGGTAGACGTTGGCGCCCAGCTGCGGGTAGTCGGACAGGTCGGTGACCCGGCCCGACAGGTCGTCCCAGCCGCGGTCGAACTCGTGGTTGCCCACCGCGCTGGCCTGCAGGCCCAGAGCGTTGAGCACCTCGATCGTCGGCTGGTCCTGCGCGACGGACGACGCGAACAGCGACGCGCCGATGTTGTCGCCCGCAGACAGGAACAGGCTGGGGCCGGATGCGGCGTCGCGGAGCTGCTCGACGGTGCCGGCGAACGCGACGGTGTTGGCGTCGATGCGTCCGTGGAAGTCGTTGATGCCCAGCAGCGTCAGCTCGACGGGTGCCGCCTCGGCGGACAGGCCGACCAGCACAGGGTCGTGGTCGCTGGAGCGATAGACGTCGTCCGCGTAGAACTCCGTGCCGTGCGAGCGGAACCGGCTGTACTCCAGCGCGACCGACTCGCCCGAGTTGATGTTCCACACATCGGCGCCGGTGGCCCGCCCGAGGGCGGCCTCGTTCAGCAGCACGTGGTCGAGCGAACCCGAGAGCCCCGAGAAGCTGTACGACTGCGTCGCGACCTCGAAGTGCTGCTCGGCGTCGGCGTATCCGGCGTCGTACAGCACCTGCAGCGGGTCCTCCTGCCCGTACGAGTTGAAGTCGCCGACGAGCGCGACCGCGTCGACATCGCCCTGCACCTCGGCGACCCAGTCCCGCAGGGCCGTCGCCTGGCGCACGCGGGACTCGTTGGACGCTCCCTGCCCGTCGCCGGTGTCGGCGTCGCCGGGCCAGGGGCCCGCCGAGCCCTTGGACTTGAAGTGGTTCACGACGAAGAGGAAGGGCTCGCCGCCGTCCACGGGCGCGAACACCTGCCCGATCGGCTCGCGGGCGTTTCCGAACGCCTCGCCGTCGCCGCTCTGATCGCCCAGTGCGCGGGCCGCGCCCGAGGGCGCCACGGACGCGGGCTGGTAGATGATCGCGTTGGTGATGACGTCCTGCTGCGAGGCGTCCGGGAGCTCGTCGGAGGAGGCGACGTACGCCCAGCGCTCCTCACCGGCGGCCGCGTTGAGCGCCCCGACGAGGGTGGCGGTCGCCTCGTCGGGCTCCTCGCCCAGAGCTGCCGAGTTCTCGATCTCCATGAGCCCGATCACGTCGGCATCCAGTGCCTCGATCGCGGCGACGAGCTTGTCCTGCTGCCGGTCGAGGTCGGCGGCGTCCCACGCGCCACGCTGCGCGCAGCCCTCGCGGACCGTGACGCCGTCGCCGAAGCGGTCGTTGTAGGCGACGCACGAGGCGGTGTCGGTCCCGAGGGTCGTGAAGTAGTTCAGCACGTTGAAGGAGGCGATGCTCACGTCGCCGCCGACCGCCTCGGGCGCAGCCGTCCGCGGGTCGCTGAAGACGACGCCGTCCGTGCCGGAGCCGTCTGCGACCAGCGGCGCGGTGGGGTTCAGCTTCCAGGTGTTGTTCCGGTAGTCGACGATGACCGGGTCGGAGAAGGTCACCGTCGCCCCCACGATGATCGGCTCGGTCAGCGAGACGTAGGCGGGGGTGAGCGCGCTGTTGGCGGCGGAGAGGAAGTTGGTCGTGGATCCGTCGTCGAGCGTCACGGCGCGTGCCGCGTTGTCTGCGGCGACGGCCGCGGCCTCGTCGCTCCCGGGCCGTGCGACGTCGGTCGGCTGGCGCAGGGGGGTGTCGCCGGCGGCGAGGCCGACCTCGCCGTACTGGTTGGTCGTGTAGGTGTTGCTCACCGTGAAGGTGCCCTGCGGGTCGATCAGCATCGACTCCAGCGACTCGCGCTGCGCGGACGTCGCCGGCCACTCGACGGTCGCCGGAGCAGGTGCCTCGGCATCCTCGACCACGCGGGCCGCCCCGCTTCGCACCGTGATCTCGGTGAGCCCGTTCCACTCCGACACGACGCCGGTCACCTCGACCGTGTCGCCGAGGGCGACGTCGCCGGTCGCACCCGGCGCATAGACGAAGATCGCATCGGATGCCGTGTGCTCGGCGAGGTCGATCGCGCCGCCGGTGCCGGGAGTCTGGATGACGTAGCCGTCGAAGCCGCCGGTCGGATAGTGGGCCGTGACGACGCCCGTGGTCGTGACGGTGGAGCCGGCCAGGGGAGAGGCGTCGCCCGTGCCCTGCACGTCGGCGATCGGCACGACCTCCGGGTCGGGGGTCTCCGTCGGCGTCGGCGATGCCGTCGGAGTCGGGGAGTCGGTCGGTGTCGGCGTGGGGGTCGGCGTCGTGTCGGCGAGGCCCTCGGGCGAGGGGGCGCCCGCGGTGAAGTCCGCGCCGTTGTCGGCGGTGTTGGTGTCGTCCGAGTCGCGCGAGACGCTCGTCGCATTGGTGGTCCCCGGTGCCGCCGCGGTGCCGGCGAAGTGGTTCGCGCCGCCCCATCCGACGAAGTCGATCACCTGGTCGAGGCCGACGAGGCCGCTCGCTCCCGAGAGGGCGGTCGTCGTGTTCACGAGCGCGACCTTGCCCTGGGCCCCGCTCAGCGCGATCGAGCCGTCGACATCCGCCTCGAAGGAGGGGAGCGACCGGTCGGCGCCGTACGCCTGGCCGATCAGGAGCCGCTCGCCGGCGGGCAGCGAGACCTCGCCCAGCGGGCTCACCTGCCAGCTGCCGCCCGTGGCCGACGCGTACTGGACGCTCCAGCCGTCGAGGTCGACCGCGGCGCCGGAGACGTTGGCCAGCTCCACGAAGTCGCGGTCGAACACGGCGCCGGAGTTGCCGCCGCCGCCGTACACCTCCGCGATGACGACGGGGGCCTCCGGCGTCACGGCCGCCGTCGCCGCGACCGGGCTGAAGGCGAGCCCCGCCGACGCCGTCGCGATCGCCGCAGTGAGCGCGATCCAGCGACGAAGAGGACGGGGTACGGGCATGGTGTCTGCTGCGTGCGTCACGTCATCTCCCGAGGCGGTCCGCGCGCGGTGGGAGGATCGCGCAGTCACCGGCCGCCGCTTTGAGCATCGTGCGGGTCCGAGGGTCGCGACAAGTGTCAGATCGGTTAACTCTTTCTCATGTCGCGGTGTGCTGGCGTGTTCCCCGCGGAGTCCGGTACGGTTCGCCGCACGTCCTGCCGCGGGGACGGGGCGACGGCGCTTCGCCGGTAGACTTCACGGGACATGTCACCGCGCGCCCTGAAGCCTCTCGAGCCGTCTGCGACCCCTCCAGAGCTGATCCGCAACTTCTGCATCATCGCCCACATCGACCACGGCAAGTCGACCCTGGCCGACCGCATGCTGCAGATCACCGGCGTCGTCGCCGATCGCGACATGCGGGCGCAGTATCTCGACCGCATGGACATCGAGCGCGAGCGCGGCATCACGATCAAGTCGCAGGCCGTGCGGATGCCGTGGGCCGCCGCCGACCCCTCGACTGGCTCGGCGGCCTCGTACGCGCTCAACATGATCGACACCCCCGGGCACGTCGACTTCACATACGAGGTGTCGCGCTCGCTCGCCGCGTGCGAGGGCGCGATCCTCCTCGTCGACGCCGCCCAGGGCATCGAGGCCCAGACGCTCGCGAACCTCTACCTGGCGCTGGAGAACGACCTCCACATCATCCCGGTCCTCAACAAGATCGACCTCCCTGCCGCCGACCCGGAGAAGTTCGCGGCCGAGCTCGCGGGGCTCATCGGCGGGCGTCCCGAGGACGTGCTGCGCGTGAGCGGCAAGACGGGCCAGGGCGTCGAGGAGCTCCTCGACCGCATCGTCGAGCAGATCCCCGCACCGGTCGGCGACCCCGCGGCGCCCGCGCGCGCCATGATCTTCGACTCGGTCTACGACTCCTACCGCGGCGTCGTCACGTACGTCCGCATGGTCGACGGCAAGCTCGAGCCGCGTGAGCGCATCCAGATGATGTCGACGAAGGCGACCCATGACCTGCTGGAGATCGGCGTCTCCAGTCCCGAGCCGGTGCCGACGAAGGGACTCGGCGTCGGCGAGGTCGGCTACCTCATCACGGGCGTCAAGGACGTGCGGCAGTCGAAGGTCGGTGACACGATCACGACGCACCGCAAACCCGCCACCGAGGCGCTGGCCGGCTACAACGACCCCAAGCCGATGGTGTTCTCCGGCATCTACCCGATCGACGGCAGCGACTACGCCGACCTGCGCGAGGCGCTCGACAAGCTCAAGCTCTCTGATGCGTCGCTGCAGTACGAGCCGGAGACCTCCGTCGCGCTGGGCTTCGGCTTCCGCTGCGGCTTCCTGGGGCTCCTGCACCTGGAGATCATCACGGAGCGCCTGTCGCGCGAGTTCGGGCTCGACCTCATCACGACGGCGCCGTCCGTGACGTACGAGGTCACGACGGACACCGGCGAGACCGTGACGGTCACCAACCCGAGCGAGTACCCCGACGGGCGGGTCGCCGAGGTCGCCGAGCCGGTCGTGAAGGTCGGCATCCTGCTGCCCAAGGACTACGTCGGGACCGTCATGGAGCTGTGCCAGTCGCGCCGCGGCACGCTGCTGGGCATGGACTACCTGAGCGAGGATCGCGTCGAACTGCGCTACAACATGCCGCTCGGCGAGATCGTCTTCGACTTCTTCGACCAGCTGAAGTCAAAGACGCAGGGCTACGCGAGCCTGGACTACGAGCCCGCGGGCTCGCAGACCGCCGACCTCGTGAAGGTCGACATCCTGCTGCAGGGCGAGAAGGTCGACGCCTTCAGCTCGATCGTCCACCGCGAGAAGGCGTACGCCTACGGCACGATGATGACCGAGCGGCTGCGCAAGCTCATCCCGCGCCAGCAGTTCGAAGTGCCCATCCAGGCGGCGATCGGGGCGCGCATCATCGCCCGCGAGAACATCCGCGCGATCCGCAAGGACGTGCTCGCCAAGTGCTACGGCGGTGACATCACCCGCAAGCGCAAGCTCCTCGAGAAGCAGAAGGAGGGCAAGAAGCGCATGAAGATGGTGGGCCGCGTCGAGGTGCCGCAGGAGGCGTTCATCGCCGCCCTCTCCGGCGACGTCGAGGGCAAGGACAAGAAGTAGGCTGGAGTCCATGCGCCGCGGGAGCTTCCAGGACGGAACGGTGAACTACGCCGCGGTCGGCGCGACGCAGGCCGCCGACCTCATGGGCTACCCGCCAGAGAAGAGCACGCCGGCCGAGTCTTCGTGGCGGATCGGCAGCGGTGAGGCGCGTTTCGAGAGCTCGGCCGACGCGCTCCTGTCCTGGGCGCCGCTGCGCGGTGCGGGGCTGCAGATCGTCGACGTCAGGCCCGCGTCGGGACCCATGTACTCGGGCGTGAGCTTCGATGCAGAAGGGGCGCCGGTGGCCCCCAGCCGGCTGGAGGCCGACCAGAGGTTCGACGCCGACGGCACGCCGTACGTCGGCGCGGGCACGACCGTGCGCGTCCACGGCAGGGTCAGGGGCATGCGCGCGGATGCCGAGCTGCGAGTGATCTACGTCATCGAGGAGCCGCGGCGCGTCGGATTCGCGCTGGGGACCGTCGACGGCTCCGTCGTGAGCGGCGAGGAGTCCTTCCTGGTGGAGTGGACGGCCAGCGACGAGGTGTGGCTCACCGTCCGTGCGTTCGACCGGCCGGTCGCGCCCCTGTACCGGCTCCTTCCTCCCCTTGTGAAGCGCAGGAGGCGGGAGCTCTTCCAGGGCTACCTGCGGGCGATCTCGCCCCTCTACGCCACCCCCGCCTGATGGGATCCGCTCTCCCCGTCGGCGAGCCCGCGCCCTCGGACGGCGCGCTTCCCGCCGACATCCCCGTCGATCCGTCGACGCCCTTCGGCGTCTACCTGCACGTGCCGTTCTGCCGCGTGCGCTGCGGCTACTGCGACTTCAACACCTACACGGCGACCGAGCTGCGCGGTGCGCGACAGGACGCCTACGCCGACGAGGTCCTGCGCGAGATCGCGCTCTCCGTCCGCGTCCTCTCCGACCGCGGCGGGCTGCGCCCCGCGGCGACCGTCTTCTTCGGCGGGGGAACGCCGACGCTCCTGCCGCCGGGCGATCTCGCGCGGATGCTCGGGGGAGTGCGCGACGCGTTCGGGCTCACGCCCGATGCCGAGGTGACGGTCGAGGCGAACCCCGACACGGTGACCCCCGCGCTGACGGAGGCTCTGGCCGAGGCGGGGGTCACGCGCCTGTCCATCGGCATGCAGTCCGCCGTCCCGCACGTGCTGGCAGCCCTCGACCGCACCCACGACCCGGCAGGCGTCGCGGCGGCCGTCCGGGCGGCGAGGGGCTCGGGCCTGGACGTGAGCCTCGACCTCATCTACGGAGCCCCCGGCGAGGGGCTGGACGACTGGCGCCGCTCTGTCGAGGAGGCGCTCGCGCTGGCTCCCGACCATGTCTCCGCCTACGCCCTCATCATCGAGGAGGGGACGAAGCTCGAGCGCCAGATCCGGCGCGGCGAGGTGCCCGCGCCCGACGACGACCTGCAGGCCGACATGTACGAGCTGGCCGACCGAATGCTGGCCGGCGCGGGATACGCGTGGTACGAGGTGTCGAACTGGGCGCGCGAGCAGACGCAGCGCTCCCGCCACAACCTCGCCTACTGGCGGGGTGACGACTGGTGGGGCTACGGGCCGGGTGCGCACAGCCACGTCGGCGGACTGCGGTGGTGGAACGTCAAGCATCCCGCCGCGTACGCCCAGCGACTCGCGGGCGACCAGTCGCCCGCGGCCGGTCGCGAACGGCCGGACGAGAGCGCACGCCGGCTGGAGCGCGTGCTCCTGGGCTCGCGCATCGCCGACGGACTGCCGGTCGCCGAGGTGACGGGCGAGGGCCGGCGTGCCGTCGCCTCGCTCATCGCGGACGGACTCATCGACGGCGCCGCCGCTGTCCGCGGGCGCATCGTGCTGACGCTGCAGGGACGGCTGCTCGCCGACGCCGTCGTCCGCGCCCTGACGGTCTGACCCGGACCCGCGCCCCCTTCATGCGTCCAGAACCGCACAGACCGGCCCCGATAGCCCCGGTTGCAGCCGGATGACCGCCGGAACGCCCACACTCATCCGGCCGCAACCGCACGGATGAGGGCCGCTGGGCGGGGTTCGGGACGGATGAGCGGGCGGGGGCGGCCGCGCGCCACGAGCGGAGGCGCGGGGACTCGCGTTAGAATTGGCACTCAGCGACAGCGAGTGCCAGCGGAAGGAGGATCATGGTCTCGGAACGCGGACTCCAGGTCCTCCGCGCGATCGTGCAGGACTACGTCGACACGCGCGAGCCCGTCGGCAGCAAGTCGATCGTCGACAGGCACCAGTTCGGGGTGTCGGCGGCCACGATCCGCAACGACATGGCGCTGCTGGAGGACGAGGAACTCATCGCGGCACCCCACACCTCCTCCGGCCGCGTGCCGACGGACAAGGGCTACCGCGTCTTCGTCGACCATCTCGCCGAGCTTCGCCCCCTCACGGCGGCGCAGCGGGCGGCGATCTCGTCCTTCCTCGACGGGCCGGTCGACCTCGACGACCTGCTCGTGCGGACGGTGCGATCGCTCACGCAGCTGACCGGCCAGGTCGCGATCGTCCAGTATCCGTCGTTCGCCAGGGCGAACATCTCGCACGTCGAGTTCGTCCATCTGGGTGCGTCGCGGATCGTCGTCATCGTCGTGACCGACACCGGCCGCGTGTCCCAGCGTCTCGCCTTCCTCCGCGAGGATCTCGACGAGGCCGGTGCGCAGCGCGTGAAGCTGGCGATCGGCGACCTCGTGACGGGCAAGAGCGTCCGCGACGGGGCGCAGAGCCTCGCCGAGTTCCTCGCACTGCCGGCGTCCTCCGACCCCTTCGAGCTCGCCGTGCGGACGGTGGCGACCATCGTCGCCGAGGAGCTCGAGGAGTTCCGTCAGGACAGGCTCGTCATGGCGGGGAGTGCGACCCTCGCCCGCCGTGAATCGGACTTCCGCGGCAGCATCTATCCGCTTCTGGAGGCGATCGAGGAGCAGGTGACGCTGTTGCGCCTCATGGGGGAGATGGTGGCCGACGAACAGGGGCTCGCCGTCAGCATCGGGCGCGAGAACGAGCCCTTCGGGCTGCCGGAGGCCTCCGTCCTCGCGGGCGACTACGACGCGACGGGCACCCGCGCGCGCGTCGGCCTTCTCGGGCCCACCCGCATGGACTATCCGACGAACCTCGCGGCGGTCCGCGCCGTCGCGCACTATCTGAGCCGGTTGCTGGACGAAGACGAGAAGGCTCACTGACGCGGCAGAGGATCCCTCGCGCTCGCGATGCCGGCGCGCATCGGGACCGCTGTCATCACCGCACAGATCATCAGCGCAGGAAAGGCGATTGTGGCTGACCACTACGAAGTGCTCGGAGTGTCGCGTGAGGCGACTCCCGACGAGATCAAGAAGGCGTACCGGCGGCTCGCCAGGGAGCTCCACCCGGATGTGAACCCGGGCGAGGATGCCGCTGAGCGCTTCAAGCTCGTCACGCACGCCTATGACGTGCTCAGTGATCCCGAGCAGCGGCAGCGCTACGACATGGGCGGCAGCGGCAGCCCCTTCGGAGGGGCCGGCGGGTTCGGCGGATTCGGGGACGTCTTCGAGGCCTTCTTCGGCGGCGCGGGCACGCGCGCGGGGCGGCCGCGCTCACGGCGCGAGCGGGGTCAGGACGCGCTCGTGCGCGTCACTCTCGACCTGGGCGATGTCGTCTTCGGTACGCACCGCGACGTCGAGGTCGACACGGCGGTGCTGTGCGAGACGTGCGAGGGCTCCTGCTGTCAGCCCGGCACGCAGCCGGTGACGTGCGACATCTGCCACGGATCCGGACAGGTGCAGCGGACGGTGCGCAGCCTCCTCGGCAACGTCGTCACGTCGCAGCCGTGCACGACGTGCCAGGGCTACGGCACGACGATCCCGTACCCGTGCGGCACGTGCGCCGGGCAAGGACGCGTGCGCGCACGCCGGACGGTGTCGGTCGACATCCCCGCCGGGGTCGAGACGGGCCTGCGGCTGCAGCTGCCCGGCTCGGGCGAGGTGGGCCCCGCGGGCGGCCCGAACGGCGACCTCTACCTCGAGGTCACGGTGACGCCCCACGAGATCTTCAGCCGCGACGGCGACGATCTGCTCGCGACGCTGGAGGTCTCGATGCCCGATGCGATCCTCGGGGCCGATGCCACGATCGAGTCGCTCGACGGGACGGTCGATCTGGAGGTGCGGGCGGGAGCCCAGTCGGGAGAGGTGCTCACGATCAAGGGGCGCGGCATCACCCCGCTGCGCGGCGGCCAGCGCGGCGACCTGCGGGTCGGCATCCACGTCGTCACGCCGACGCGGCTCGACGCGAAGCAGCGCGCGCTCATCGAGGACTTCGCCAAGAGGTCGAAGGCGCCCGCCCCGCGGCTGGCAGAGTTCCACCAGGGACTGTTCTCCAAGCTGCGCGATCGCTTCCGGAACGGCTGATCCGCCGTGGCGCTGCACTTCCTCCTCGACGACGGCCCGCTGCAGGCGGGCGCGGGGGATGACGTCGTCCTCACGGGTGCCGAGGCGCACCACGCCGCGACCGTCCGTCGTGTGCGCGTCGGCGAGGAGGTCACGCTCGGCGACGGGCGGGGAGCGTGGCTGGAGGCGGTCGTTGAGGCCGTCGCCCCCAGAGAGGTGACGGTCCGCGTGCGCTCGCGCGAGGAGGTGCCCGCGCCGACCCGGCGCATCGTGCTCGTGCAGGCGCTCGCGAAAGGCGATCGCGACGAGCTCGCCGTCCAGGCCGCGACGGAGCTCGGAGTGGACGAGATCGTGCCCTGGCAGGCGGCGCGGAGCATCTCCCGGTGGGATGCCGCGAAGGCGGCGAAGGGCGTCGCCCGCTGGCAGTCGATCGTCCGCGAGGCCGCCAAGCAGGCGCACCGCGCGTGGGTGCCCGTCGTGCGACAGCCCGTCACGACCGCCCAGCTCGGCTCGCGGCCCGGGCAGCTGCTCGTGCTCGAGCCGGAGGCGACGGTCGCGCTCTCGCGCGCGGACCTGGGCGACGCGGACGAGCTCGTCCTCGTGGTCGGCCCCGAGGGCGGGATCGCCCCCGAGGAGCTGGCGGCACTGGCGGATGCCGGAGCGACCCCCGTGCGACTGGGAGAGACGGTGCTTCGCACCTCCACCGCGGGACCGGCCGCACTGGCGGTCGTCAGCACGCTGCTGGGACGGTGGTGACGGCCACGGCCGCGGATAGACTCGATCGCATGAGCGAACCCTCGATCTTCACGCGCATCCTGCAGGGAGAGATCCCCGGAGAGATCATCGCGGAGACCGAGAACGCCTTCGTCCTCCGTGACATCGCCCCGCAGGCGCCGGTGCATCTGCTCGTCATCCCCAAGACGCAGGAGTACCGCAACGTCGTCGAGCTGGCCGCCGGAGACCCGGCCCTTCTCACCGAGCTCGTGGGTCTGGCCCACACGGTCGCGGCCGAGCACTCGGACGGCGACTTCCGACTGATCTTCAACACCGGCCCCGGGGCCGGCCAGACCGTCTTCCATGTGCACGCGCACGTCCTGGCCGGCGGTCTCGAGGAAGGGAGGCTCGGTGGCTGACGCCTCCGACCCCGCTGTCGCCCGCATCCATGCGGACGGCGTCGCCATGGTCCAGCTCCTCGGGCCGCAAGACCGCCTCCTGCGTGTCGTGGAGCGGGAGCATCCCGATGTGCAGGTGCACGTGCGGGGCAACGAGATCACGCTGACCGGCGACGCCGACGCCGTCGCGCGTGCGCACGCCCTCGTCGACGAGCTGATCGCTCTCGCCCGCGCGGGCCAGGGGCTCGATCCCGCAGATGTCAGCGCGTCCAGCCGCATCATGCGGAACGATCCGGGCGCCCGTCCGTCCGAAGTGCTCGGCGAGGCGATCCTCACCGCCCGCGGCCGCGTCATCCGCCCCAAGACGCTCGGTCAGAAGGCGTACGTCGACGCGATCGAGGAGAACACGATCGTCTTCGGCATCGGGCCCGCCGGAACCGGCAAGACCTACCTCGCGATGGCCAAGGCGGTCCAGGCGCTGCAGCGCAAGGAGGTCAGCCGCATCATCCTGAGCCGCCCCGCGATCGAGGCGGGGGAGCGGCTGGGATTCCTGCCGGGAAACCTCAACGACAAGATCGACCCCTACCTGCGGCCGCTCTACGACGCGCTCAACGAGATGCTCGACCCCGAGCTGGTGCCCAAGCTCATGGCATCGGGCACGATCGAGGTCGCGCCGCTGGCGTACATGCGCGGACGGACGCTGAACGACTCGTTCGTCGTGCTCGACGAGGCGCAGAACACGACGCCCGAGCAGATGAAGATGTTCCTCACGCGTCTCGGCTTCGGCACCCGCATGGTCGTCACGGGTGACATCACCCAGGTTGACCTGCCGCAGGGCGCGTCGGGTCTGCGTCTGGTGACGCGCGTGCTGAAGGACATCGACGACATCCACTTCTCGTACCTCACGAGCGACGATGTGGTGCGGCACACGCTCGTCGGTCGCATCGTCGACGCCTACACCGAGTACGACGAGCAGCGGCTCGCGGCCCGGCGCGAGCGCGACGAGGCGAGCGAGTTCGCCAACCGCGCCGAGCGCCGCCGGACCCAGGACCCGCGCCGGCCGCACGGCCCGCACGATCATCTCCCCAAGCGAGGACGCTCATGACCATCGAGATCACCAACGAGTCCGGTGTGGCCGTCGACGAGACCGTCCTCCTGCGGCTGACCGAGCAGAACCTCGCCGAGCTGCACGTGAGCGCCGACGCCGACGTGGCGATCCTCCTGGTCGACGAGGGCGCCATGGAGGCCCTCCACGTGCAGTGGATGGACGAGCCCGGTCCGACCGACGTGCTGAGCTTCCCGATGGATGAGCTGCGCCCCGGCACGGAGGACCAGCCGGCGCCGGCGGGCCTCCTGGGGGACATCGTCCTGTGCCCGCAGGTCGCCGAGACGCAGGCGCAGGCCGCGGGGCACGCCACGGTCGACGAGCTCATCCTGCTGACGACGCACGGCCTGCTGCACCTGCTCGGCTTCGACCACGCCGAGCCGGCCGAGGAGCGCGAGATGTTCGGGCTGCAGCGGGAGCTGATCGCGGCCTTCCAGGCGGCCGAGCGCCGCAGACGCGCATGACAGAGACGCTCCTGCTCGTCGCCGCGGTGCTGCTGGTGGCCCTGGGCGGCCTCATGGCGGCGCTCGACGCGGCACTCGGCGTCACCTCGCGCGCCGACGTCGCCGAGCTCTCCCTCTCGGGGCGCAACGGTCCCGCCCTGTCGCGGATCGCCGGCGATCCGGAGGCCCACGCCAACGCCGTGGTCTTCATCAGGATCCTCGCCGAGACGACCGCGGCCGTCCTCGTGATGGGGGCGCTCACGCTCCTGTTCGACAGCATCTGGTGGGCCATGCTCGCCGCGGCCCTGCTGATGACGGCCGTCTCGTTCGTGCTCGTGGGGGCGAGCCCCCGCAGCTTCGGGCGGCAGCACGCGAAGGGCCTGCTGAGGACCTTCGCCCCCGTCGTGCGCGGTGCGCGCATCGTGCTGGGCCCGCTCGCGCACCTGCTGGTCATCCTCGGCAATCGCGTTACCCCCGGCGTCGCGCGCGGCACCTCGTTCGCGTCGGAGGAGCAGCTGCTCAGCATGGTGGACGAAGCGGCCTCGCAAGACCTCATCGAGGAAGACGATCGCGAGCTCATCCACTCCGTCTTCGACTTCACCGACACGTTCGTCCGCGCCGTGATGGTGCCGCGCACCGACATGGTCACGGTGGATGCGACCGCGACGACGCAGGAGGCGATGCGCCTGTTCCTCGAGAAGGGCGTCTCGCGGATCCCCGTCGCGGACGACGACGCCGACGACATCACCGGCGTCGTGTACCTCAAGGACCTCGTCCAGTTCGCATACCTGGACGAGCGCGCGTGGCGCGACGCGCCGGTCAGCCGCATCGCGCGGCCCGCCGTGTTCGTGCCCGAGTCGATGAAGGCCGAGACGCTCCTCCAGCAGATGAAGAAGGACGCCGTCCACGTCTGTCTCGTCGTCGACGAGTACGGCGGCGTGGCGGGCCTCGTGACACTCGAGGACATCATCGAGGAGCTCGTGGGCGAGATCGCCGACGAGTACGACCCGCGCTCCAGCGAGATCGTCGATCTGGGCGACGGCCGCTACCGCGTCAGCGCCCGGCTGGGCCTCGACGAAGTCGGGGAGCTGTTCGGCGTGGAGCTCGAAGACGACGACGTGGACTCCATCGGCGGACTCCTCGGGAAGCTCCTGGGGCGCGTCCCCCTCCCCGGCGCGACGGCCTCGCACGATGGCCTGGTCCTCACCGGTGGGACCTCCCGCGGGCGTGGGCGCGGCCTGGCGACGGTCTTCGTCGAACGAGCGGACGCCGATGTCGCCGCCGGTCTCCGTCGTACGGGACCGCTGGACGTCGTGAAGGGAGAATCATGACCACCTCCGACCCCATCCCGTCCTCCGAGCCTCCCTCGGTCCCCGAGCCTCCCTCGGTCCCCGAGCCTCCCTCGGTCCCCGAGCCTGCTCCGGTCCCCGAGCCTTCCTCGGTCCCCGAGCTTGTCGAGGGGTCGTCCGCTCCCGCGGAGAACACCCGCTCCGGCTTCGTGACCTTCGTCGGCAGGCCGAACGTCGGCAAGTCGACGCTCACCAACGCCCTGGTGGGCGAGAAGGTCGCCATCACCTCCGACAAGCCGCAGACGACGCGCCGGGCGATCCGCGGGATCGTCAACAGGCCGGGAGGTCAGATCGTCATCGTGGACACGCCCGGCATCCACAAGCCGCGCACGCTGCTGGGCCAGCGACTCAACGACCTCGTCGAGCAGGTGCTCGGCGACGTGGATGCGATCGGCTTCCTGGTCCCCGCCACGGAGAAGGTCGGCCCCGGCGATCGGCGCATCGCGGCGTCGCTCGACGGCTATCCGAGGGCGAAGAAGGTCGCGATCGTCACGAAGACCGACGTCGCGGGCCGCGACGAGATCACCGAGCGCCTCATGGAGGTCGACAGCCTGCGGGAGGACTGGGCCGCCGTCATCCCGCTGTCGGCCCTCACCGGGGCGCAGCTCGACGTGCTCGCCGACGAGGTGCTCGATCTGCTGCCCGAAGGACCGCCGCTGTACCCGGACGACGTCGTGACCGACGAGTCGCTCGAGGATCGCGTGGCCGAGATCATCCGGGAGGCGGCGCTGGAGGGGGTCCGGGACGAGCTGCCGCACTCGATCGCCGTGACGATCGAGGAGATCGCTCCGCGTGAGGACTCCGATCTCACCGACGTGTACGCGAACGTCGTCGTCGAGCGGGACAGCCAGAAGGCGATCATCATCGGGCACAAGGGGTCGAGGCTGCGCGACGTGGGCGCCCGTGCGCGCGCTCAGATCGAGCCGCTCGTGGGGAGCCGGGTGTTCCTCAAGCTGCACGTGCGCGTCGCGAAGGAGTGGCAGCGCGACCCGAAGCAGCTCGGAAGGCTGGGATTCTGATGGCTCGGCACTGGATCGCGAACGAGGCCGGTTCCTTCGAGGGCTGGACTTTCGCAGACGAGCCGGTGAGGGCGCCCGCGGCGGGCGAGGTCACGATCCGTGTGCGTGCGGCCGGGATGAACCCCGCCGACTACAAGCACGTCGCCGCGGACCGGGCGGGCATGAGCTGGCCCATCGCGATCGGCTACGAGGTCTCCGGCGAGCTGGCGGCGATCGGCCCGGACACCGAGATCGGCTCCGGTGCGGCGGCCGTCGGCGACGAGGTGCTGGCCTTCCGCGTGCAGGGCGGGTACGCGACCGAGGTGACCGTCCCCGCGGAGAAGGTGTTCCACAAGCCCGCCTCGCTCTCGCACCCGGAGGCGGCCAACCTGCTGCTGACGGGGACGACGGCCGCCGAGATGCTCGCGGTGACCGGCGTGCAGGCGGGCGACACGATCGTCGTGCACGGGGCATCCGGCGCTGTCGGCGTCGCCGTGCTCCAACTCGCCTCTCGCCTCGGCGCACACGTCATCGGCACGGCCTCCGAAGCGTCGTTCCCGCGCGTGCGCGCCTTCGGCGGCATCCCCGTCGCGTATGGCGAGGGTCTTCTCCGTCGCGTGCGGGGGGCCGCAGGGGGAGCGCCGATCGTCGCCGCCCTGGACGCCGTCGGCACAGACGAGGCCGTCGACACCTCGCTCGCGCTGGTCGCCGATCGCGACCGCATCGTCACGATCGCCGCGGCCCATCGCGCCGACGCCGACGGCATCCGCTGGATCGCCGGCGCGCTGCCCGCGAGCACGCGGTTCCGCGACGGCATCCGCGCCGAACTGATCGCGCTCGCGGGGGCGGGGGAGCTCCGCGTGCCCGTCGCCCGGACCTATCCGCTCGGCGACGCGATCGACGCGCTGCGGGTGCTCGCGGACGGCCACCCCGGGGGAAAGCTCGCCCTCATTCCCTGAGGCGGCTCACCGACCGAGGACCTCAGCGGCTCCGATCACCCGACCTCGTGCAGCGCGGAGCGGATGATGATCTTCTGCGCGCCGAACTCGCCGTCCGCCGCGTCCTGCCACGTGCCGTCGTCCCACAGGACGTCGACCCACAGCCAGCCGTCGGCCGGGTAGGACGCGAAGAAGGCGGCGCCGAGCCGGTCCGGTAGCTGCTCCTGGATGTCGAGGAGCTCCGACTCCGTCCCCTTGCCGGGCTTCCCTCCCGTCGGGTCCTCCGGCGCCATCGGGTCGTAGAGGGCAAGGAGGACGGGCGCCTGGGTGACGGTGAAGCTCTCGCCGTTGTAGATGCCCTGGACGGCATACGAGCCCCACGTGACGCCTCCCGTCGTGGTGCCGCCTTCCAGGCCCTCCCAGGTCCACTCCTTCAGCGGGATGCCGGAGCACTGCGGCGGCGCCGATTCCGCCACGGGGCCGAGACACAGCATCGCGCCGTCGCCGTCATCGAGCACCGTGCCCTGGCCGATGACGTCGCCGCTCGGGAGGCCGGGAGCAACCGACCCGAGGGGACTGTCGGGGGCGGATCCTGCCGCGGTGGGGGATGCGCAGGAGGTCAGTGCGATGACGGCGAGCGCCGCGAGGGCGGCGGCGGGGCGACGACGGTTCATGCTCTGAGAGTGTCTCGACGTCCGCAACCGTCTCACCGGTCGTCACGCCCGGTCGAACGGGTGTATCGTGACTGCATGCGCTTCGGCAGGCTCCTTCTTCTTAGCCGCCGCGACGAGACCTCGTAAGCAGGGCCTCCCTCGTCGCGGAGATCGTCGTCGGCCCGTTTCATTCCGCGAAGAGAAGAAGCGACACCATCATGAAGAACACTCAGAAGCCGTCGACCATGCCGATCCACAAATATCGGCCCTTCCACGAGCAGATCCGCGTCGATCTGCCCGACCGCACCTGGCCGGACAACCGCATCACGGTCGCGCCGCGCTGGTGCGCCGTCGATCTGCGCGACGGCAACCAGGCGCTGATCGATCCGATGAGCCCCGAGCGCAAGCGCATCATGTTCGAGCTGCTCGTGCAGATGGGCTACAAGGAGATCGAGGTCGGCTTCCCGAGCGCGAGCCAGACCGACTTCGACTTCGTCCGCCAGCTCATCGAAGAGGGGCTCATCCCCGACGACGTCACGATCCAGGTCCTGACCCAGGCGCGTGCGCACCTCATCGAGCGCACGTACGAGGCGATCGCCGGAGCGAAGCAGGCGATCGTGCACCTCTACAACTCGACGAGCGTGCTGCAGCGGGAGGTCGTCTTCCGCACCGACAAGCAGGGCATCATCGACATTGCTCTCGAGGGCGCCCGCCTGTGCCGCGAGTTCGAGAAGCGCGTTCCCGAGACCGCCGTCTACTACGAGTACTCGCCCGAGTCGTACACCGGCACCGAGCTCGAGTTCGCCGTCGACGTGTGCAACCAGGTCATCGAGGTCTTCGAGCCGACACCCGAGCGCAAGGTCATCATCAACCTGCCCGCGACCGTCGAGATGGCGACGCCCAACGTGTACGCCGACTCGATCGAGTGGATGAGCAGGCGCCTCAACCATCGCGAGAACGTCATCCTGTCGCTGCACCCGCACAACGACCGCGGCACCGCGATCGCTGCGGCCGAGCTCGGCTATCTGGCGGGCGCGGACCGCATCGAGGGCTGCCTGTTCGGCAACGGCGAGCGCACGGGCAACGTCGACCTGGTGGCGCTGGGCATCAACATGCTCACTCAGGGCATCGACCCGCAGATCGACTTCTCCGACATCGACCACGTCAAGCGGACGGCGGAGTACTGCAACCAGCTGCCCGTCCACGAGCGCAGCCCCTGGGCGGGCGACCTCGTGTTCACGGCCTTCTCCGGATCGCATCAGGACGCGATCAAGAAGGGCTTCGAGGCGATGGCCGCACGGGCGGCGGCCGAGGGCGTCACCGTCGACGAGATCGAGTGGGCGGTGCCGTATCTGCCGATCGATCCGAAGGATCTGGGCCGTTCGTACGAGGCCGTCATCCGCGTCAACTCGCAGTCCGGCAAGGGAGGCGTCGCCTACCTGCTGAAGAACGACCACGCGCTGGATCTGCCCCGCAAGCTCCAGATCGAGTTCTCCGGTGTGGTCCAGGCCAAGACGGATGCCGAGGGCGGCGAGGTCTCGAGCGACCAGATCTGGGCGATCTTCACGGACGAGTACCTGCCGGCGCCGGTGACCGACGACAAGTGGGGACGCTTCGAGCTGCTGTCCACCCGGACGCAGAGCGACATGTCGGGCGAGGTCACTCTCGACGTCACGCTGCGCGACGGTGACGAGGAGATCCCGACGACGGGCATCGGCAACGGCCCGGTCTCCGCGTTCCTCGAGGTCGTGCGGGCCCAGGGCTTCGACATCACGCTGTACGACTACGTCGAGCACACCCTCAGCGCCGGCGGCGATGCGCAGGCGGCCGCCTACGTCGAGCTGCAGGTCGACGGCGAGCGGCTGTGGGGCGTCGGGATCGACGGCGACATCTCCACCGCGTCCCTCAAGGCGATCGTGTCGGGCGTCAACCGCGCGATCCGCACCCGTTCGCGGACGCAGGCCCTCGCCGCCGTCTGACCCGCGTTTCGTCTCGGTCGCTGCGCTCCCTCGCTCAACGTCCGGTAGGCCCCGGGCGTTGAGCGAGCGGAGCGAGACGAAACGCACCGACCGGCCCGCGTCGCCACCCGTGCGGCTGCCCCTTCCGGGCGTTGAGCGAGCGGAGCGAGACGAAACGCACCGACCCGGACCCGTCAGGGCTTGATGATCGGGATCGCGCGTGTCTCCAGCGCGACCTTCCGGCGGTGCAGGGCCCGCTGCTCGGGCAGGGAGATGTCGAAGATCACGGCGAGAAGCCGGATGACCGTGGTCACCGCCACACAGGCCACGGCCGCCGCCACGAGCGGCGCGCCCAACGCGTGCGTGGCCGCCAGGACGGCACAACCGACACCGGCGGCCACCGCATACAGCGAGCCGACGTGCATGATCGCGACGGGAAGGCCCATGAAGACGTCGCGGAGGATGCCGCCTCCCACGGCGGCGCAGACGCCCACGAAGACGGCGGGCACCTCGGGGAGCCCGATCGCGAGGGCCTTCGCCGTCCCGAACGCGCCGAACAGCCCGATCACGAGGGCGTCCAGCGCGACGATGACGGCGTTCAGGCGCTGGAAGAGCCCCGCCAGCAGCATGCCCAGGAGGGATGCCGCGAGCGCCGTCAGCAGGTACCAGTTGCTCTGCATCGTCGCCAGCTCGACGTTGAGCAGGAGGTCGCGGATGAGACCTCCGCCCATGCCCATCACGATGCCGATGATGGCGACGCCCAGCAGGTCGAGCCGTCGCTGGCCGACGAAGCCGGAGGCGAACAGGGCGCCTTGGATGCCGCCGAGCCCGACGGCGGTGAGGTCGGCCCACAGGGGGATCACGAAGAGCGGCTCTGTCACGCGTCCATTGTCCCCGGTGGCGGAGATAATCGTTGAGTGCCGGAGTGTCGATAGTGCCCACCTACCGTGATGAGGTCGTGGTCCTGCGCACCCACAAGCTGGGCGAGGCGGACCGCATCGTGACGCTGCTCAGCCGTCGTCACGGCAAGGTGCGCGCGGTGGCCAAGGGCGTGCGCCGCACGTCGTCGCGCTTCGGGGCGCGCCTGGAGCCCTTCATGGTCGCCGACGTGCAGCTCTACCAGGGCCGTTCGCTCGACGTCGTGCAGCAGGCGTCCTCGATCGGCGCCTACGGGGCGCAGATCGCCGCGCACTACGACCGCTACACGGCGGCGCATGCGATGGTCGAGACAGCCGATCGTCTCAACGAGGCGGAGGCGACCCCGCAGCAGTACCTCCTGCTGGTCGGGGGGCTGCGGGCACTCTCGAAGGGCGAGCACGCGGCGCGCTCCGTCCTGGACTCCTATCTGCTGCGCGCGATGGCGCTGTCGGGCTGGGCGCCGTCGCTGGGGGAGTGCGCCCGGTGCGGCGCGGTGGGTCCGCAGGAGTGGTTCGTGGCCCAGCTGGGCGGGACGGTGTGCGGCGACTGCGCCCCCGCGGGCTCCGCGCGGTTGCACCCCGATACCGGCGCGCTCCTGCGCGCGCTGATGGCCGGGGAATGGGACCTCGTGGACGGCGCCTCGGACAGCGCGACCGCTGCGGCCTCCGGCCTCGTCGCCGCGTATGCGCAGTGGCATCTCGAACGCGGCATCCGATCGCTCTCACACCTGGAGGCCCCGCGGTGAGCCCGAAGCCGTACACGCACCGCGACGCCGTGCCCTACCGGCCGCTCGACTGGACCGGCATCCATCCGCCGTCATTCCCGGCGGGGGGTGTGCCGCACCACGTCGCGATCGTGATGGACGGCAACGGGCGATGGGCGAACCGGCGGGGACTCACGCGCATCGAGGGGCACCGCGCGGGCGAGGAGGTCCTGCTCGACGTGGTGGCCGGCGCCGTGCAGGCCGGCGTGAAGCACCTCAGTGTGTACGCGTTCTCCACCGAGAACTGGAGTCGCTCGCCCGACGAGGTGCGCTTCCTGATGGGCTACAACCGCGACGTGCTGCATCGTCGCCGCGACCAGCTCAACGAGTGGGGAGTGCGCGTGCGGTGGGCGGGGCGCAAGCCGCGCCTGTGGGGGTCGGTCATCAAGGAGCTGCAGTTCGCCGAGCAGCTCACCGCGGCCAACGACGTGCTCACCCTCACGATGTGCGTCAACTACGGCGGCCGCGTCGAGCTCGTCGACGCGATGCGCGCGATCGGCGCCGAGGTGGCTGCGGGCCGGCTCAAGCCGGGCGCGATCACGGAGAAGTCCATCCGGCGGCATCTCTACGTGCCGGACATGCCCGACGTCGACCTGTTCATCCGCTCGTCGGGGGAGCAGCGCACCTCCAACTTCCTCCTGTGGGAGTCGGCCTACGCCGAGATGGTGTTCCTCGACCGGCTCTGGCCCGACTTCTCCCGCGTGGACCTGTGGGATGCCATCGGCCTCTACCTCGCCCGCGATCGCCGGTTCGGCGGAGCCGTCGACACCCCGATCGAGGAATAGTCGGGCGGGCTCCCGTCGTTGCCTTTGGTGTGACGGATGCCATCAAGATCGACGTGTGGAGCGATATCGCCTGCCCCTGGTGCTACATCGGCAAGCGCAATCTCGAGAGGGGGCTCGCGGCGACGTCGGAAGACGCCGACGCGCCCGTCGTGGAGGTGACGTTCCACTCGTTCGAACTGTCGCCCGACACGCCCGTCGACTTCGACGGCGATGAGGTCGACTTCCTCGCCGGCCACAAGGGCATGCCGCGCGACAAGGTCGTCGAGATGCTCGATCGGGTCACGGGAGTCGCCGCCGACGCCGGCCTCGCGTACCGCTTCGACCTGCTGAAGCACACGAACACGGTGAAGGCGCACGAGCTGCTCCACTTCGCGAAGTCGCAGGGCGCGCAGCACGAGATGGCGGAGCGCCTCATGTCGGCGTACTTCGTCGAGGGCCGCCACGTCGGCCGGATCGACGATCTCGCCGACCTCGCGGCGGAGGTCGGCCTCGATCGGGACGACGCCCGCGAGGCGCTGGAGTCCGGCCGCTTCCTGGCAGACGTCAGGGCCGATCAGGATCAGGCGGCGGCGTACGGCATCCAGGGAGTGCCGTTCTTCGTCATCGACGGCACCTACGGCGTCAGCGGCGCGCAGCCCGCAGAGGCGTTCGCGCAGATCACCCGCCAGGTGTGGGCAGAGAGGGCCGGCGCGCCTACCGCGTGAGGCTCGCCTCGATCGCCGTGACGACCTCGGGGTCGTCCGGCTTGGTCTGCGGGCGGAAGCGGTGGAGATCGCCGGCGGGCGTCAGCAGGAACTTCTCGAAGTTCCACATGACGGGACCCCTCGCGCCCTCCGCGTTCGTCGCCTTCTTGAGCGCCTTGTAGAGCGGTGCGGCGTGGGAGCCGTTGACGCGGACCTTGTCCATGACGGGGAAGCTCACGCCCCACGTCGTGGCGCAGTAGTCGAGGATCTCGTCCATGGAGCCCGGCTCCTGTCCCATGAACTGGTTGCAGGGGAAGCCGATCACCTGCAGTCCGCGTTCGCCGTAGGTGCGCTGCAGCTGCTCGAGCTGTTCGTATTGCGGCGTGAGCCCGCACTTGGAGGCGACGTTGACGATCAGAACGGGGCCGGTGCCGTAGTCGGCGAGCGTCCGATCCGTGCCCGAGGGGTCGCGGAACGGGATGGATCGGATATCCACAGGGGTCGTGTCAGCCATGTTCTCCACGATAGGCCCGCCAGACAGCCGAGGATCCGTCCTCGTCTGGGAGAATGGACAGGATGTCCTCGACTCTCGCCCCCTCACCCGCGCTGCGCATCGGCCCCATCGCCCTCGATGCGCCGGTCGTGCTCGCGCCGATGGCGGGGATCACCAACACCGCGTTCCGCCGGCTGTGCCGCGAGTACGGTGCCGGCCTCTACGTGAGCGAGATGATCACGACGCGCGCCCTCGTGGAGCGCAACGCGACGACGATGCGGCTCATCCGCCACCATGAGTCCGAGACGCCGCGCTCCATCCAGCTGTACGGCGTGGACCCCGCGACGACCGAGGCCGCCGTCCGCCTCCTCGTGGAGGAGGATCACGCCGACCACATCGATCTGAACTTCGGGTGTCCCGTGCCGAAGGTCACCCGCAAGGGCGGCGGAGCGGCGCTGCCGTGGAAGCTCGGCCTGTTCCGCGAGATCGTCTCGCGCGCCGCGCGCGCCGCGGGGCACATCCCGCTGACCGTCAAGATGCGCAAGGGCATCGACGCCGACCATCTGACCTACCTCGATGCCGGCCGGATCGCCGAGGACGCCGGTGTCGCCGCCGTCGCCCTCCACGCGCGGACGGCGGCCGAGTTCTACTCGGGCACGGCCGACTGGGAGGCGATCGCTCGTCTCAAGGAAGCCGTCACGAGTGTGCCGGTCCTCGGCAACGGCGACATCTGGTCGGCCGACGACGCCGTGCGGATGATGGCCGAGACCGGATGCGACGGCGTCGTCGTCGGGCGCGGCTGCCTCGGCAGGCCGTGGCTGTTCGGCGACCTCGCCCGCGCGCTCGGTTCCCCCGATGCGGCCGGCGGCGAGCCCGTCGACGCCGACCTCGGGTTCGTCGCCCGGGCGTTCCGCCGTCACGCCGAGCTCCTCGTCGAGTTCTTCGAGGACGAGGATCGCGGGTGCCGAGACATCCGCAAGCACGTGGCCTGGTACTTCAAGGGCTATCCCGTCGGCGGTGACACCCGTGCGCGCCTCGCGACGGTGTCGAGCCTCACGGAGATCGACGACATCCTCGCGACCCTGGACCTCCACGCGCCCTACCCGGGCGCGGCGGCGGAGGGTCAGCGCGGCCGTGCCGGCACGCCCAAGCGTCCCGCGCTGCCCGATCGCTGGCTCGAGTCGCGCGAGCTGGATGCGGCGGAGACCTCCGCCATCGCCGAAGCGGAGCTGGACCACAGTGGCGGCTGACCCTTCGACAAGCTCAGGGACCGCGACGAGCGTAGGGACCGCGGGAAGCTCAGGGACCGCGGGAAGCTCAGGGACCGCGACGAGCTCAGGCACCGGCACGAGCGTCGGAGTGGCATCCGGCCGTCCCTCCGGTTACGACGACCACGACGCCGAGCGCTTCCACCCCGAGACGCACAGATCTCAGCGCGACAGCTTCGCGCGCGATCGGGCACGCGTGCTGCACTCCGCCGCGCTGCGGCGCCTCGCCTCCAAGACGCAGGTGCTGAGCCCGGCCAGCCCCGCCGACTTCGCGCGCAACAGGCTGACGCACTCGCTCGAAGTGGCCCAGGTCGGCCGCGAGCTCGCGATCGCGCTCGAGCTGTCTCCGGACGTCGTCGACACGGCCTGCCTCAGCCACGACATCGGTCACCCGCCCTTCGGGCACAACGGCGAGCGGGCACTGAACGACTGGGCGGAGGACATCGGCGGGTTCGAGGGCAACGCCCAGACGCTCCGGATCCTGAGCCGGCTCGAACCGAAGGTGCTGGGAGAGGACGGCGAGAGCTTCGGGCTCAACCTCACGCGCGCCAGTCTCGACGCGTCCTGCAAGTATCCGTGGACATCCGATCACGCCGTGCCCGACCCCGGCGGCCGGCAGAAGTTCGGCGTCTACCCGGAGGACGAGGCGGTGTTCGAGTGGATGCGCGCCTCCGCTCCCGGCCGCGTGCGGTGCATCGAAGCCGAGGTGATGGATCTCTCGGACGACATCGCCTACTCGGTGCACGACCTCGAAGACGCGATCCTCAACGGCTATCTCGACCCGCGCCGCCTCGCCGATCCCCGGGAGCGTGAGGCGCTGCTGACGGCGATCCAGTCCTGGGTGGGCTACGGCTACAGCCGTGACGAGCTCGCCGATGCGCTGTACCGTCTCACGCAGCTGCCTGAATGGGTCGTCGAGTACGACGGCTCGCGAGCGGCCGTCGCGCGTCTCAAGAACCTCACATCCGACCTCATCGGGCGCTTCGCCCGCGCGGCGACCGCGGCGACGCGGGAGCACTTCGACGTCCCCGTGCTCACCCGGTACCGCGGACGGGTGATCGTGCCCCGGGTGATCGAGGTCGAGATGGCCGTCCTCAAGGGCGTGCTCGGTGCCTTCGTCGTCTCGATCGAGGGCCGGAAGGGTCTCTACAAGGAGCAGCGGCGCGTGCTCAAGCGCCTCGCGACGGCGCTGTGGGAGCGTCCGGAGCACCTCGACCGCCTGCACGCGGGGGAGTTCGCCCATGCCGCGACGGATGCGGAGCGGCGTCGTGTCGTCGTCGACCAGGTGGCGACCCTCACCGACCGGTTCGCGATCGAGTGGCACTCGCGCCTCGTGGGTCCCGTCGACCTGCGCGAGCTGGGGCTGTGGTCCTCGGACTCCCGTGCCGTGGTCTCTCACGCCTTCGCCCTCCCCGAGCCGATCGAGGGACTCTGATGGCACGCATCCAGCAGTCGGACGTCGACGAGGTCAAGGCGCGCACCAACATCGCGGACATCATCGGCGAGCGTGTCGTGCTGAAATCGGCGGGGGTCGGCTCGCTCAAGGGGCTGTGCCCGTTCCACGACGAGAAGAGCCCGAGCTTCAACGTCAGGCCGCAGGTCGGCTACTACCACTGCTTCGGCTGCGGTGAATCAGGAGACGTCTACTCCTTCCTGCGGGCGATCGACCACCTCACCTTCTCGGAGGCCGTGGAGAAGCTCGCGGCGCGGATCGGGTACACGCTCCACTACGAGGACGGGGGAGCGGCTCCCGAGACGAGCGGGCGGACCAGGCTGTATGCGGCCAATACGGCGGCGGCCGAGTGGTTCCGGTCACAGCTGGCGAGCCCCGAGGCGGAAGCCGGGCGCCGGTTCCTCGGCGAGCGGGGGTTCGACGCCGGAGCGGCCGCGCACTTCGGCATCGGATACGCACCCAAGGGCTGGAACGCGCTGCGCGATGCGATGCGCAGCCAGGGCTTCACCGACGAGGAGCTCTCTGCCGCCGGCCTCGTCTCACAGGGCCAGCGCGGTGTGTACGACCGGTTCCGCGGGCGGGTCGTCTGGCCCATCCGCGACATCACGGGGCAGACGATCGGGTTCGGCGCGCGTCGCCTGTACGACGACGACCAGGGTCCGAAGTACCTGAACACCCCCGAGACGCCGATCTACAAGAAGGCCCAGGTGCTCTACGGCCTCGATCTGGCCAAGAAGTCCATCAGCCGTGACCATCGTGTCGTGGTCGTCGAGGGATACACCGACGTCATGGCCTGTCACCTCGCGGGCGTGACCACCGCGATCGCGACCTGCGGCACGGCCTTCGGGGCCGACCACATGAGCGTCGTCGGACGCGTCGTGGGCAGCGAGGCGTCGGGGGAGATCGTCTTCACGTTCGACCCGGATGCCGCCGGACAGAAGGCCGCCGTGAGGGCCTTCGCCGAAGCTCGCGGCTCCGCGCTGCGCAGCTACGTGGCCGTCGGGCCCGAAGGACTCGACCCGTGCGACCTCCGACTGGAGCGCGGCGACGCCGCCGTCCGGTCGATGGTCGACCTCAAATCGCCCCTGTTCGAGTTCGTCATCGACCGGCGGATCGCCGAGCACGACCTGAACTCGATCGAGGGGCGTGTCGATGCGCTGAAGGCGGCCGCGCCGATCGTCGCAGACATCCGGGACGCCGGGATCCGCAGCCGCTACGAGCGCCTCCTCTCCAAGCGTCTGGGCGAGGAGCTCGGGGAGGTCCACCGCGCCGTCGCCCGAGCGGCGAACAGCGAGCGCCGTCGCACGACCGAGGCAGCGGACCGGGAGCCGCCGACGGAGGTCGCCCCCGCGCGCGTCACGATCGCCTCGCTTCCGTCGACGGCCGACGTCGCGCTGGAGCGGGACGCTCTCATGGGCGTGCTTCAGTACGGCCACCTGCTGGAGCCCGCGGAGGTGGAGGCGGCCCTCGCGCTGCCGATGACCCATCCGGCTCTCGATGCGGTCCGGCAGGCGGTCGCCGAGCGGCCCGATCGCACGCGCATCGGATGGGCGTCGTCGGCGGCGGAGGCCGTGCGCGAACCGTATCGCTCGCTGGCCGTCGAACTGCTGACCGCCTCGTTCCCCGCTCTCACCGAGGCGGAGGCGGCGGCGTCCGCGTTCGCTCTCTGCCGTCGCCTGCGCGTGCGCGCGATAGACGCCGACAAGCGCTCGCTCCTGGGCGCCATCCAGCGTGTGGCCGCCGACTCCGAAGAAGGGCGCGCCGTGCGGATCTCGCTGCGCGAGCTCGATGTGAGGCGGCGCGCGCTGACGGAGGCGCAGTAGCGTCGTCCGCGGCGACGAGGCAGGATGGTCGTCATGCCTCGACGCACCACCGACGCCGACGTCGCGATCCGCTGCGCGGATCTGTCGATCGCACGAGGCGGCTCTGAACGCGTCGTCGACGGCGTCAGCTTCGACCTCCCGCGAGGTCGCGCCCTCGCGCTCATGGGCCCGACCGGCGCGGGCAAGTCGAGTCTCGCCGCCCTCCTCGCGGGGGCCGATCCGTCGCTGTCGGTCGTCGGCGGCTCGGCAGAGGTCGAGGGGCTGCCGGTGCGCAAACGGGGCCGGACGCTCCGCATCCGCCAGTACCTGACGGGGTTCCTCGCTCAGGGGGCCGGCGCCGCGCTGCCGTCACGGCTGACGGTGTCCGACGCGATCGCCGACCCCATCACCTCCCGTGACCGGCGCGTGAACGCGCGCGCCCTCGCGGTGCGCGTGGCATCGCTTCTCGACGAGCTCGAACTGCCGCTGGGCGCCGCCGCCAAGTACCCGTACGAGCTGAGCGCCGGCATGAGGCAGCGCGTCGCCCTCGCGCGCGCACTTGTGCTGGACCCTCGTGTGTTCATCGGGGACGAGCCGTATGCGAATCTCGATCTCGAGGTCCGCCGTGCCGCGCGCGACGCCCTGCTGCGCCGACGTGAGGAGCATGGGATGTCGATGCTGATCGTCTCGAACGACCCCGAGACCATACGTGAGCTGGACGCCCAGGTGCTCGTGCTGCGGGCCGGATATCCGGTCGCCTACGGAGAGGGCACCGACGACCTTCTCTGGACTCCCGACGGCACGACGCCGATCGCATCGTGAGTCACGAGCACCCTCTCGGCTTTGCTACGATAGTCAGGTTGTCCGCCGCGAGGCGGGCTGATCCTCGGTAGCTCAATTGGCAGAGCAGCCGGCTGTTAACCGGCAGGTTCTTGGTTCGAGTCCAAGCCGGGGAGCGAACGCCCCAGGGCTCCACCCCTGGGGCGTTCTTCATTTCTGCGGGAGCCTCGATGGCGCCGCGCCGAGCTAGTGGAGAACTCTGCGCACGGCTGCCCGGCAGAGCATGAGAGCGACGATGAGGAGCGTGACGGACCAGAAGCCGCCGAGATGCACGGCGTCCCCGAGGACGAGGTCGGTCGCCCAAAGGACGAGTCCCTTGCTGATTGCACCGAACACCGGTACGAAGAGCATTGCGGAGACACGAATGCGACGACTGCTCGTGTCGCGGATCACCGTGAGGATGCGCCCTTTGGTCCAGAGGATCAGTTCGAGCATCAGTTTCAGAAGCACGGAAGTGACCACGGATACCAGGAACGACTCGCTGATGACCTGCGGAAACAGTTGCGTGAAGGTACCTAGCACCAGTAGGTAGACGAGCACATCAACGAGGTCGATTGCCCGGATGCTCGCGCGCTTCACGCGGCTCATCGTATCGAGCGAACGGGGCTCAACGCGCCGGCCGCCGGCCACCGATCGAGTCGGCGGACCGAGAACCTGGTGGTGGGCTAGTCGAGCCAGCTCTTGCGTCGCCACTGAAGGTCGTGGACCGCTGTGACGACCCCGTGCCCGAGCAGCGCGGGGATGAACGCCGCGATCGCTGATCCGGCCATCACCCCCACGAAGTTGGCAGCCGCGGGAAAGCCGACCTGCGTGATCGCCCATCCGGCGGCGATCACGGCGAGGACTGTGACCAGGATCGCGATCACATACAGCCACGCGATCGGCTGCGGCAGGGGCGGGCGCTTCGTGAGGGCTTCCACACTGACCTCCGTGTCACGTGTCCGACGCCGTGGCGGTTCCGGCGTACCGCCGGAACAGCTCCGTCACGCCGGCGAGCACGATCGCACCCACGAGCGCTGCCACTCCGATGAAGAATGTGACGTCGGTCAACGCGGCAAGGGTGGTGAGTGATCCTTCGTCGCCCGGCTCATCCCACGTCCGGTTCGTGATGTTGGAGGCCGCGACGACGAATGAGGTGGACAGAGCGAGCCCGGCGAGCCCGATGATCATCAGCGCCACCGTCTGGGGGAGCATCCGTGCACGACGCCTGATCGTCCCTGTCTCGGCCATCCCCGTCCCTCCGTGTGCTCTCGCGAGAAGGCTATACCCCGTCGGCCTGGCGCACTGGCGCGGAATGGGTGCGGCGTCAGGTTCGCTCGGGCCAGTCAGAGCAGCGCGAGCACTCCGACGACGGCGGGGGAGAAGAGTGCGACGATCGCGCCACAGATCGTCATCGCCCGGAAGGCACCCGCCCTCCGATGACCACGCGGAGCCGCGATAGCTCCGATGGCGGTCGTGAGCACCCCGACGGCCATGAAGAAGAACCAGATGCCGGCGCGGCCGAGGTAGTCGTCCCACGCACTCGGGAAGAAGACCGACGCCTGCGGAAACAGCAGCGAAAGAAGTCCGAGGTCTGCGGTGAAGCCCACGACACTCAGGACGACGGTCAGGACATTGAACGCTGCCAAAGCGAGGATGAGCGGAGTGACCGTGGGAACGCGTCGTGCGCCCGCCGGCCTCTGCTGTGCGTGACCCGGAGCGCCAGATGCCGATGCCGTTGTGCTCATGCGCCTAACGTAGCCCGCTGTCTGCTCTTCGAGTCACACGCGTAGGCTCTCGCGTGGAACGGTTCTGATGACCCAGGACCCGCCGAGGAAGACCACCGCGGAGACGGCGGTGGTGGCAGCGAGGACGCCCTCGCTCCACGGCGTCGTGTCGTACGACTGATACCCGACGATCATCGGCGCGATGGCGAAGACGGCGACGAGGTACCCGATCATCGACGTGCCGCCGAGCAGGAGAAGGCCGACTGCCCACGTGGCCGACCGCCGCAGGACCATCGCGGCGAGGACGACGAGCGACAAGACCTGTGCAAGCCCGATCACGGCCCCGCCGACGGTGGCAAGCACCTCCTGCAGTGGTGTGGGACGACCCATGAGGCCGGATATGAGCGCGTGGCTTCCGAAGAACGCGAAGAAGACGGCCGAGATGATCGCCGCGACGACAGTGCCTCGACCAGCGGCGATGGCCGATCTCGCGGCGACACCGACGCAGACGATCGCGGCCCCGATGAGCAGGTAGCAGATGCCGAACAGGACAGCGGCCTGACCCACACTCACCCAGGGGTCAGCAAACCTCACAGGTCGCACGGAAATGGGTCGGGCGACCCCAGCCGCCCGACCCGCACCCGAAGGGGCGAAGCCAGCCCCCGCAACGACAACGCTACGAGACATGACACCCGGTCGCGTCCCCCGTGCGACGGACATTCAGGTCATCCCGCGGAACGACTCCGCGTCGCAGGTCGGCACCGGAAGCCCCGCCGTGCGGTATGGCCTCGCACGCTCGGGCGCTCGCGAGATCTCCGTCATCCGGGGGAGGTGCCGGTCTCCGTCGTCGCGTACCGTCACTCAGAGCTCGTCGCCGACAGAGGGGAAACGCCATGACCTCGAACGCCGATCAGCCGCAACAGATCGCGGTCTGGTACTTCGTCGCCGCTACCTTTGTGTTCGCCGCCCCCACGCTGTTCTTCGACTCCGGCGAACCGTGGCTGAGGATCCTGACGATGATCGTCGGATTCGTGCTCGTCATCGCGGGAGGTGTCCAACTCGGGAGGGAGATGAAGAGCCGGCGCGGCAGATGAGCGGAACAGCTCACGCCGTGCGCGCGTCGCCTGCGTCGCCGCGTTCAGGCTTCGAGGTCGTCGATGCCCGGCGTCCAGGACTGGCCGGGACGCCCCCAGCCGCGCTTGCGAGCGATCTTCTGCACGGTCTTCCAGTCGGAATCGGCGAGCCGGTCGATGTAGAGGATGCCGTCGAGGTGATCGAACTCGTGCTGCATGATGCGGGCGCGCCAGCCGTCGACCTGAATCCGCACCGGCTCGCCGTCCAGGTCGGTGCCCGTGACCAGCACGCTCTCCGAGCGCCGCAGCGGGAAGCGCTCCCCGGGGAACGAGAGGCAGCCTTCGGACTCCTCCTCGGGGTCGGGGGAGCCGGGCTCGAGGGGCCGCATCCACAGTTCGGGGTTGATGATCACCCCGCGCCAGGGGGCGCCGTCGTCGTCCTGATAGGTGTACGTGTAGATCCGGAGGCCGGCGCCGACCTGCGGGGCGGCGAGCCCGACGCCCGGAGCCGCATCCATCGTCTCGTACATGTCCGCCACGAGCTGGCGGATCTCATCGGTGACCTCGGCCACAGGTTCGGCGGGGGCGTGCAGGACGGGATCGCCCATGATGCGGATCGGGAGAACAGCCACGTCATCAGCCTATCCAGCCGAACCTGCCGTTAGTGTCGAGGGGTGGTGATCGCGGACCTGGCTCTCGACGAACTCACCGACGAGCTTGTCGGCGTGTTCCGCGATCCGGCGATCCTGATCGGCATCCCGCTCGCGCTCCTGGGCGCGGTGTTCATGTCGTTCGGGGCGCAGTATCAGCACCGGGGCGTGCAGAAGGTCGAACGGCTCACGAGGACCTCCGGTGGGACGGGGCTGACGGGCGGGCAGCTGCTGAACCTGCTGCGACGGCCCTCGTGGGTGGCGGGAACCCTCATGCTGGGTCTCGCGATCGTGTGCCAGCTCGCTGCTCTGTCGTTCGCACCCCTCATCCTCGTGCAGCCGGTCGGGGCGATCTCGCTCGTGATCACGACATTGCTGAACGCGAGGATCTCGGGGCACAAGCCGACAGGACGCTCCATCACGGCGATCGCTCTGTGCGTGGGCGGAATCTTCGTGTTCGTCACGATCGCGGCCCTGTATGCGACGGAGACTCCTGTCTCGGCTCAGCAGCTGATCACGATCCTCCTGATCCTCGCCGCGGTCGTGCTCGTGCTCGCCGGGCTGTGGATCTGGCTGCGCGACCGGATGGGCGCGCTGTTCTACATCATCGCGGCGGGAATCGTCTACGGCTTCGTCGCGACGCTTGCGAAGGTCGTCATCAGCCGGATCCAGACCGGCGACTTCGAGTGGCTCACGGTGGTCTGCGTCATCGCGCTCCTCGCGGGAACGGGCGTCGGCGCGTACTTCGTGCAGACCGCCTATGCGTCCGGTCCTCCCGACCTCGTGATCGCGGGACTGACGGTGATCGACCCCATGGTGGCGATCCTCATCGGACTGACCGTCCTGGGCGAGGCGGCGGGCGCTCCGCTGGGTGCGTACATCGGGTTCGGGGTGGCCGGTGCCCTCGCGATGGTCGGTGTGTTCCAGCTCGCACGCCACCACCCCGAGGTGGTCAGCAACAGTCAGGAGCTGCCGATCCCTCGCGGCAGCGGTGCCGGCGAGCCC